>Ga0207797_1001169_pt1 | contig 19364 bp, 15 predicted proteins | sample PRCRCaboRojoPR_6_FD_187275 | JGI IMG/M metagenome (GOLD analysis project Ga0207797, IMG submission 187275) | Marine sediment microbial community from Cabo Rojo, Puerto Rico - PR CR 10% Liquid 1 (SPAdes) | ecosystem: Environmental > Aquatic > Marine > Coastal > Sediment | place: Cabo Rojo, Puerto...
GCCCGCTCGGCCAACCCGGTGTGCTCCAGGTTGGCGTGGACGGTTTTCACAGCCGCGGCGTGAATGTCCACAAACCGGACAAACTTCGCCCCCCTGCTGAGAGCCTCGATCCCCACACTGCCTGTCCCGGCAAACATATCCAGCCAGGTCGAACCGACCACGTAAGGGGCGACAATGTTAAACACAGCCTCTTTGACCTTGGCCATCACCGGGCGGGTGATCCCCCCGGGAACAGACTTCAGGTTAAATCCCCCCACGGTGCCGCCGATCACGGAAAGGTTTCCCATCGCTGCTTATTCCTCTGCTTCTTCGACCTGGGTTTCTCCGGTACCGAGCACCGCTTCTAAAGATTCCAGCAGCTGCCGGGTTTCCCCGGTTTGATCCTCCAGGTAATCATCGATAAAATTGGACCGCCGCAGGCGGAGAGCCATCGGCGCTACCACCCGCAGGTCATCTTCGGTCACTTCCATCCGGGCATCCGCCAGGGCGTGAGCCCGGGCGGCTTCAAAGAGGGTCAATTCCGCCCGCAGGGAATCGATCTTCATGCTTTCGATCAGGTCCAGGCCTCTTTTGGCCACTTCCTCAGGCAGCTCAACCTTGCGAAGTTTGTTCCGGCTGGTCTGGATTTCTCCCCGGAGCAGTTGAGTTTCCTGTGCATACAGCGCCGAAAAAGCCCGCTTGTTTTCCTGATACGCCCGGGTGCGCTGGTAGGCCTCCAGCCGGTCGTCCTTGGCGCGCAGCCCTTCCACGATCACCCGCAGCCCAAACCGGTCCATAATCTGCGGACGCAGCCGGCCTTCCTCGGGGTTCATGGAACCGATCAGGGTGAACTTCGAGCGGTAGGTGGCGGACATCGCCCCCCGCCGGACCGTATACTGACCCTGTGCCGCGGCATCCAGGATCACATCGACCACCTCGTCCGCCAGCATGTTGACCTCATCAATGTACAGCAAGTTGCGGTCGGCCCGCGACAGGATCCCGCGCTTCAGCCGCATCCGGTTGTTGAGCTTGGCCCGCGGATCCAGGCCGCCGACCACATCATCCAGGGTGGCGTTGAGGGGCAGCTCGACCAGCCGGACTTTTTCCTCTTTAGAAAGCGGCTCTCCCCGGCCGTACTTCTCAGCACAGTTCGGGCAGACCGCATCCATCCCCCCTGCTTCCACATCTTCCTCCAAGCAGCCGTAGTAGCACAAACTGCGCTGCACGCGCGGCAGTAAATCGACCAGGCTGCGGACCGCGGTGGTCTTCCCGGTCCCGCGGGGACCGACCAGCAGCACCCCTCCCAGATGCGGATTCAGCAGGGAGAGCAGCAGGGCCATTTTCATCTCATCCTGACCAACCAGGGCCAGAAACGGAAAGGGGATGTTTTCAGCCAGGCCGGCATCGTCCAGCTCGGTATCCACCAGAGCCTGCACCCCCGAAGCCCGCTCGAGCAGCTCCTGCAGCGAACCGACCTCGGTAATCAGCTCCGGTTCAGTCTGAAACGATTGATCTGAGTTTTGTTCATCCATAAGGCACTGATTCCCTTTTCAATGGAATTACTGATATTATACCTGCTACCATTGGATGAAAGACTGTGGACAAGCGAGGTTGCCTGTAACTATTTAATCGTATTTTTGAAGATAATTATGCTATAGTGATAATTAAGCATGGACGAGCTTCGATTGGCCGAGGTTAAATCACGCTGCCCTCTCAAGGTAAACCCAAAACTGCCCTCATATTCATATCCATCAACCATCCCTCTCATCGTCCATGACCGCCTTCCGGCGGGTAACAAACCGTTGGGTACAACCAGGTGCAGAGAACTTCAACCTTACTGAAGACTTTCTTTTCTGGAACGGCCTATTTGGATGAGAAGGGAGGTGGATGATGAACACCCATCGTCAGATCGGAACGCTGATAGGAATCTTCCTGCTTTTTGCTTTTCTGGTGAGCAGCTGCCGGCTGCCTGGCCCACAGCCCACACCAACTCTTTCACCGACAGAGACCTTTACAGCGTTTCCAACCGCTCCCCAGGAGGCAGAACCCTACCCGCTGCCGACCCTGCTGCCCATCTGCCATCCGGAAGCACTTGAACCGGCCCTTTTGAACAACCCCGGAGAAGGCGAGGTGCTTGAACTGGACCCCATAACCTTCTCCTGGACGGATCACAACAGCTGTGAGTTCGAAAGCTACCAGCTGAATTTGGTGTATCCGCTGGTGGAACACGGTCTGGATGAGGTCAACTTCTATCAGACAATTCCTCATCCGGTGACCAGTCATCAACTTCCGGAAAATCACCCCCTTCCCCCGGGGGTCCAGATTTCCTGGTCGGTTCGACCGATCATCAGTCAGCAGCCCGGTCCGGATGGCACCACGCAGACAGTCTGGGGGCCCCGCTCCCGGGTAAGTCATTTCTTCACCGGACCACTCTGCAGTCCTGATCAGCTCACCAGCCCGATTCTGTCTAAGCCGGAGGATGGAGAGGAGATTTATCCCGGATTGACCAGCGCAGGATGGATCCCGGAGTTTGTGTGGCTGGATCCATCCGCCTGCCTGCCGGATCAGTACCGCCTGCAGTTTTCCCTCACAGAACGCTGGCTGGAACCGGACCTGGAAATTGATACTAACGTTCCAATCAACCGCTGGAAAGCAGACCGCATGCTGGAACAGGGGGTGGTATATTTCTGGCGGGCAGCCGCGGTGATCGATGGCGAAACCGGTCCCTGGTCGCAGAAAGGAACCTTTACAACTAAAACTCTGCCTGAGGATCAGTCGGCCTTGATTACCGGGTACATTTTCCATGACAACTGCCAAAACCCCTATCCAAGGGATGATTTTCCGGCGGACTACACTCCCCCGGAAGGATGTATTATCAGTGTGGGAGAAGGCAATTACACCCAGGTTCTCGGGGATGGTTTGTTTACCACACGAGATCAAGGTATACCCGGCGCCAGGATCACACTCTGTACCGGTGTTTGTCCCTATGAGATCGGGTCTGCCTGCCGCGATATCATGACCAACCCATACCGTCCTTGGACTGGAGAATATTTCGCCTACGTAGATCCGGGAACATACTGCCTGATGATCCACCACGATCAGCCCGGAAATGAGACCTTCAATCCCTGGGAAGGATTGTGGACCACCTTTGGGCGCTACAATCATGACACCCCCATGACCACGGTTAATCTTGATGAACCAGGTGAAGTGGCAGCCGATACCAACTTTGGATGGGATGATCATGGGGTCGATTTCAGTGAGTATATCGAGGTCAGCGGACTGGTGACTTTTTCTGCCCAAAGAACAGGCGCCGATGACGTGCGAGAGTATCGGATGAGTAATGCTGTCGTTTATCTGGCGGAAGGATCGTGTGATCCAGACTGGAAAGAGCGAATCTTCCCACCCCAGCAAACAGGGACCGGATACATCGGATCCTATGAATACACCAATCTGGAGCCGGGAGAGTACTGCCTGGCAATGGACGGCTCCAGCTGGGCCGACCGCCGGAATCCGCTCGGCCTTGATTCGCTGGTAGAAATTAATCCGGACCAGCTGCTCAGCATACCGTTAAGTGAAGTCCAGGAGATCAGCAGCCGGGCAATTTATCAAGTGGACCATGCCCTGTTGTATGCTGCTGAACCGCTATCGCAATCAGGGGCCCCATTGATCCAATTTACCGTGGAACCCGGGGATAAGCTGCGCAGCCAATCCTTCCGGTGGATCAACTGGCCCTTGATCGCGGCCGCCCAGGAAACCCTCTGCCGCAGCGGGCCTGATCAGGGTTATGAAAGTGCCCTCACTCTTGAGAGGGGAGACTCGGCATATTTGCTCGCCCGGATTGAAGATAACAGCTGGTGGAAGACCGCCGCGGACTGCTGGGTGCCGTCCGATGCTGTCGTATTCCACGGCGATCCCGGCGTGCTTCCTGTAGCTGAGATACCCCCCACTGCAGTTCCCGTTCCTCCCACCGAAGCTCCCCCGCCAAGGGATACCAAGGCTCCTTCGGTAAATGTCTCTCATCAACCCTCCAACCCATCTCACACGGATCAAGTCACCATTAAGGCTAACGCTTCCGACAATCAAGGGGTGGTGAGGATATCGATCTGGACCTCAAGGTTCCCTAATATCTGGTCCATCAACCCCCAAAAGACCTGTCAGAACACCACCAGCTGCTCGACAAAAGTTGGGCCGATTGATCCCGGGGATTCGCGCTATTACTTCGCCCGAGCCTGGGATGCAGCCGGAAATCAAGCCCAGAGCTCAACCGGATCCTTTACTACCCCTCATTAGACCCGCAGCCTGCCGGGGAGCTTCAACCCTCGGCGGTCCAGGTCTGTGTTTACCTGCAGTGCATTTGTTATCATAGAGATGCTTCCACTTTGATCAGGAGGTCTCTGAATGCTCGGTGCGATTGCAGGCGACATAATCGGCTCGGTGTACGAACATCATCCCATAAAAACCACGGATTTCCCCCTTTTTCAGCCCGGGTCCCGGTTCACGGATGACAGTGTGCTCTCCCTTGCGGTGGCCCACGCGCTCCTGGAAGACCGGAATTACGGTCAGAAGCTCAAGAAATACGGCCGGAAGTATCCGGACGCCGGGTACGGCGGGAATTTCTACCGCTGGATCTTTGAAGACCAGGTCCGGCCCTACCACAGCTGGGGCAACGGCTCGGCCATGCGGGTCAGCCCGGTGGGCTTCGCCATGGACAGCGCAGAGGAGGTCCTCCGGGAAGCCGAGCGCAGCGCCGAGGTCTCCCACAACCATCCCGAGGGCATCAAAGGGGCTCAGGCGGCAGCCCTATCCGTATATCGGGCCAGAACCGGGGCTGAAAAGGAGGCCATTCGGGAAGAAATCTCCCGGCGGTTCGGCTATCCGCTCGACCGGAGCGTTGAGGAAATCCGGCCCGGTTACTCGTTCGATGTCTCCTGTCAGGGATCCGTCCCGGAAGCGATCACGGCTTTCCTGGACTCCAGCAGCTACGAGGATGCCGTCCGCAAGGCGGTCTCCCTGGGGGGCGACAGCGACACCCTGGCCTGCATCGCCGGTGGGATCGCCGAAGCATATTACCGGGAAATCCCGCAAGACATCAAAAAGCAAACCCGGCGGAGACTGCCCCAGCCGCTGCTGGACGTATTGGACCGCTTCCTGGATACTTATCCGCTGCCCCACATACCTCCCAGGTCCTAAGACCCCGGAGGCATGATCCTCCTGAAAACGCAGGTCTTGATTGATTTCGAAGAGGGTTTTTCCAGTGTTAACAAAACTGACCCCGGAGGTGTTAACGACCTCCGTGGTCATGATTGGAACGTGATTGAGGTCGTGATTTATTAATCTACGTCGTTGTAGGTCCAGTAGCGGTTGACAAAGAAGTTCCAGAACATCACCACCACGACCGCTACCCCGAGGGCAAAGGTATAGCCCAGGCGGTCCGGGGTCAGCAGCCACAGCGGCAGGAATTCAAAACCCTCAAAAAACCTCCGGAGGGGTCCCTCCAGGACGGCAAAGATCGGGGTTCTGATCCCCAGTCCGACGATGTTAACCAGGAAAAAAGTGAACAGCTGATGATGAAGCGGCTTGGAGCGGGAATCGGGATAGGTCCAGTAGCGGTTCCAGATGAAGTTGCTGGTGATGGCCGCCGCAAAGGAAAGCACACTGGCCGGAACTGCTCGCACACCCAGCAGGCTGACCTGGAGATGGAAGGTGCCGAAGTCAACGGCCGCTCCAAAGGTGCCCACCAGGGCAAATTTGAGGAAGCGCTCCCGTTCGACCTCGTCAGTAACGATAGAATTAATTTTCATACCGGTCTACAGGTTGGCTTTGAAATATGGCAGGGTCCGGGCCAGTCCCTCTTCCAAACTGATTTCAGGCTCCCAATCCAAAACTTCACGGGCCCGGCTGATATCCGGCCGGCGGCGCTGCGGATCTCCTTCACCCCGTTTATCCGGCAGCATTTGCAGTTCCTCAGGCCTGTCCAGCATCTGATGGATGGTTTCAGCCAGCTCTAAAATGGTCATCTCATGGGGATTTCCGATGTTGACCGGACGGTTTTCATCCGACAGCAGCAGCCTGTATATCCCTTCGATCAGATCGTCCACATAACAAAAACTGCGCGTTTGGGAGCCGTCGCCGTACACGGTCAGCGGCTTTCCGCTCAGCGCCTGTTTGATGAAATTGGGCACCACCCGGCCGTCATCCAGCCGCATGCGCGGACCGTAGGTGTTGAAAATCCGGACAATCCGAGTGTCGATTCCGTGGTAGCGGAAATAAGCCAGCGTCAGGGCTTCGGCAAACCGCTTGGCCTCATCATACACCGAACGCTCCCCTACCGGATCGACATGCCCCCAGTACCCCTCATGCTGAGGATGGACCTGCGGATCCCCGTAAATTTCGCTGGTCGACGCCAGCATAAACCGGGCCCCAAAAGCCCGGGCCACCCCCAGGGTGTTGTGGGTGCCGAGCGCGCCAGCCTTCATGGTCTGGATGGGCAGATTGACATAACCGTAAGGCGAATTGGGATTCGGACTGGCGGGAGAAGCAAAATGCATCACCGCATCCAGATGATCGCCCGGGATAAAAATAAACTCAGACACATCATGCCTGATAAATGAAAAATTTTCCTGATCGGCCAGATGGGCCAGGTTCTCGGGACGCCCGGTGATAAAGTTGTCCATCCCGATCACGTCGTGACCTTCTTTCAGCAGGCGGTCGCATAAATGAGAGCCCAAAAATCCTGCAGCCCCTGTCACTAAGATCCTCATACCCAATCCTCCCCGACCAGGACTGACCCGGCCTAAGCCATCACATCAAATAATTCTCACCAATCCAGGCGCTGCACCCTGCCGTCTCCGGTAGCCTGAACAGCCTCACCACTCTCAGCATCAACCAGCCAGATATTTCCCTGATACAGCACAGCCATGGTCAGGCCGCTCTGGCCGTTTTCCCCTCCCGGGGCCCATGCTCCCCAGCCCCGCTGGGGGGATAAACCGGTCTGATCGAGTGAGGGGAAAATCACCCGCTGGTTGGATCCGTCTCGATCCATCACAGCGATCCGATAAGAGCTTGTCGCACTTAATTCAGGGAGAGCTGCCTGCAGGTAAGCGACTATAAACCCAGTTTCCCCGGCAGCGGTATCCCGAATCGGGGAAGGCAGTGGATAAGCGAACATCCCGACATTTTCCCGGAGCGTGATGGTCAATCCGCTGGTGAGGGGCACAGCCACAAGGTCAAAATAAGGTGATTCTTCAGCGGAAGCGGAACCCGGCTCGGCAGCATGCCTGACAGTATAAAGCACATCGCCTCCCGGACTGAAGGCAATTCCTGGCATCCAGGCCCAATCCCCCCGGGTGTTGTACGGTTCCATCTTGAACAGGTTGCGTTTCTGACCGCTTTCCACCTCAACCAGGCCAACCCGATCAGGACTGGAAAATGCCGCCTGATCGCCCTGGGGCGTAAACTCATAATCAGTCCCCCACCAGCCGTATACGCCTCCGAAATTGGTCTCTACCACGGTTGCCGAAAGTTCCGTCCATCCGGTCTGGCTGAACCTCCGGACCACAAGATCGTTGTTAGCCTGCCAGCCCGGCGCAGAAACCCGGGTTTCTACAGTCGAATAAACCACTTCCTGCTCGGCGCCGGGCAGCCAATCCGCAAAATGAATCACGTTGGCCACTTCCAGATCAATCGGCTCAGGACTGCCCTCGGTGATGTTTGCCGCCCAGAGCGAGTTGATCACATCTTCGGAGTCTTCTTTCCGGGTAAACAGCAGCCAGCTGCCGTCCGGCGAAAGCCGGAAGATCCTTCCATCCAGATCTCCCGTGGCCACCGCTAATTTCCGATTGGAAGAAGATCCATCCATCACCCAGGCGTTGCCGTCCGAAAGATAAACCAGGCGGCCAGGGATCGTAATCGGTGCCAGGGAGGCCTGCTGTCCGACCAGCACAATCTCGTTGACCGGTTCCTCCACCGTAACCCGATTGACTTCCTTATAAGAAACTTCCTGGCCGTTCTCCACCAACCGCAGGTAGGTCACCTCCTCCAGCCCGTTCTGACCGGCCTGCAGCAGCTGTTCTTCTCCCTCGGGTAAATTTTCCGTCGGCTGGCGGATCACCTGAAAAGGGATCACCTCTTCCACGGTCTCGTACTCTTCCCGGACCCTGATAATTTGGACCGTGGCATCATCTTCCAGCACGGTTGATGCGGACGGCTCCACCCGATCTTTTCCTTCCAATGACTGATCCACCGCATTCAGCACGTCCTGAACCGTACTTCCGGCCGGAAGGTTGACCTCCAGGGTGCGGGTGCCGGCATCCACGATCACCTGGATGGACTTCCGGGGAGCGGATACATCAGGAGGAGAACAGCCCGAAAAAGCCGCAGCAGCTGCGATCAAGAGCAGTCCAAGCAGGGAGAGATGGTATAATTTCTTCTCAGAAAAATTGTGTTTCACCGTAAAAGTCGTCCCACTTGATAACAATTCGCTTTCCAAGGACATATCGTCTAAAGCAAGATTATAGCATGTCAGAAGAAAAAAACTCAAACCCAGAAAACAACGGCCAGCTCAATCTTACTGCGCGGGTTGAAGCCATCCTGTTTGTCGCCCCGGAACCGCTCAGCGCATATCAAATTGGTTCTATCCTGGATGAATCAACCCACACGATCGGCAAAGTGCTCGAAGAACTGCAGGATACCTATCACGGCAGGGGAATCCGGCTGCAGTATCACGACAACAAAGTCCGGCTGACCTCTGCGCCGGAGGCTTCCCAGGTGATCGAGCAGTTCCTGAACCTGGAATCAACCACCACACTAAGCCAGGCTGCCCTGGAAACCCTTTCCATCATCGCCTACCAGCAGCCGGTCACCCGACCTCAAATCGATGCCATCCGGGGTGTTAACAGCGATGGCGTGCTGCGCACCCTGCTCAGCAAGGGTCTGGTGGAAGACGTCGGGCGGGCGGAAAGCCCCGGCCGGCCGATCCTGTACAGCGCCAGCGCCGAATTTCTGCGCTACTTCGGATTAAGCTCCTTCGATGAACTCCCGCCGTTGGATATGGAGGAATTTGCCAGGGATCAGGACATTGTTGATCCCCAGGTGCTTAAAGATTAATTTTCTTTTGCTGCCACACCTGAGATTCAGTTCACAGGGCTGTTTATGAAACAGCGTGTTCAAAAAATATTAGCTCGTTCCGGTTACGGATCCAGACGGGGCTGTGAGGATCTGATCACCCAGAACCGGGTCAGGATCAACGGCAAGCTGGCCGAATTGGGTATGAAAGCTGACCGGGAGCAGGACACGATCACGGTCGACGGCCAGCCCATTCCCCGACCGGAACCACACCGGTACATCGCCCTCCACAAACCAGCCGGAGTGCTCTCGACGGTGAAGACCTCCGATCCCAGACCGACAGTGCGCGATTACATCCAGCTGCCCGGCAGGCTTTACCCGGTGGGTCGGTTGGATGTGAACAGCGAGGGCTTGATCCTGATGACCAATGACGGTACACTGACCAACAGGCTGACCCATCCCCGGTTCGAACATGAGAAGGAATACCGGGTGCTGGTCAGCGGAAAACCCGGACCGGATCAGCTGCAGCGCTGGAAACAGGGCATCACCCTGCGAGACGGACACCGCACCCTGCCGGCCCAGGTCTGGATCGAGTCCTCCCAGGAAAATGAGACCTGGCTGGGAGTGATCCTCAAAGAGGGTCAAAAACGCCAGATCCGGCGCATGGGCGATCTGACCGACATGATGGTCAAGCGCCTGATCCGGGTCCGAATTGCCACCCTTAACTTGGGAAACCTCGCTCCAGGCAAGTGGCGGGAGCTGTCTGACCAGGAAGTAAAAAATCTGAAACAACAAACCTGAAAGGATGCTTGAGGATATTTATGGAGACAAAAACCACTTCATCAACTTCGAGCTGGCTGGACCGGCCGGTATTTTCCAATCTGCACATCTCCTGGGAAACCCTGCTGTTCGGGCTCATCCTGGTCCTGGCTGTGGTTTCCCGATTTTACGACCTGGGAGCACGGGTGATCAGCCATGATGAAACCTCTCATGTGTATTATTCCTGGCGTTTGTTCCGGGGAATGGGTTACAACCACGATCCGATCACCCACGGGCCATTCCAGTTCCATTTTCTGGCGCTGATCTATTTTCTATTCGGTGACAGCGATTTTTCCGCCCGGATTCCGGCCGCGCTGACCAGCATCGCCACCATCGCTTTCCTGTGGAACTACCGCCGGTACCTGGGCAAGTGGGGCACCCTGGCGGCGGCCTTGATGACCCTGATTTCGCCGTTCATGCTTTACTACGGAAGGTATGTCCGCAACGAAGCTTTTGTGGCCCTTTTTGGAGTCATCTCCCTCTGGGCTATCCTGCGGTACCTGGAAACCAGCGCACCGCGCTATTTATACTGGCTGACAGCAGCCACCGTGCTGCATTTCACTTCCAAGGAAACCGCCTTTATCTATACCGCCCAAGCCATGATCTTCCTCGGCCTGGTATATATTTTTCAGCTCTCCCGAAGGACCTGGGAAAACCAGGAATTCAGAGGGATATTCCTGGTCTCGGTGATGACTGCCGGCTTGCTGGTCGGGGCAGCCTTGGTGGTCAATCTGGCTGCTCCGGAAGCTGCTCCCGCCGGCGAAGCAGCCGCCGGGCCAAACCTGGCCGTTCTGCTGCCGATGGCCCTGGGCGGCCTGGCCCTGCTGGCGGCCCTGATCTTTTCCATCCTGGGCTTCACGTGGAAAAAACTCACCGCCCTGCCTTCCTTCAGCGCCATGCTGCTGCTGGGCACCCTGGTGCTTCCCCAGCTGGCTCCCTTCCCCTCCCGTTTCCTGGGCTGGAATCCGCTCGATTATTCTGCCCAGGGGATGCTTCGAACCGGAATCTTAGTAGGCGCATTAACCATAATTGCCGTGATTATCGGCCTGGCCTGGAACCCCCGGGAATGGCTGATCAACGCGGCCATTTTTTACATTCCTTTCACCATCCTATACACCACTGTGTTCACCAACGGCCCGGGGTTTTTCACCGGCCTGGTTGGATCGCTGGGTTACTGGCTGGAACAGCAGGGGGTGGAGCGGGGCAGCCAGCCCTGGTACTACTACTGGCTGATTCAGATCCCCATTTATGAGTATCTGCCCGCCCTGGGCAGCCTGGCCGCCCTGATCGGGGGAGCGTTTGTAAAAATCCGGGAAGCCCTGCAGCCAGCTCCTGCTCCACCAGCGCAGGAGTCGGAGCGGAAAGCACCGGTATTTGCCCTGCTGGCCTTCTGGGTGATCACCAGTTTGATCGCCTATCCTGTGGCAGGAGAGAAGATGCCCTGGCTGACCGTGCACATAGCCTTTCCCATGATCCTGCTGGCCGCCTGGGGCCTGGACCGGCTGCTCCGGCGCTTCCGGGCAGACCTGTTCCAGAAAAACCAGGGTTGGCTGACAGCCGGACTGGTCCTGGTCTTCCTGATCAGCCTGTCCAGCGCTGTGGGGGAACTGCTCGGCCCCGGAGGCCCCTTCCAGGGACAGCAGCTGCAGCAGCTCCGCCAGACCGGCACCTTCCTGACCACCCTGCTGATCACTGCGGCCAGTGGCGCGGGGCTCTGGTTCCTGCTCCGGGACTGGCGCTTCGGACAGTTTCTGATTACCCTTGTGCTGACCGGCTTTGTGCTCCTGTCCCTGCTTACCACACACACCGCGGTTCAGGCCGCGTACATCAAGTATGACAGCCCCGAGGAGTATTTAGTCTATGCCCATGGCGCTCGGGGTGTCAAAGAAGCCCTGCAGCAGATCGAGGAACTTTCCCGCCGAACCACCGACGGCCTGGCCATGGAAGTGGCTTTTGATAACGAAACCACCTATCCGTACTGGTGGTATCTCAGGGATTATTCCAACCAGCGCTACTACGCAGAAAGCCCTACCCGGGATCTGCGGTCTGCCCCGGCCATCCTGGTAGGAAATGACAACTACAATAAAATCGAACCGGTGGTCGGCAACGCGTACTACGCTTTCTCCTACAACCGGATCGTCTGGCCCAATCAGGATTACTACAATCTGACCTGGGAGCGAATTTGGAACGCCCTGACCGATTCAGCCCTCCGGCAGGCGATCTTCAAGATCTGGCTCAACCGGGATTACACGCAGTACGCCCAGATCAAGGGGCAGGATATGTCCCTGGCGAACTGGTCCCCGGCGGACGAGATGAGGCTGTACGTTCGAAAAGACGTCGCCGCCAAAGTCTGGAATTACGGGCCCGCAGATATCGAGTTCGCGGATCTGGAGGAAGACCCGTACCAGGATCAATCCATCACTCTTGCACCGGCCCGGCAGCTCGACCAGCTCAATCTCAACCAACCCCGCAATATGGCCGCAGCGCCGGACGGGTCGCTCTACCTGGTCGATACCGGAAACCACCGGGTGCTGCACGTCAGTCCCGAGGGAGAACTGCTCAACAGCTGGGGATCTTTCAGCGCTGTCGAAGGCCAGATCGGACCTCCCGAAACCTTCAATGAACCCTGGGGCATCGCCATCGGTCCAGACGGTTCAGTTTTTGTCGCAGATACCTGGAACCATCGGATCCAGAAATTTTCTCCGGAAGGTGAATATCTGACCAGCTGGGGCCAGTTTGGACAGCAGGAAGCACCGGATGCCTTCTGGGGCCCGCGGGATGTCGCGGTGGATGAACAGGGACATGTCTATGTCACCGACACCGGAAACAAAAGGATCGCCGTCTTCGATCAAAACGGCACCTTCCAGCTCGATTTCGGGGGAGGAGGATTTGAAAACGGGCAATTTTCAGAACCGGTCGGGCTGGCGCTGGGTCCGGAAGGCAGATTATATGTGGCAGACACCTGGAACCAGCGGGTTCAGGTCTTCGCCCCCGACGAGAACGGCATCGCGCGGCTTTATGAGAACAAATGGGACATCATCGGATGGTTCGGTCAGTCTCTCCAGAATAAGCCCTATTTGGCAGCCAGCCAGGACGGCCGGCTTTACGTGAGCGATCCTGAAGCTAACCGGGTGCTGGCATTTACCACCACAGGGGATTTCCTGTACAGTTGGGGAGGAGAAAGCTCCGGCCCGGCAGATCTCAACCTGCCCATCGGCGTGGAGACCGACGGGAGCGGCGGCCTGTGGGTCGCCGATACCCAGAGCAACCGGCTGCTGTACTACACGCCGCCCCTTGAAGCCGGGCAGTAATTTCAGCCAGCCAGCCAACCAGCCAGCTCAGCCCTGCAGCTCAAGCAGACTGCCCTCCCGGAGGGCAGTCTGTTTGAGGTAGAACAAAGCCTCAAGCTCGCAGGAATAAGGCTGCTTGATCAGAGATCACCTGCTGCATAGGACGACTATCACAACCTCCTTACCCCTCCCGCAATGGCCGGTTTCTGCATGATATAATTTCGGGTGCGAATGCTACCTGTTCAGGTCCTGAAAATTAATCTGGAGAGCTTCCACATATGAAACTTCATGAATATCTATCCAAAAGGATCTTCGCGGATTACGGCGTCCCCATCCCGATCGGTAAGGTCGCTGAAACACCGGAAGAAGCCGAAGCGGTCGCCCGGGAAATGGGCGGCCGGGTGATCGTCAAATCGCAGGTGCTGGTGGGAGGCCGGGGGAAAGCCGGCGGCATCAAGCTGGCCGACGGCCCGGATGAAGCCCGAGAACACGCCGAGGATATCCTATCCATGAACATTAAGGGCCTCCCCGTCCGGAAGGTCCTGATTGATCAGGCTGTGGATATCAGGGAAGAAATCTATCTGGGCATCACCAACGATCGCGGAGAAGGCAAACCGGTGATCATGGCCTCCTCAGAAGGCGGGGTGGACATCGAAGAAGTCGCAGCTGCGACCCCGGAAAAAATTATCAAATGCCACATCGACCCCATGATGGGCCTGCAGAATTATCAATCGCGGGACCTGGCCGCGGGGATCGATTTGCCCCGAGAACACTGGAAAGCCTTCGGTAAAATCGCCCACGGTTTATGGCAAGCCTACAAAAAAAGCGACGCCAACCTGGCTGAGATCAACCCGCTGGTGATCACCGGCGGTGGAGAGCTGCTGGCTGTCGACGGTAAAATGGTCATTGATGACAATGCCCTTTTCCGCCACCCTGATCTGGCCGCCATGCGGGATACAGACATTGAAGCTCAGGCTGAGGTGGAAGCCCGCAAACATGATCTGTCCTACATCAAGCTGGATGGGGATATCGGCTGCATGGTCAACGGCGCCGGCCTGGCAATGACCACCATGGACATCATTAAACTGTTCGGGGGAGAACCGGCCAATTTCCTGGATATCGGAGGCGGCGCCAGCGCCGAGAAAGTTGCAGCTGCCCTGCGGATCATCCTTACCGACCAAAGCGTCAAAGCCATCCTCTTTAACATTTTTGGCGGCATCACCCGCTGCGATCTGGTTGCGCAGGGAATTCTGGACGCCCTGGAAGACATTGATACAGACGTCCCGATGGTCGTCAGGTTGGTGGGCACCAATGCGGAGGAAGGCCGGCAGCTGTTGGCTGACGCGGAGATGACTACCGCCGACACACTCGCCGAAGCTGCCCGCCTGGCGGTAGCAGCAGCTGAATGACTGTTGAGATTAAACTAGCCTGTGGAGAAAATGGATGAGCATTTTAGTTGATAAAAATACGCGTCTCTTAGTCCAGGGAATCACCGGCACAGAAGGGCTCTTTCACACCGAGCGGATGGTGGCCTATGGAACCAACGTGGTCTCCGGGGTCACCCCCGGCAAAGGCGGTGAATGGGTTCTCAACGGCAAGATTCCGGTCTTCGATTCCGTGAAAATAGCCCGAAAGGCTACCGGAGCCAACACCTCGGTGATCTTCGTTCCGGCCCGCTTTGCTGCCGATGCTATGTATGAAGCCGCGGATGCCGGGATAGAAACCATTGTCTGCATCTCGGAAGGTGTGCCCGTCCAGGACATGATGCGGGTCAGGCAGTTTCTCGACCGTCGGGAGGTCCGGCTGGTCGGTCCAAACTGCCCCGGCATCCTCACCCCGGGAGAAGCGAAAGTCGGGATCATCCCCGGAAATATCGCCGACCCCGGCAGGATCGGGGTGGTATCCCGCTCGGGCACCCTGACCTATGAGGTCCTGTATGCCCTGAAGAACCTGGAGATGGGGGTGAGCACCTGCGTGGGGATCGGTGGGGATCCGATCAACGGTACCAACTTTATCGACACCCTGCGTATGTTTCAGGAAGATCCCGGCACGGAAAAGATCGTTCTGATCGGAGAAATCGGCGGCACAGACGAAGAACAGGCCGCGGAATACATCACCAATTATGTCAGCAAACCGGTCGCGGCCTTCATTGCCGGACAAACCGCTCCTCCCGGAAAACGGATGGGCCACGCGGGCGCGATCGTCCAGGGCGGGACCGGGCTGGCCGAGGACAAGATCAAGGCACTCAAGAGTGCCGGTGTCAAGGTCGCCCAGCACCCGGAAGAAATACCCTCACTGCTTTAGGCGCCAATCCGGCATTAAAAATAAAAAAGTCTGCCTGGTCAAGGCAGACTTTTTTGTTTTCTGGAGGCAGGCTTTACATCTTGTCATCAATATACTGCACCGCATCTCCCACGGTGGTTATTTTCTGGGCATCCTCGTCAGAAATTTCCCCCCCGAATTCATCCTCGAATTCCATGATCAACTCCACCAGATCCAGGGAATCCGCTTCAAGGTCTTCCCGAAAGCGAGCATCTTTCGTGACCCGGTCCTCATCAATCGCCAGCAGATCAACAATAATACCTTTCACTCGATTAAATGTATCGCTCATAGCTCTTTCTCCTTCGGTTGTCTGATCAGCTACAAATTACGACTAGCTCCATGATAACATAAGGGGGCTGTTTCTGCACCCGGAGACCAAGTTGTGCTAATTTTAACCGCATCAAAGCTGTTGTCAAGATTGGATCGCTCAGAGCGGCTGGTTGACACCCCGGTGGCAGGCTGATACCATACCTTCACCGGAAAGGACCCCCCTGATGAATAACACGGATCCAATCTCAAACCGCAAACAGGACCACCTGGATATCAATCTCCATCGGGAGGTTAGTTCGGGTTTAACCACCGGGCTGGAGGATTACCACTTCACCCATCAAGCCCTGCCCGAGATCAACCTGAGCGAGATCGACCTGCAGGTGGAGCTGTTCGGCAAGAAGCTCTCCTCCCCGCTGTTGATTTCTTCTATGACCGGAGGATCTGCGGAAGCGCAAACCATCAACCGCCGCTTAGCCGAAGCCGCCCAGGAGATGAATATTCCCATGGGCGTTGGTTCGCAGCGGGCTGCCCTGGAAGATCAGGGTTGGGAAGCCAGCTTCCAGGTCCGGGAGCTGGCACCAGACATCCTTTTATTCGCCAACCTGGGTGCGGTGCAGCTCAATTACGGGATGGGCGTTGAGGACTGCCGGAGGGCGGTGGAGATGATCGAGGCGGACGGGTTGATCCTCCATCTCAACCCGCTTCAGGAAGCTGTCCAGCCGGAAGGTGAGACCAACTTCAAAGGGTTGGTGGATGCCATCCATGAGATCTGCCGCGGCCTGGATGTGCCGGTGATCGCCAAAGAGGTAGGCTGGGGGATTTCCCGGGAAGCGGCCCACCTGCTCCAGAACGCCGGAGTGAGCGCGGTCGATGTGGCCGGAGCCGGAGGCACTTCCTGGTCTGAGGTGGAAATGCACCGGACCGAGGACCCCTCCCAGAAAAGAATTGCCTCGCAGTTCATCGACTGGGGGATCCGCACTGCTGATTCAATCCTGATGGTGGAATCAGCTGCCCCGGATCTGCTGATTTTCGCTTCAGGTGGTTTGAGAAACGGCGTGGAAATCGCTAAATGCCTGGCCCTGGGGGCTGCGCTGGGAGGGATGGCCAGTCCCTTTCTTAAAGCCGCCGCAGACTCCACCCGGACCACTGTGGAAATGATCCGGACCATCCAGCAGGAAATCCGGATCACCATGTTTGCAGCCGGAGCCCGGAATATCTCTGAACTGTCCCGAATGACGTTGAACAAGGATTAATGGATTCCCTATGACCGATTTGTTCCCACATGCGCAGGCATTAACCGCAGACATGCGGTCTATGGTCCGCGCGGAATTAACCCGGGTGATTGACCAATCCGCAGCTCACGATGCAGAAACCCTCCGGGAAATGCTGGCTTACCAGATGGGCTGGGAAGGGGAAGGCAGCTCCGCCCGCGCAGAAGGGAAAAAAATCCGCCCGCTCCTGGTGACCCTGACAGCTGATGCCTCGGAAGGTTCCTGGCGCCAGTCCGTCCCCGCTGCAGCTGCCGTCGAGCTGGTGCACAACTTTTCCTTGATCCACGATGATATTGAGGATCAGAGCGAAACCCGGCGCGGCCGTCCGACAGTCTGGAAAAAGTGGGGCGTCGCCCCTGCCGTAAACGCCGGAGATGCCATGTTTTCCCTGGCCAGCCTGGCCCTGCTCGGTTTGCGAGAGCACCACTCGGCTGACACCGTGCTGGAAGCATCCCAGCGTTTTCATCAAACCTGCCTGCGCCTCACTCAGGGCCAGCATCTCGATCTGGCCTTTGAATCTTTGGCCAAAACCCCTTTGGAATCTTACTGGCAGATGGTGGGCGGGAAAACCGCGGCCCTGCTCAGCTGTTCCACCGAGCTGGGAGCGCTCTGTGCCGGGGCCGGTCCGGACCGCAAAACAGCATACCAGCAGTTCGGGCACTATCTCGGCCTGGCATACCAGGCCCAGGATGATATCTTAGGGATCTGGGGAGAACAAGAAAAACTTGGAAAATCTACCGCCGGCGACCTGGTTTCCGGGAAACTTACCCTGCCGGTGATCTTCGGCCTCACCCAGGATCAGGAATTCAGATCCCGCTGGAGATCAGGACAGATCGAAGCTGGAGACGTGCCCGACCTGGCCCGCCGTCTGGAGGACATTGGCTCCCGGGCCTACGCCCAGAGTGTATCGGACCGCCTGACCGACCTGGCGCTGACCCGCCTGGAATCCGCCCAACCCTCGGGTGACAGCGGCGAAGCCCTGCACGCCCTGGCCAGAACCCTGTTAAACCGTCAGGTCTGATCCAACCTACCGGATCAGCCGGCTGAACACCTGGTTGCCCAGCAGCCTTCCCCGGTGGGTGAGCTTGAGTTTTTCCGCGCTGTATTCCAGCAGCCCGGCCGCGGTCAGCTCCCTGATTTCCCGGGGATAGACATTCTCCGGCAGGACCTGATAATCCCGGTAGAATTCCTTCACATGAATCCCCTCCTCCACCAGACGCAGCCCCATCATCAGGGTTTCCTCGATCAGGGTCTCCCGGTCGAGATGCCGCCTCGCTGCCGTGGCCGGGGTTTCAGGAAAAGGCCGATCAAAAGTGGTTTCCGCGGCTAATCCGGCCAAATACTCATCCAGAGAGCTGGTGTTTTCCAACCGCCATTCCCCGGTAAAACCGTGGGCGCCGACACCTAATCCCAGGTAAGGCTGCATCCGCCAGTAGCGGAGATTGTGTTCTGAAGCCCAACCCGGCCGGGACCAATTGGCGATCTCATACTGCTGATAGCCGCTTTTCTCCAGGGCCTCTGCCGCATAGTCAAGCAAATCTGCCTGCTGATCTCCATCCGGAATGTCAAGCAAGCCCTGTCTGTCCCAACGGGCAAACGGCGTGCCGGGCTCCACAGTCAGACCATAAAGGGAGAGATGTTCCGGGTCCAATGCCAGGGCAAGCTCCAGGGTGGACCGCCAGGATCGGAAGTCCTGACCCGGAATACCCACGATCAAGTCCAGGCTGAGGTTCTCAAAACCAGCCCGCCGGGCGTTATCGACTGCCTGAACCACCTCCCGGCTGGAGTGGTTCCGGGTCATCGAGAGGAGCAGGTGATCCTGTCCGGACTGCATACCCAGGCCGAGCCGGTTCACCCCGGCAGTGTGGAGAACGCGCAGTGATTCAACATCCAATCCTTCCGGATTGGCCTCCAGGGTAACTTCACCCTGAGGATCAAAAGTAAAACGCTCCCGCAGCCCTTCCAGCAGGTCGGCGGTCCAGCCGGCAGGGATTAACGAAGGCGTTCCACCTCCCAGGTAAAGGGTTTTGACCTCAATCGGACCGGGCGCGCTGAGGGACAGGAGCTCTGCTTCCCGGAGCACAGCCTGGAGATACCCAGGGATCAGCCTTTCCCGGCCGGTAGTGACTGTAAAATCACAGTAAGCACACCGAGACCGGCAGAACGGGAGATGCAGATAAAGCCCATAGGTGGTCATGCGGTCAGTATACCACCCGACCGCAGGCAGGACGCCTCACCCTGAACATTTGTTCTGCTTTTTTCGATCTGGGTTTCAACCACGGCCTGGTCTGGTATAATTGCGGTCGGCATGAACAGCAAGTTAAGCAGGAAACGAGATTAGATATGGAAA
>Ga0207797_1001170_pt1 | contig 19361 bp, 15 predicted proteins | sample PRCRCaboRojoPR_6_FD_187275 | JGI IMG/M metagenome (GOLD analysis project Ga0207797, IMG submission 187275) | Marine sediment microbial community from Cabo Rojo, Puerto Rico - PR CR 10% Liquid 1 (SPAdes) | ecosystem: Environmental > Aquatic > Marine > Coastal > Sediment | place: Cabo Rojo, Puerto...
AGGCCCAACCCCCCGGCCGCACAGCCGAGCGCGCCCGCCGTCGCCGCCGACACGGACAACCGCCCCGAAGGGATCGGCCGGTCCCGCTTGAGGGGATGTGCGGCGTCCTCGCGGCGGTCGGCGATGTCGTTCGTCAAGTAGACGGCACTGCTCAGCAGACAGAAGGCGACGGCCGCCGCCAGCGCCCACACCCAACTCATCGGATCGAGGAACTCCCCCGAGAACAGCACCGGCGCCAGGACGAAGGCGTTCTTGACCCAGTGCGACGGTCGCATGGCTTCAAGCAGAGCGGCCGGTCCGCCCGGCCCTGGCGTCGTCTTTTTGGTGGATTCGTTCATGCGCAAGCGCCCGCGCCGCCGCTTTGCCCGTGCAGGGCGTCGGGTAGCCCGCTACCATACGCGTCGCATGGAGCCAAGGCCACGAGGTACATATCGACCGGCTGCGGAGCCCCCCTTCACCAAACGGCTGTGGGGCTTGTGCTTCCTGGGCGCGGCGCTGCTGTACCTGATCACCTGCCAGAGGCAAGTTTCCTGGCAGGACAGCGGCATGTTCCAGGAGCGCGTCTGGCACGGCGACGTCTACAGCGACCTCGGCCTGGCCCTGGCCCATCCGCTGTACATCGCGGCCGGGCAGGTTTTACGTGTGCTGCCGGGCACATGGTTCGCGGGCGGGCTGAACTTCTTCAGCGGACTCGGCGCGGCGGTCGCACTGGCGAACCTGGCGGTCGTCGTGGCGCTGGTCACGGGGCGGCTATGGACCGGCGCGGCCGTGGCGGCGATGCTGGCCGTGGCGCACACGATGTGGTGGCTGGCGACGATCGCGGAGGTGTACACGTGGAGTGCGGCGGGACTGACGCTGGAGCTGCTTCTGCTGGTGCTCGTGTTGCGCAAGCCGGACTGGCGACGACTGGCGCTGTTGGCCGGCGTTAACGGCGTCGGCCTGTGCGTGCACAATTTCGCCCTGCTGCCGCTGCCGATATACCTCGGCCTCGGCGTGTGGCTCGCCGCGACGCGGCGCGTGCCGGCGTGGTCGTTGTGCACGGCGGCCGGGGCGTGGCTCGTCGGGGCTTCGCCCTACCTGGCGATGATCGTCCAAGAAGCCATGAGGCCGGGAATGGGGCTTGCCGCGGCGGTCAGTTCCGCGCTCTTCGGCAAGAGCTACGCCGACGCGGTCGCCGGCGGCGGCTCGTGGCGTCTGTTCAGGGTGAACGCGGCCCTGATGGCGATGAATTTCGTCTCCTTCCTGATGCCGCTTGCCGTCATCGGCTGGTTGCGCTTCGGCCGCCGGCTGGGGCGTCCGCCGGCCGTGGCCATTGGTGCCATCACGGCGATCCACCTGCTGTTCGTGCTGCGGTATCCGGTTCCCGACCAGTTCACCTTCGTGCTGCCGTCACTCGTCATGATCGGCCTGGCCGCGGTTATCTCGGCCCTAGGGTTGCTGCAAGATAGCCCTGCCGTGATCATTGGCGCCATGCTGGTGGCGCCGCTGATGTCGGCGGTGATTGGCGTGGGACTGGGCGTCGTCCAGGGCGACAATCGATTGCTGCGAGTATCGCTGCGCGCCATCACGCGTGGCGCCTTCGGATTCAAGTCGTCGCGGAGGGCGTGCTCGAAGTGGCCGATCTGGACGCGGCTCTGCGAGCGGGTGACGCCCACCTCGCGGCAGAAGGAGCGGATGGCGCTCGGGGGGACGCCGCGGCGGCGCAGGCCCGAAATGGTGGGGAGGCGCGGGTCGTCCCAGCCGCCGACGAGACCCTCCTCGATAAGGTGACGGAGCTTGGTTTTGCTCATCACCGTGTAGCCGAGGTTGAGCCGGTTGAACTCGTACTGGCGGGGGCGTGACGGCTGCTCCTCCTCGTCCAGGCAGTGTTCCATCACCCAGTCGTACACACGCCTGTTGTTGTCGAACTCCAGCGTACAGAGGGAGTGGGTGACGTCCTCGATCGCGTCCTCCAGCGGATGGGCGTAGTCGTACATCGGGTAGATGCACCAGTCGTCCCCCTGGCGGTAGTGGTGGGCGTGTTTGATGCGGAAGAGAAGGGGATCCCGCATGATCATGTGCGGCGAGCTCATGTCAATCTTCGCCCGCAGCACGTGCTCTCCGTCCTCAAACTCCCCCGCCTTCATCTTGCGAAAGAGCTCCAGGTTTTCCTCCACGGAGCGGTCGCGGTAGGGGGAGGGTTTCCCGGGCTCCTCCACCGTGCCCCGGTACTCACGGATTTCCTCGACGCTGAGGCTATCCACGTACGCGTCGCCCTGCTTGATGAGCTTGATCGCGTACTGATAGAACTGTTCGAAGTAGTCCGAGGCGTAGTACTCGTGCTCCTCCCAATCGTACCCGAGCCACTGCACCGCGTCCTTGATCGAGTCGACGTACTCGGTGCTTTCCGTCTCCGGGTTCGTGTCGTCGAAGCGGAGGTGGCAGCGCGTGTCCGCTTGGTCGGCGTAGTCGTGCTTGATGCCGAAGTTGAGGACGATCGACTTGGCGTGGCCGATGTGCAGGTACCCGTTCGGCTCGGGGGGGAAGCGGGTGACGACCCGATCGCCGTAGGTGCCCTCCTCCAAGTCCTCGTCAATAATGTCGTAGATGAAGTTGTCGCGGGTGCCCGAGGTCGAGGCGTCCGACGTGCTCACGGTGGAAATGCGGTTGATGGGAAGCTCCGGTCAGAAAAAGTTAGACTACTAAAAGTGTGGACGCCCCCGAAAGATCCACAGCATGGGGCGAGCGGGTCCGGAGAGAACCCGCAGAGGCGCGGCTGAAGGTTCGGAACCGATGTGGCAGACTGCCGAACTGGGACTGCGGTCAAGAGCCAGACGATCAACCGCAATCGTCGGCCTCGCGGAGAAGGGAACGACAGTCGAGGGCCGAGGGCTTGTCCGCCGAGACGGCGCTTTTCACGCGGCGGGCAAACAACGAAGCAGAGCGGAAGCGCGATCGACGGCGGTACCGACTTCGCGTGGAGACGTCCCACTGTCGGCGACGCAGATACCCCGTGAACGTATCGTTCTCGATGAACCCCGAAATGCGGAGGTCATCGAAGGCAAGTTCGAGGCGGGAGTTGCCCACGTCCACGCGGGCCCGCAGGCGCCCCAGACGACGGTCTTGAACGATGCCCCGGAGCCGACCGTTCTTCGTGCTGATCTGAAAGACGCCCTGGTCGAGCGGCGCCATGCCGTCGACTCGGTACTCCCACGTCCCGATGACCGACGCCCGTGCTGCGGCCTTCTCCTCGGCCGACTGCGACGACGCACAGCCCATCACCACCCACCCTACGCAAAAGATGAGGAAAGGCGCAAATGTAGTGAGGGAACGCCGTCTCATGGCTTCAAAGCGGGAAGATCGGTGTCGAAAACCCGAGACAATCGACGGATACTTGGCAGAATGTTAAGATCAGGTGACGGAGTCGTTCCGGGGAGAGCCCGATCTGACGAGGCGTGTTGCCAGGCGCGACGTCAGTCCGTGGCCTCTCGGTAGATGTTGAGCAGCCGTTCGGCGGCGGCCAGCGAACTGAGGCGTCCCTCTAAAACTTCGTCTTCCACCTCCTCCCGCGCGGCGTCTATGTCCGGATCGGAAAAGAAATCGTCGCGCAGGCGCTGCTCGATCGTTTGGTACATCCAGTGGCGGGCCTGCTTGCGTCGCTGCTCCTCGAAGAAGCCGGTCTCTTCTGTGTAGGTGCGATAGCGCTCCACCGCGTCCCAGACCTCGACGATGCCCATGCCGGTCTGGGCGGAGCAGGTGAGCACTGGCGGCGTCCAGCCCGACTCCGTGTCGCTCAGGAGCTGGAGGGCCTTCTCGTATTCGGCCCGCGCCGTCTCGGCGGGCTCGCGATTCTCGCCGTCGGCTTTTGTGATGGCAATGGCGTCGGCCACCTCGATGATGCCGCGCTTGATGCCCTGCAACTCGTCGCCCGCCCCCGCCAGGGCCAGGAGGAGGAAGAAGTCGACCATCGAGCGCACGGTGATCTCAGACTGTCCCACCCCAACTGTTTCGACGAATACAGTGTCGTAGCCCGCAGCCTCGCAGAGCAGAATCGCCTCCCGTGTTTTCGGGGCCACCCCGCCAAGGGTGCCAGCGGTAGGGGAGGGGCGGATGAAGGCATCTTCCTCGGCGGCCAGTTTTTCCATGCGCGTCTTGTCGCCCAGGATGCTGCCCTTCGAACGCTCGCTGCTCGGGTCCACCGTAAGGACGGCGAGGCGGTGTCCCTCCGCCACGAGCCGTTGCCCCAGCGTTTCGATGAAGGTGCTCTTGCCCACGCCGGGCACGCCGGTGACGGCCACGCGGATCGAGTCGCCGCTGTGGGGGAGACACTCTTCCACGACGGTTCGGGCCGTCTCGCGGTGGTCCGGACGGGTGCTTTCCAGCAGCGTGATCGCCTGACTCAGCGTCACGCGGTCCCCGTCGAGGATGTCCTGCACGTACGCGTCGACCGAGCGGGCCTGTGGGCGGGGGGACGTGGACTGGTGGTTGAGGTTGGGGTTCAGGGGGGGCACAGGAGAATTCGTTTCGAACATCGAAGGCGGCAGATCCGAGAGAGCCGATGCTAGTAGGACGGACTCCAGATGCGCTCCAAGTTGCATTCAAATCCGGGAAGGACCGGCTCACCGGAGAGAGTAGCGGGCTTCTCGAACTCTTCGCTGGATCCGTCCTCGTGGTAGACCGTCACGGTTTCTTCGTACGGATCGATCAGCCATCCAAGTCGGGTGCCATTGTCAATGTACTCCTCCATCTTAGCTTCCAGGTCCGAACGTGCATCATTCTGTGAGCGGACTTCGGTGGCGAAATCGGGGGCGAGAGGAAGAAATTTCTCTTTCTTCTCCTGCGAGAGCGCGTTGAGGCGGTGGATGCGACCCAGGCAACGTCCGGGGCACGCGTGGCGCCGTTGGGGAGCGTAAATCCACCGCTCGAATCGAAGACGATCCCTCGATTTGTTTCTTCCGACCACCGCTGGAGCTGGGAAGCGATTTGAAGACTCCGATTTGAGCTGTAGCTTCCAGCAGGAGGCATAACGATAATTATTCCATTGGGATCACGTTCGAGGCGGAGGGGATCTGCTTCCTGGCATAGCTTGAAAAACTCGTCCTCGTCCATCGACTTCTGTGGGGTAAACTCAATCCGTCCCGGGGGGAGAATGGAAAAGAGGTCTTTGCGCTCCACGGTCGCAGGCATCGGCTTGCTGCGGGTTGTTGCAAGGTGTTAGGAGAAACGGCGCCCTCACGCCCCGACGTGGGCTTCCTGCTCGAAGCGGTCCAGCAGGACGTCGAGGATCTGCGAGGCGGCCTCGGCGATGTTGGTGCCGGGGCCGAAGATGGCCGCCACGCCGTCGTCGTAGAGCGCCTCGTAGTCGTCGTGCGGGATGACACCGCCGACCACCACGAGGATGTCGTCGCGGCCGTACTCCTCCAGCGCAGCGATCACCTCCGGCACGAGCGTCTTGTGCCCCCCCGCGAGGCTGGAGACGCCGAGGATGTGCACGTCGTTCTCGACGGCCTGGCGCGCCACCTCATCCGGCGTCTGAAAGAGAGGCCCCACGTCCACGTCGAAGCCCATGTCGGCAAACGACGTAGCGATCACCTTCGCGCCGCGGTCATGCCCGTCTTGGCCCATCTTCGCGACCATGATGCGCGGGCGGCGCCCGGCCACTGTCGCAAACCGATCGGCCCGGTCACGCGCCTCATGAAAGTACTCATTTTTGTCCGCCTCGGAGGCATAGACGCCTGAAATCGTTTCGGTGCGGGCGGTGTGGCGACCGAATACGTCTTCGAGCGCGGCCGAGATTTCGCCGAGGGTGGCACGCTTACGAGCCGCCTCTACCGCCCGCGCCAGCAGGTTGCCATCGCCCGTCTCGGCACTCTCGGTCAGCGCATTCAGTGCATTCCGGACCGCGGCGTCGTCGCGCTCCTCCTTGATGCGGTCCAGTTGCTTTACCTGCGCCCGCCGGACCGCCTCGTTGTCCACCTCCAGCCGCTCGATCGGCTCATCGGCCTCGGTGCGATAGTCGTTGACGCCCACGATCGTCTCATCGCCGGTGTCGATGCGGGCCTGTTTCCGGGCGGCGGCCTCCTCGATCTTGCGCTTCGGCAAGCCCTGCTCGATGGCCCGCGTCATGCCGCCCTCTTCTTCGACCTCCTGGATCAGATCCCACGCCCGGCGGGCTAGCGCGCCGGTCAAGTGCTCTACGTAGTACGAGCCGGCCCACGGATCGATGGCCTCGGTGATGTCAGTCTCCTCCTGCAGGTAGAGCTGTGTGTTGCGGGCGATGCGGGCGGCAAACTCGCTGGGCAGCGCGATCGCTTCGTCCAGCGCGTTGGTGTGGAGCGACTGCGTCCCCCCAAACGCCGCGGCCATCGCCTCGATGGTGGTGCGCGCCACATTATTAAATGGATCCTGCTCCGCGAGGCTGTAGCCGGAGGTCTGGCAGTGGGTGCGCAGGGCCATCGACTTTGGATTCTCCGGGTCGAACTGCTTCACGAGTTTTGCCCAGAGCAGGCGCCCAGCCCGCATCTTGGCGATCTCCATGAAGTGGTTCATGCCGATGGCCCAGAAGAAGGAGACGCGCGGGGCAAAGTCGTCAATGTCGAGTCCCGCGTCGAGCCCCGTGCGCAGGTATTCGAGGCCGTCGGCCAGGGTGTAGGCGAGCTCCAGGTCCGCGGGTGCCCCGGCCTCGTGCATGTGGTAGCCGCTCACCGAAATGGCGTTAAACTTGGGCATCTCCCGGGCGCAGTAGGCGAAGATCTCCCCCACAATCCGCATCGAGGGCTGCGGTGGGTAGATGTAGGTATTGCGCACCATGAACTCCTTCAGGATGTCGTTCTGGATGGTGCCCGCCAATTGCTCGTGCGAGACGCCCTGTTCCTCCGCCGCCGCGATGTAGAACGCCATCACGGGCAGCACTGCCCCGTTCATCGTCATCGACACCGACACGTCGCCCAGCGGAATACCCTCGAAGAGGCGCTTCATGTCCTCCACCGTGTCGATCGCCACGCCTGCCTTCCCCACGTCGCCCCGCACCCGGTCGTGGTCGGAGTCGTAGCCGCGGTGGGTGGCCAGGTCGAACGCGACGGAGAGCCCCTTCTGGCCGGACGCGAGCGCCTCGCGGTAGAACTCGTTCGACTCCTCGGCGGTGGAGAAGCCCGCGTACTGCCGGATGGTCCAGGGCCGAAACTTGTACATTGTGGTGTACGGCCCGCGGAGGTAGGGAGGAATCCCCGAGTCGAAATCGAGGTGATCGAGTCCCTCCAGCGTGTCGGGGCCGTAGATCGCCTCTACGTCGATCTGCTCGGGCGTGGACCAGGGTGCGTCGTCGGGCGGGGTGGTCTCGCCTTCCCGGCGTGGGCCGTACTCAATGTTGGGGAAGTCCGGTCGCATGGGCTCTGAAGATGAGTGAATGAGACGTGAAGCGTGATGCGTGAGAGTCTGGCCCTCACGCATCACGCTTCACTCGTCACGTCGATGCCGAGGCGTTTCTGAAGTGTGGTGAGGGTTTCTTTCAGGGGGCTGCCCTGGTGGACAAAGAAGTCGGCCTGATCTACATCGATGTCGTTGGGCGATCCGGCGATGCCGAGGAGAGACTCATGGCCCCGTTCATTGAGGGCGGCGGACAGGGCTGGGGCGAGGTCGGGGTACTCGTCGTTCGAGCTGCAGAGGACGACGATGTCGGCGTCATGTTCGACGGCTGCAGCGGCGGCCTCATCGGCGGACTCGAACTGGAGCGGTTCCTCAATCGCGACGCCCGCTACGCCTAGGAAGTTGCGGGCGAATGTGGCCCTGGCACTTCGGGCCGCAGGTGGGCCCAGCGGGGCGAGGAGGACCTGCGGTGGGCTTTCGTGATCTTCGGCGTACGCTTCAGTACGAAGGCGGATTGTTTCGATCTCTTCGGCGACGCGGACGCGGGGAAGGGGAGCGATGGGCGACTCGTCGCTCCGTAGGGCGGCGGTGATCTCCGGGAGCGTGGCCCCGTCGCGGAGGACAGAGCGGATTGTGTTGAGGTTGGGAGAGGGGAGAGGGGCGCCGGTCCCGTTTGACGACGAATTTCCGTCTGGACGGGCGAGGTCGTCGCGTCGCTGTTCGTCGAGCGACGGGTAATGGGTGGTGCCCACGAGCACCTGTTTCCGGTCGTCCACGGCGTTGCGGCGTTCCTGTCGCGTTTCCGCGATTTGTTTCTGCAGCGTCCCGGTCCGGAGGGCTTCGAGGATGCCGCCCTCGGCTTCCAGCTGTTGGAACTGGTCCCAGGCTCGCTGGGCCAGTTTGTTGGTCAGCGTTTCGACGTAGTAGGACCCCGCGGCGGGGTCGCTCACCTGATCGAAATGCGCCTCATGTTCCAGAATGAGCTGTACATTACGGGCGATGCGGAGGCCAAAGTCGTTGGGCGGGCGCAGCGAGGCGTCGTAGGGGCGCACAGTGAGTGTGTCGCACCCGCCCAGGACGGCGCTCATGGACTCGGTGGTGGCCCGCAGCATGTTGACGTACGGGTCGTAGATGGTCTCTGTGCGGCGGGAGGTCTCGGCGTGGATCCGCAGGTCGGCAGGGCCGAAGTCCGATTCGGCGTTCGTTTCGTCCTCGAACGCCTCAATGACCTGTGGTACGAGGAGACGAAGGGCCCGCAGCTTGGCAATCTCGACGAAGTAGCTGGTAGAGACCGGAACGACGATCTGGAGATCATCGAGGAGCGTCGACAGAGACCAGTGCTGCTCCGTGCCCCGCGCGAGGCGCTCCGTGAGAGCCCCGAGGGTACAGGTCAGCTCTTGCACGGCGGAGGTCCCGGCATCGTGGTACACCCGAGCATCAATGCTCACCGATTGGAACTTGGGAAGCCCCTCAGTCTCGCGCAGGAGGTCGTGTGCGAGAGAGAACGCCCGGTCGATATCGCCAACCTGTCCGGCAGCGAAGGCCGCAACAGGATCGAAACGCACCGATCCCCGCAGTGCCTGTGGGTCGATCCTTTGCTCCGACAGGGATTCGCGGAGCGCGATGTACAGTCCCACAGCCCCCCGGCCTTCATCGAGATGAAGACCCGTCGTGTGCAGGTCGATCCCGTCGAGCAGCGTCGTCACATCGTCCGGACCGGCCGGACGTAGTGCCGATTGTGAGGACGGGTGATAGCTCAGTTGCAGAGCGCTAACGCCACCGTCGAGAGCGTCGCGAGCGTGTTCGTTTGCCGTGTCGGGATCGGGGTGGTGGACGGGCTGGCAGATGGTCCAGCCGTTTGCCGAACGCTCGTCCACATCTGCCAGCGGGGGCGCCTCGGCGTCGGAGGCGACGTGGGGGAGATCCTCCAGGTCCTCGCGCCGGAAATAGGCCGGGACGGAAATGCCATCCAGGGAAGACCACTCCAGAAAATCATCGATGTCAGCGGTCCCCAGATCGTCCTGCACCGCACGCCGCCAGTCCGCCGCGTCGACCGCGGGAAATTCGTCGAATAGGGCTCCGTGAGGCTCCGTCTCGGACATGGGCAGTGGACGGGGGCTGGATGCGAGCGGACCGAAAACCTTCTTCGCATCTACTTACGATGCTCCTCGCCGGGCGGTCCGAGCAGCGTGCGTGACCGTCGGATGAGATCATACACGGCAATGCCGTAGGCGACGCCCACGTTGAGCGAAATCTTGGCGCCGTACTGCGGAATTTCGAGCGCCAGGTCTACTTCTTCCAGCACGTCCTCGTCGATCCCCCGCACCTCGTTGCCGACGATCAGGGCCATCGGAAAGTGCTCAGCCCGGACCCGGTTAGGCTGAACCGTGGTGTCGGTTTGCTCAAGCGCCGCGATGGTGTACCCCTCCGATTTCAGGTCGCGGAGGAGCGGGGTCGGCTCGTCGTGCTGGCTCCACGCCACGGCGTCCTGCGCGCCGAGGGCGGTCTTGTGGAGGTCCTCGTGCTCCGGCGTGCCGGTGAAGCCGGTGAGGTGAACGTGTTCGATACGTGCCGCGTCGGAGGTGCGAAACATCGATCCGACGTTGTGGATCGAGCGTACGTTATGCACAATCAGGCGGACAGGGTGCTTGGGGAGTACGGCAATATCCTCGGGCTCGGGCCGTTCAATTTCATCCCAACTAAGCTTGCGCATCTGACGACTGGTGAAGAGGTTGGAGGACCGTGTGGACGGACGCCTTCTGCGGGCGGCCACCCCGATGCAATCCGCTGTTCGAGCCCCTGTTTCTAAGCCGCTACTGCTCTGTGATTCCTGACCCCGGAATGCATTCCTCTCGACCTCGTTGGGTCCAGCTCCTTGTCCTGAGCTTCCTTGTCCTGAGTGTGAGCGGCTGTGCCACGATCCAGGAGGTCTCCAACCTTCGGAAGGTGAACTTCCAACTCGACCGGGTCGCCGAAACTCAGCTAGCGGGGGTGGAGGTTGGCAGTCTCCGGTCGTACGAGGACCTCAGCGCCACAAACGTCCTCCGGCTCGGCTCGGCGCTATCGAAGGGCGAAATGCCGCTCTCATTCAACCTGCACGTGCAGGCTACCAATCCTGAATCCAACAGCGTGGACGCCCGGCTCACCCAGATGGACTGGACGCTTCTCTTGGAGGACAAGGAGACGGTGTCTGGACAGTTCGACCAGGAGGTCGTGCTGCCGCCCGGCCAGCCCCAGGATGTCTCCTTTCGAGTCGAATTGGACCTCGTTCGCTTCTTCGACGACAACCTAAAGGGTCTCGTGAACCTTGCTTCTGCCATCTCTGGAGACGCCCCGTCCCAGAACATCAAGCTTCGGGTTCAGCCAACCGTCAACACTATGCTTGGTCCGGTCAAGTATCCGTCGCCCATCACGGTCGTGAGCAAAGAGGTGGGAGGAAGCAACACCCAGCAGCCGTAGCCTTTTTTGACGCTCGTTCCGCACAAATCGACGTGATTGTCACCATCGACGGCCCCGCCGGGTCGGGGAAGAGCACCACCGCCCGCCGCGTCGCCGCTCAGCTCAATTATGTCTACCTGGACACGGGCGCCATGTACCGGGCCGTGGCGCTCGCCTTCCTTCGGGCCGACGCCTCCGCTACGCCTACGGGCGCCGACCACGTGCTGCCGGCCCTCGACGTGGACGTAACGTATCGGGACGACACCATGCACGTCTTTCTCGGGGATGAAGAGGTGACCGATGAACTTCGGACCTCCGAGGTCGGGGCCATTGTGAGCGACATCTCCACCCTGGCCCCGGTCCGAGAGTACATGGTGGAGGAACAGCGCCGGATTGGGAGGGAGCAGGCCGAGATCCACGGGGGGGTGGTGCTTGATGGGCGGGACACCGGCACGGTCGTCTTCCCCAATGCCGACGTTAAGATTTTCATGGTGGCCGACGTCAACGAGCGGGCCCGGCGTCGGCAAAAAGAGTATGAGGCGGCGGGGGAGGACATTTCTCTTGATGCGGTCCGGGCCGAAATCGAAGAGCGCGACCGTCAAGATCGAACTCGCGACATCGCGCCCCTCCGTCGCGCCGAGGACGCCGAGGTGCTCGACACGACGGACTGCACCATCGCGGAGCAGGTGGCCTTTGTCGTAGATCGCGTTAAAGCACACGCGGGCCGGGGAACGTAGCCGATCCGGCCTAATACAACGTTCGCCTGTCTAAGGCACGTTGATCGGGCCTTCGTAGGCCCTTTTCCTGACGCGTAATGCCTTCCTGGGGCCCTGCTCCAGGGTTGCACCTTCCGTTCACTCTCCCTGCTGGAACGTCAGGTCCAGGCAGGTACAAATTGCACCCGCCGCTGGGCTGTAACTCCCCAGCGCGCCGCAAACTCAACCAACCGTATATGGCAGAACAAGAACAAGTTGCACCAAAGGACGAATCGACGGACGCCGCGAACTCCCAGTCTGCCTCCACCGAGGAGGAAGAGGCGGAAGCCCCTGCGGACAATGCAACTGCGGAGGCTGATCCCGCCGACACCGAACCAGCGGACGATGTTGAATCCACGGAAAAGGAAGAGGCCTCAGACGCCTCGGCAGACGAGGCGCAAGAGCCCCTAGGCGAATCCCCTGCAGGGGACACCGGTCCCGCTGAGACTCCTCCTGAAGAGCCCGTGGACGAGGAGGGAAGCGATCCCGTCGAGGCCCCACCCGAAGAGCCCGGATTTGTCAGTCGCATTCTGGAGGAAGCAGTGGAGGAGGCCTCCCAGGACCTCGAGATGCCCACCGGCGACGACGCGTCCCTCGACGTGACCACCTTTGAGGAGCCCACCGAGACGGTCTCGCCCGATGAATTAGAGCGGACCGAAGAGGCACAGGGCTTCACGGGGGAAACGTACGGCCAGACCGTCTCGCTCGACGAGCTCGAAACGGAAGATCAGAACTACTCCGACGACCCGGTCTACGACCAGTTTCGGCAATTCGTCGACGAAACGGCCATCGACGTCCGAGAGCAAGACATTGTCGAAGGCCGCGTGCTCCAGGTGAACGAGGACTACGTGGTCATCGACATCGGCTACAAGAGTGACGGCATCGTCCAGCGTGATGAGTTTGAGGGCGAAGACATTCGGCCCGGTGACACGGTTGAGGTCTATCTCGAACGCAAGGAAGACCGCGACGGCCAGCTCGTGCTGTCGAAGGAACAGGCCGACAAGGTGCGGCGCTGGCAGCGAGTCGAGGAGATTTACGAAAATGAAGAGGTCGTCGAGGGCACGATTGTGCGCCGCATCAAGGGCGGCATGATCGTGGAGCTCTTCGACGGCATGGAGGCGTTCCTCCCCGGCTCCCAGATCGACGTGCGTCCGGTGCGCGACTTCGAGTCGTACCTGGACAAGCGGATGGAATTCAAGATCGTCAAGCTGAATCCGGGGAACGAGAACATTGTCGTCTCCCACCGCGAGCTCATCGAGCACGAGCTTGAGGAACAGCGCCAGGAGATTCTCGAGTCGCTTGAGGTGGGGCAGGTGCTCGAAGGCACGGTTAAGAACATCGTCGACTTCGGGGTCTTCATCGACCTCGGCGGCGTGGACGGCCTCCTCCACATCACGGATCTCTCGTGGGGCCGCGTGTCCCACCCGAGCGAAGTGGTGGAGCTCGATCAGGAGCTCGAAGTCGTCGTCCTCGACTATGAGGAGGAACGCCAGCGCATCTCGCTGGGCCTGAAGCAGCTTCAGGATCATCCCTGGGACAAGATCGGCGACCAGTACGAGGAAGGCGACACCGTGGAAGGCAAGGTCGTCTCGATCACCAACTACGGCGCCTTCGTCGAAATCGAGAAGGGCATCGAGGGGCTCGTCCACATCAGCGAAATGTCGTGGACGCGCCACATCGAGCACCCCAGTCAGATGGTCTCACTCGGCCAGATCGTCGACGTGAAGATCCTCAACATCGACGAGGACGAGCGGAAAATTTCGCTCGGTATGAAGCAGCTGGAGCCCGATCCCTGGGAAGGCATCAGCGACCGCTATCCGGCGGGCACAGTGCTCACCGGCACGGTGCGCAACATCACCAACTTCGGCGTCTTCGTCGAGATTGAGCCGGGCATCGACGGCCTCGTCCACGTCTCGGACCTGTCCTGGACCAAGAAGATTCGGCATCCGGGCGACATGGTTGACGAGGGGCAGGAGCTCGACGTCGTCATCCTCAACATCGACGAGGACCGGCGCCGCATTTCGCTGGGCCACAAGCAGGTGAAGACCAACCCGTGGGATCAGTTCGCCGATGCCTACGAGGAAGGCAATGACACGAACGGCGAGGTCGTCCGCGTGGAGGACAAGGGCCTCGTGGTGCAGCTTCCGCTCGACGTGGAAGCCTTCGTCCCCGGCAGCGAACTCAAGCGTGGGCCGGAAGGCTTCAAGAACCACTACCACGAGGGCGACGAACTCGACCTGCGCGTCATCCGCTTCGACAAGGATCAGAAGGACATCGTCCTCAGCGAGACGGCGAAGGAGCAGGCCGAGCGCGAAGAGGAGGAGAAGGAAGAAGAGCGCGAGCAGCGCAAGGAGGAGCGCGAGCGGGAAGAGGCTGTGCGCGACTTCCAGGAGCAGCCGCAAGAGGAGGAAGAACCCACGACCGGCCCCACCACGCTCGGCGAGCTTTCCGGCCTGGCCGACCTCCGCCGCGAGATGGAAGAGGAAGAGCGACGAGAGGCCGCCCAAGAAGCCGAGCAGTCGGCTGAGGAGGAACCGTCCGACGCCGACCAGGAAGACGCCGATGAGGAGAAAGCGACGGCCGAAGCCTCCGCGGAAGACACTGACGAAGACGCCGAGGACGAGACGGAAACTGCGGTGGAAGAAACTACTGACGAGGCGTCGGACTTCGACGAGACGTCGGGCTTCCCGGAAAACTTCCCTCGCGTCTCCCGGCTCGAAAGTGCCGGCGTGAATTCGATCGCCGAGCTCCGCGAGGTGGACGACCTGACGGAACTCGACGGCATCGGCTCCGCCTACGCCGAAGAGATTTCGGAGGCGCTCGCGGAGTTCGACGAAACCGGATCCGTGAGTAGCTAAATCAGGCTCTCACTGAGCATTATCTTGAAGGGACGGCTTCCCCCGCGGAGGCCGTCCCTTTTGCTTTGGCCCGTCCCAGGGTGAACACCCTTGCAGAACGGCCTGTGATTCCCACCAATGATCTGACGCAAGAGACCTGTATCGATGGAAGAGACTGAGGAGTACCAGCCGAGTGCCAGCAATTCGATCACCATTCGGGTGGTGATCGCCAATCGCCCCGGAATGCTTGCCAAGGTGACATCTGTGATCGGCGAGAAGGGCGGCAACATTGGGGCGATCGACATCGTCCGTGCCGAGCAGGACGAACTGACCCGCGACATTACGATCAACACGCGGAGCGATGACCACGCGCAGTCGATCGTCCAAGAAATCCGGGGGATTGACGGGGTGGAGGTCGTCAATACGTCCGACCGTACATTTCTCATGCATCTGGGTGGGAAGTTGGAGGTGGAGAGCAAGTCGCCGCTCCGGACGCGCGACCAGTTGTCGATGGCGTACACGCCGGGGGTGGCGCGCGTCTCGGAAGCCATACAGGAGACGCCTGAGGATACGCATCGCCTCACTATCAAGAGCAATACAGTGGCGGTGGTGTCCGATGGGACAGCGGTACTTGGGCTCGGCGACATCGGGGCGGAGGCCGCGATTCCAGTGATGGAGGGGAAGGCGCAGCTCCTGAAGGAGTTTGCGGACGTGAACGGATTTCCGGTCTGCCTCGACACGACCGACGTGGAAGAGATCGTAGACACCGTCCGGCGCATCGCTCCCGTCTTCGGCGGCATCAACCTGGAGGACATTGCCGCGCCGCGGTGCTTTGTGATCGAAGAGCGCCTGAAGGACGAACTGGACATTCCCGTCTTCCACGACGACCAGCACGGGACGGCGGTCGTGACCGTGGCGGCCCTCCTCAATTCCCTGACGATCGTGGAGAAGGCCCTTGATGACATCCGGGTCGTGATGGTCGGGATCGGTGCTGCCGGCACGGCCGTGACCGAGATGCTCCTGCAGATGGGGGTTGAGGACATTGTGGGCGTGGACAGCAGTGGGCCCGTTACGGCGGAGCGGGACGATCTCAATGCTGCCAAGGAGCGGTACGTCGAGATGACAGATCCGTCGCTGAACGCAAGCACCCTCTCTGGAGCCATGGAGGGGGCCGACGTGTTTATTGGACTGAGTGCCCCGGATATCATCGACGTGGCGGACCTCAAACGCATGGCCCGCGACCCCGTCGTCTTTGCCATGGCCAATCCCCGGCCCGAGATTCAACCGGAGCTGGCCTACCCCCACGTCGCGGTTATGGCGACGGGGCGCAGCGACTATCCGAATCAGATCAACAACGTGCTCTGCTTCCCGGGCCTGTTCAAGGGCGCGTTGAATTGCCGGGCCGCAGCCATCACGGGCGACATGAAAATTGCGGCGGCCGAAGCCATTGCCGACACCATTGACGACCAGAATTTGACCTCCGACTACGTCGTCCCCAGCGTCTTCGACAAGGAAGTGGTTACGCGGGTCGCGGATGCGGTCTCCCAGTGCGCCCGCGAACAGGGGGCGGCCCGGAAGCGCACCTAAAGCGCCCCGAAGTCGCCAACGTTTCAGCAGACGGAGAAATCGAAGCGATGCCGTCCAATCGCGGTGCCCATCCGGAGGACGCTGAACAATTCGGTCCGGAGCAACACGACCGCCTGCGAGCGGCCGTGCGAGATCTGTCCTGGCTCCGGACTCAAGGATATAGTGGGCCCGCCGTCCGGAAGCTCGTGGGTGACCGCTACCGGCTGAAGCGGCGGCAGCGGAACGCGGTTGCCCGTTCGGCCTGCAGCGACGCGGAGCGAAACCACCGCCTGCGCGCTCGACTGTCTCCGGCGGAGGTAGCCCAGACCACGGTACACGTCGATGCCTTCAATGCCCTCATCACTGTGGAGGCAGCGCTCGGCGGGGCGTATCTGTTCCTCGGTCGCGACACGGGGTACCGCGACGTGAATCCCCTACAGGGAACCTACCGGGTCGTCCGTGAGACGACTCCAGCCCTCAAACTGCTCGCGACGACCCTCCACTCCCTTGCCCCCGCGGGAGTCATCTGGCACTTGGATCGATCCATCTCCAACGTGGGACGTGTCAAGGAACGGCTCGGAGAAGTACTGTCCGAGATGAACCTTGCCGGGCAGCTTGTGGATGGGGACGACGTGGATGCGGCACTGCACACCGCGTCGGGGCCGGTCGTCACGAGTGACAGCGCGATTCTGGACGAGAGCGATGCCTGGTTGCACCTAGAGGCCCTCGCCCACGGGCGTCACATCCCCGACGCCCACGTCGTCGACCTCCGCCCGGACGGCGAACGGTCCTCGTGGCCCCCAGGAGTAGACGCCGATCACGACTTCCCAACCGATTCGTAACCACGAACAGATGGCTACCGTCGTCACCTATCTCCTCGTCTCGAATCCCGATGACCCCGAGGCCGTCCGCTCGCACCCCATTCTGGACGAGCACGGATTTGAGCACCGGCCGATAGAGGATCGGGAGGAAGAAGCGCACCCGGCTCTCCGGTTTGCCGTCGCGAGCACCCTGGAGGACAGTCCGAGCCTGGAGGCGCCGTGCCGAGAGCTCTCCGCAGCCTTTCCGGAGGCCACCGTGACGTATTGTGCGGTCGAGGAGCGGTTCGACCAGATGGAGCATCTTCGCTCCGTCGTGTTTATCGGCGGACGGCCGGCCGGCGAAATCGAGCACGGATACGTTTATAACATGGGGGCATAATCCCGGAACGAGCCTCCATCGGTACCATGCTGATCGTATTGATACGTGGAATGAAGTACGTGTGACGTCAAAATAATGGATGTAGACATTAAATGAAGGAGTTGGAAAGGAGGAACCTTTTATTCAGTCCCATATTCGACATGATCGCGAATCCTAATAACTATCGTACTTAGAATCATGTCCACAGATTTTCAAATGGAAGTCATGGATCAGCAGGAGGCTGAGCGTGAACTCGGAGCGAGTGGGGGGCGGGGTCGTACCTCTCAGTATGAGCCTATCGCTCAGAAATGGAGTGAGATTGGCGACGATGAGGCCATTGTACTCACCGATCTGGAGAAAAACGACATCCAGAATTTGCGGAATCTCCTCTATCGCCGGTTCGGCAAAGAGAACGTGATTGTACGTTCGGCCCAGCAGGAGGACGACACCTTCAAGGCCGTCGTCCGGGCCCGAGAAGACGATGAGTACCTCCGAAACGACGGGTAGAGCGTTGTTGGGAAAGCCAATAGAAAACGGGTGGTGATGTGTGAACGACATCACCACCCGCATTGGCAGATCGTCCCTCCGATGCGTTCGGATTCGGGTTAGTCCTCCACCGAGTCCATCTGTGCTTTTTGGAGCTGGCCGGAGTAGTCGACGTAGATCGTCTTGTGCTCCGTCCAGAACTCGAAAGCAGCGTAGCCGCCGTCGCGCTGGCCGTTGCCGGTGCCTTTCACTCCGCCGAAGGGCATGTGCGCCTCCGCGCCGATCGTGGGGCCGTTCACGTAGGTGATGCCGGCTTCTAGGTCACGCATGGCGTGGAAGCTCTTGTTCACGTCCTGCGTGTAGATGGAGGAGGAGAGGCCGTATTTTGTGTTGTTTGCGACCTCCACAGCTTCCTCGTAGGAGGAAATCTCAAACACCGCCAACACCGGCCCGAAGATTTCCTCCTGGGCGATCGTCATGTCGGGCGTCACGTCCGTAAACAGGGTCGGCTCGTAAAAGTGGCCCCCGAGGCCATCGACGGAGGCCGGTGCCCCGCCCATCTCCAGCGTGGCCCCTTCGTCCTGCCCAATCTCCACGTAGCGGTGCACCGTCTCCACGGCAGTCTCATTAATGAGCGGTCCCACGTCCGTGCCGTCTTCGTTGCCATCGCCGAGGACCAGCGTTTCCGCTTCGTCCGTGACCATCTCCACAAACTCGTCGTGCACCGCCTCGTGGCAGATGGCGCGGCTCGTGGCCGTGCACCGCTGCCCCGTGGTGCCGTACGCGCCCCAGATGGCTCCTTCCAAGGCGAGGTCCAGGTCGGCGTCGTCCATGACGATCATCGGATTCTTGCCGCCCATCTCTAGCGAGATCGGCTTGTTGAGTCGGCCGCAGGTTTCAGCAATGGAGGTCCCCACCTCGTAGGAGCCGGTAAAGCCGATGGCGTCGACCTCGGGGTGCTCCACGAGCGCCTTGCCTGCCTCGTCGGCCCCGTTGACGACATTGATCGCGCCGTCCGGGATGCCCGCGTCGATCAGGGTCTGCACGAAGAGCATTCCGCTGTGGGGGGCATCCTCGCTGGGCTTGAAGACAATGGTGTTGCCGGCGGCGAGGGCGGGATAAATCTTCCAGGAGGGCACGGCCACCGGGAAATTCCAGGCCGTGATGATGCCGCACACGCCGAGCGGACGCCGGATCGCCATGTTCATCTTGTCGGGAAGCTCGCTCGGGACCGTCGTGCCGAAGAGGCGCCGCGTCTCGCTGGCGGCGTAGTAGGCCGTGTCGATGGCCTCCTGCACGTCGCCCTTCGTCTCAAAAAAAGGTTTGCCCATCTCACGGGTCATGGCGCGGGCGATGTCTTCCTTCCGCTCGGTAAGCAGATCGCCAGAGGCTTTCAGGATCTTTCCGCGGTCGGGGGCCGGGGTGCTGCTCCAGTCGTCGAGGGCATCACGGGCCGCCTCGGCCGCGGCGTCCACGTCGGTCGGGCCGGAGTCGGGAAAGTGCCCGATGAGATCGTCGGGGTCGGCGGGGTTTCGGTTCTCGAAGGTCTGCTCGGACGTCGCGTTCTGCCAGCGACCGTCAATGTAGTTTTTGGAGGGATCAGGCATATGGGTCAGAGACTTGTCGGGCGTTCGAGAGAAGAACGAGCGCTTTTCCAAACTAGGTGCCGCGGTGCCGAAGTACAATCTGCCGAGCGGTAGTGTCGCCGTCGGCGAACCTCCCAGGGACGGGGAAGTACGTGTGGCCGCCGTCAGCT
>Ga0207797_1001171_pt1 | contig 19361 bp, 15 predicted proteins | sample PRCRCaboRojoPR_6_FD_187275 | JGI IMG/M metagenome (GOLD analysis project Ga0207797, IMG submission 187275) | Marine sediment microbial community from Cabo Rojo, Puerto Rico - PR CR 10% Liquid 1 (SPAdes) | ecosystem: Environmental > Aquatic > Marine > Coastal > Sediment | place: Cabo Rojo, Puerto...
GTCGAACGTCCCCTGGGCAACGACCGTCGTCATGCGTCGGCCTCCCGACTCGGACGATTGAGGGTGCCGACGGGGAGTTCCGACCGGAAGCGCCGCATACGTCCGAGTCGGGGGCGTCTCCTTCTAAGGGTTCCGGATGCCCGTCGACCGCGTGACTGGCGACACCGATTCTGCAAGGCTTAACTTCGGTCACCTATCACACAGAAGTATGACCGCAGGGACTGCCGGGGATTCCGGCACCGACGCGGACGAGGATTCTCGTCCAATCGTCTACGATCTTGCACCCGACTGTACGGCCGACGACGTCGACGTCGACGACTACTACCACGCCGTCGTCAACGGCGTCGTCGCTTACGGCGTCTTCGTCGACGTCTCGGACGACGTCTCGGGACTCGTCCACGAGTCGAATCTGATCGGCGACTACGACGTGGGTGACCGTCTGCTCGTCCGCCTCGACGAGATTCGGGAGAACGGCGACGTCGCCTTCGCGGAGGCGACGCTCGACGACTACCGAACGGTCGCGGTCGACCACCAGCCGACGGTGACGCCGATTGACGCCCTCGAAACCGGCGAGACGGTGACGGTCGAGGCGACGGTCAGTCAGATCAAACAGACCGCCGGGCCGACCGTCTTCCGGTGCTGTGACGCCACGGGCATCGTCGCCTGTACGGCCTTCGAGGACGCGGGCGTGCGCGCCTACCCCGACGTCGAACTCGACGACGCCGTCCGCGTCACGGGCACCGTCGAAGAACACGAGGGGAGCCCTCAGATCGAAGTGGAGGCGCTCGCGCGACTGACCGGCGAGGCGGCCGACGAGGTGAAAGAGCGCGTCGACGCCGGACTCGAAGCCCGGGCCGAACCCCACGACGTCGACCCCCTCGTCGAGTGGGACGCCTTCGAGAAGCTCCGTCCCGACCTCCGCGCCGTCGCCAAACAGCTTCGGCGGACGGTCCTCGACGGCCGGCCGATCCGCGTCCGCCACCACGCCGACGGCGACGGGATGTGTGCCTCCCTCCCTGTCCAGGTGGCGCTCGAACGCTTCATCCGCGCCGTCCACGACGACGACGACGCGCCGCGACACCTCATCAAGCGCCTGCCGAGCAAGGCGCCGTACTACGAGATGGAGGACGTAACGCGTGACCTCAACTTCGCGCTCGAAGGGCGCGAGCGCCACGGGCAGAAGCTCCCCCTCCTGCTCATGCTCGACAACGGGAGCACCGAGGAGGACGTGCCCGCCTACGAGAACCTCGCGCACTACGACGTGCCCATCGTCGTCGTCGACCACCACCATCCCGACCCCGACGCCGTGGACCACCTGCTCGACGCCCACGTCAACCCCTACCTCGTCGACGAGGACTACCGGATCACGACGGGCATGATGTGCGTCGAACTCGCGCGCATGATCGACCCCGACATGACCGAGGAACTTCGACACGTGCCGGCCGTCGCAGGGCTGGCCGACCGCTCGAAGGCCGAAACGATGAGCGACTTCGTCGAACTCGCGGACGCCGAGGGCTACGGCCGCGAGGACCTCGTTCGGATCGGCGAGGCACTCGACTACGCCGCCCACTGGCTCCGCTACAGCGAGGGCAAGACGCTCGTGAGCGACGTGCTCAACGTGGACTGTGACGACGAGCGCCGGCACGAGGAACTCGTCGACTTCATGGCCGACCGCGCCGAGCGCGACATCGACCGACAGCTCGCCGCGCTCGATCCGCACGTCGAACACGAACGCCTCGACAACGACGCCCACCTCTACCGCGTCGACCTCGACGACTTCGCGCACCGTTTCACCTACCCCGCGCCCGGCAAGACGACCGGCAACCTTCACGACCGGAAGGTAGAGGAGACGGGCGACCCCGTCATCACCATCGGCTACGGCCCGGACTTCGCCGTCCTCCGCTCCGACGGCGTTCGGCTCGACATCCCCGAGATGGTCGCGGAACTCGACGAGGAGATCGTCGGCGGCGGCGTCTCCGGCGGCGGCCACCTCGTCGTCGGGTCGATCAAGTTCGTGGCGGGCATGCGAAGCGACGTGATCGACGCGCTCGTCGAGAAGATGGCCGACGCGGAACTCGACGAGGAACTGTCGAGCGCGGCGGCGCTGGACCACGGCGACGACTGATCAGCCTTCGAATCGGATCGTTTTCCGCGCGACCACGACGGCGAGCACCAGCGCCGCGAGGGCCCCGGCGACGACGACCCACGTCGTCCGGTCGATGCCCCGACCGCCACGCCAGTCGGCGACGAACGTCTCGCGGAAGGACGCCGCCAGCGCCTCGCTCCGGACGGCGAGCGCCACCTCGCGGTTCTCGGAAACGGCGTTCTCGTTCCAGTTGAGACTCCCGACGACCACCACGTCGTCCGCGACGACGCCCTTCGCGTGAACCTTCTCGTATCGCCCCGCCGGGTTCGCGACTCGTGCAGTGAGGGGGAGGCCGCGCCGCTCCGCGACGCCGTTCAACCACTCGACGAGGGCGGCGTTCTCCTCCGCGACGTACCACGCTCCCGAGACGAGGACGCGCACCTCGACGCCCCGTTCGGCGGCACGGACCGTCGCACGCAGGAGCGGGCCGTCGCGGCGGCCGACCGTCGGCTGAATCACGTCCACGCGGTTCTCGGCGCTATCGATCACGCCGACCAGCGCCGATTCGGCGTTCCCCGGGGCGGTGAGGACCCGCACCTCGGCAGCCGTCGCCTCGGTCGGGGCGAATCGGGACGGGTAGGATCCCTCGGCGGGCGTACCGGCGTCGAACGTCTCGCCCCGCCGGACCCGGCGCCACGGCATCGCGTCCGCCCACCCGGCGTCGGCGCGGAACAGGGCGGCGAGGTCGGCCGCGACGCGGTCCGAGTCGACGACGACGCCCCAGCCACGGCTACTCCGTCCGCCGACGCCCGCGGGCTTCCAGTTCTCCGTCGTGACGAGCGCCCGGTCGTCGACGACGGCGTACTTCGGGTGGTGGTAGTCGAAGCGAGCGCGGGGACCGCCGAGGGCGCGCACGTCGACGCCGGCGGCGGCGAGGCGGTCGAGTGCCGTCGCCCCTCGCGCCGTCCGGCCACCGACCGGGTCGGCGTCGACGAGGATGCGAACCTCGACGCCGCGACGCTCGGCGGCGATCAGGGCGTCGGCAACCCGTTCGCTCGTGAACGTGTAGCCGGCGAGGAGGATTCGGTCACGGGCGCTCCGAAGCGTCTCGACGGGGACCGACGGGGCGTCGGGGAGGACGAACCCGGTGACGGTCGCGGGGCCGTAGCGATGCACGTCGCGCGGGCGGTAGCCGACGGGACGCCACGCGGTCCCGTCGTCGGTTCGGACGAGCCTGTTACCCTCGGGCGCGTCGTCGTAGTCGAGACGCGCGACGACGGCGCCGTCGCGACGGAGACGGAGGCGCTCGCCGGCGTTCGACAGGGAGAGGTGGGGGACGGCGACGACGGGCACGTCGGTCACCCGTCGCGTCGCGTTCGGGTCTGCGGTGACGGCGATTCGGATCGCCGGTCGGTCGGCCGGCAAGGCGACGGCGCGTTCACCGTCGGCGAGCGTCCAGTTCGCGGTCGAATCGGCCGGCACGCGGACGACGACGTACTCGCCCGCGTCGTCGGCGGCGGTCGGGTTGGGGACGGCGGCGACGATGGCGGCGTCGAGGGCGTCGCCGGCGGGATCGGCGGGCGCCGCGCCGACCGGCACCGCCCCCATCAGAAGCAGGGTGAGGGCGGCGACGACGATTCGGTGACCTCGGGACACGGGGTGGGTGGCCGCGGCATCGCTGATAAACGGGAGGATTTTTGTCGTGCTCATCCACGGTAGGAGCATGGTCGCGGTGGCGAACGCACTCCGACTGCTCGGATCGGCGCTCGGCGCACTCGGCGGTGCGCTCGTGTTCGTCGAGTTCTTCCAGATGCCGAACTACGTCGAGTACAACCCGGAGTTTCAGGATTACCGTATCGAGACGAATCGGGCGGACGTGCGGGAACACACCTGGATCGGTCGCGTCGGTGGGCTCTGTCTCTCGCTCGGGTTCGCACTCCTGTTCGTCGCGACGTTTCTGGGGTCGTAGCCGACCGCACGGTGGTCGGTCGACTGGAAGGAATCGACCGTCCGCCGGCCCCCGCGAGTGGTTGATTCGATGAAACTTTGGTCGCGCCGCGCGTCCGTGGTCCATGGACACCCGACGGTTCCTCTTCGTCTCGCTCGACGCGGCGCTGATCGGTGACCTCGCGTGGCAGATACGCCGCGAGGGCCACGAGGTGAGATACTACATCGAGGCCGAATCGGACCGGGAAATCGCCGACGGCTTCGTCCCCAAGACGGACGACTGGCGCGCCGAAGTGGACTGGGCGGACGTACTCGTCTTCGACGACATCTGGGTCGGCCCGGAGGTCGGCACCGGCGAACTCGCACAGGAACTCCGCGCGGACGGGATGGCAGTGGTCGGGGGGACGCCGAACACGGATCGGCTGGAGGCGGATCGCGGCTACGCGATGGACGTGCTCGAAGCCCACGGCGTGAACACGCTCGATCACCGCGAGTTCACGTCGTTCGACGCGGGGATTGCACACGTCCGCGACAACCCGGCGCCGTACGTCGTCAAACCGCTGGGTGAGGTGCAGAACGTCAAGCGCCTGCTCTACGTCGGTCGCGAGGACGACGGGAGCGACGTGATCGAGGTGTTGCGGGCCTACGAGAAGGCGTGGGGACACCGGATGCGGGGCTTTCAGCTACAGCGTCGGGTAGAGGGCGTCGAGGTGGCGATCTGTGGGTTCTTCGACGGACGGCGGTTCGTCGAACCGATCAACCTGAATTTCGAGCACAAGAAGCTCTTCCCGGGCAACATCGGCCCGTCGACGGGCGAGATGGGCACCTCGACGTTCTGGGTCGGGCGGAATCGGCTGTTCGCCGAGACGCTCGGCCGCCTCGAATCGTGGCTGGCCGACGAGGGCTACGTCGGGAGCATCGACCTCAACTGCATCGTCGACGGCGACGGGGTGTACCCGCTGGAGTTCACGCCCCGCTTTGGCTACCCGACGATCACGCTCCAACAGGAGACGTTCGAGTCGCCGACCGGGGAGTTCTTCTACCGACTCGCCCGCGGCGAGGATCCGACCCTCGACGTCTACGAGGGGTACGCTGTCGCCGTCCGTCTGGTCCTCCCGCCCTTCCCCTTCGACGACCCGAAGACCTACGACGAGAACTCGCGGAACGCCGCGGTGGTGTTCGAGACGGACGAGGAAGCGGGCGGGCCGCCCGCCGGCGTTCACATCGAGGACGCGAAGAACGTCGACGGGCAGTGGCGTGCCGCGGGCGAGAGCGGGATGCCCCTCGTCGTGACGGGGAAAGGAGAGACGATGCAGGCCGCCCGCGCCCAGGCCTACGACCGGATCGACAGTATCGTCGTTCCGAACTGCTACTACCGCGACGACATCGGGGAACGGTGGATCGAGGGCGACGGCGACCGACTGCTCGCGTGGGGCTATCTGGGCCCCTGATACGGGGATTTATGAGTTTCGAGCGCGAAGTGTGAGAGATGGCAACAAATAGCACAGAAGGGAGCACGGCGCTCGACCGGCTCCGACGCCGGTACGAAACGACCGAGAAGAAGTGCCCGGCGTGTGGATACGTCGACCACAGCGCCAACTGGACGAGCCGAACGGACGGTCGGCGGGTCGTCTACCGGTACGTGTGTCCGAGCTGTGACGCGAGCCGCGAACACACGTTCCGACTCGGTTAGGCCGACAGCCGCGCCATCTCGTCGTCGGTGAGGTCGACGTCGGCGGCGGCGACGTTGGCTTCGAGGTGGTCGACGCTCGACGTGCCGGGGATGGGGAGGATCACGGGCGACCGGTGGAGGAGCCACGCGAGCGCCACCTGCCGACGCGTGGCGTCGTGGGCCGCCGCCACGTCGTCGAGGACCGCCGCTTTCTGGCCGAGGTCGCCGCCCCCGAGCGGGAAGTACGGGACGAAGCCGATGTCCTCGGCCTCGCAGACGTCGAGCACGTCGTCGTGTGTGCGGTTGGCGACGTTGTACTCGTTTTGCACCGTCGCGACGTCAACCACGTCACGGGCGCGAGCGAGTTGGTCGACGGAGACGTTGCTGACGCCGACGTGACGGATTAGGCCGCGGTCAACGAGGTCAGCGAGCGCCTGCATCGACTCCTCGATGGGCACGTCGGGGTCGGGTGCGTGGTACTGGTAGAGGTCGATGGTGTCGACGCCGAGTCGGTCGAGACTGCAGAGGGCGGCGTTTCGGAGGTACTCGGGATGGCCGTGGCGGAGCCAGTCGCCGTCCGGGGAACGCAGGAGGCCGCCCTTCGTGGCGACGACGGCGTCGTCGGGGACGCCCGCTTCGGCGAGGAGGCGTTCGCTGGTGCCAGGCCCGTACGCGTCCGCGGTGTCGACGAAGTCGACGCCGAGTTCGAGACCACGGGCGAGGACGCGTTTCGCCGCCGGCACGTCCGCGGGGTCGCCCAGAATGTCGGGGCCAGTGATCCGCATGGCGCCGAAGCCGAGGCGGTGGACGGACAGGTCGCCGCCGATGTCGAACGTGTCGCCGATGTCGTCGAGTGAGCGCATGGGCGGCCGTTGGCCGGCCAGCGAGTTATAACGTCGTCACTCGGGCGGCGGTCGCCGGAACTCGACGACGACTTCCGTCCCCCGTGGCTCGTTGTCGTGCACCGACACGTCGCCGCCGTAGTGGTTCATCAGCGTCTTCACGAGGGCGATGCCCCGTCCCTCACCGGATTCGATGGCGGAGTCGAAGAGGTGTTCCTTCACGTCGTCGCGGATGCCCGGTCCGTCGTCGGCGACGTGGACCGACACCGTTCGCGGCCTCCGCTCGGCCGAGACGGAGACGGTCGGTGCCTCGCCGTCGTGGTGTTGGACGGCGTTCTGCAGGAGGTTGGCGAAGACGGCCGAGGCGGCACCGGTCGCCATCACGTACAGTTCCGGGGGCACGTCCACCTCGAACGTCGCCGCGTCGTGGGCCGAACGGGCCGCCTCGACTTCGCGGAGGAGGAGCGTCGAGATATCCGTCGGCACCGGCGTTCGTTCGCCGGAGAAGAGGTCGGCCAGTTCTTTCACGTCCTCGATGAGCGACGCGATGGCGTCGCTGCGGCGTTCGATTGGATCGAGATACTCGTCCGGTTCGTCGCCGCGTTCGCCGAGGAGGGTCGTGTAGCCCTGGATGACCTGCGCCGCGTTCAGAACGTTGTGTCGGAGGTGACTGTTCAGAAAGACGAGGGCGTCGCGTCGGTGGTCGGCCTCGCGGGCCGTCCGGGTCGCCCGGGCGTAGTAGATGCCGGCGACGCCGCCGCTGATTCCGCCGCCCGATCCCATCACGATGAGGCCGAACGCCGCCTCGCCGACGATCCGACCCTCGGCGAGGCGGAGGCCGACCGTCAGCGCCGACAGGAGACTGAAGCCGATCACCCCCCCGAGACACCAGCGAACGACGGTCCACGTCCCGGCGACCGAGAGGTCGCTGTGGGCGAGCCAGTGACTCAGGCCGAGCAAGCCGACCGACAGCGAGAGACAGACCGCGAGCGAGACGGCGGGGAGGGGGCCCACCCCGAGCGTCTCGACGTCGCGGAAGTAGTTCGCGAGCGAGACGACGGCGACCGTGCCGCCGAGAATCGCGATCAGCGAATGAGCACGACCGGCGAGTTGCCGTTCCCACGCCGGCACGTCCATGTCCGAGCATTGACCACCATATATAAAATGATTAGCCAATCCGTCCGACGGGTGACCGACCGCGTGAGGGCAATCTCGCCGTCGGGCGACGACGGAGAGCGAGGGGTATACCCGTCTGGCTGTCGAACCGCGACTATGCCCCCGACGCCGACGGATCGGAACCGCCTCGACGAGGAGGCCAGCCCGTATCTGGAACAGCACGCTGACAACCCGGTCAACTGGCAGCCGTGGGACGACGAGGCGCTTTCCGCGGCCCGCGAACACGACGTGCCCATCTTCCTCTCGGTCGGTTACGCCGCCTGCCACTGGTGTCACGTGATGGAAGAGGAGAGCTTCCAGGACGAGGAGGTAGCGACCGTCCTCAACGAACGGTTCGTCCCGATCAAGGTGGACCGCGAGGAGCGCCCGGACGTGGACAGCGTCTATCAGACCATCTGCCAACTCGTCTCCGGCGGGGGCGGATGGCCGCTCTCGGTCTTTCTCACACCCGACGGCAAGCCGTTCTACGTCGGCACGTACTTCCCGCGCGACCCTCAGCGTGGCCGCCCGGGCTTCCTGCAACTCCTGAAAGACGTCTCGCAGTCGTGGCAGACGGACCGCGAGGAGATCGAGAACCGCGCCGACCAGTGGACGGCGGCGATTACGGACGAACTCGAATCGACGCCGGAGAGTCCGGGCGACCCGCCCGAATCCGACGTGCTGGGGACGGCGACGGCGGCGGCCATCCGGAGCGCCGACCGCACCCACGGCGGGTTCGGGAGCGGCGGCCCGAAGTTCCCTCAGCCACGCCGCCTCGACCTGTTGCTCCGGGCGTCGGTCCTCGACGGCGACGAGGCGGCCGGCGAGGTGGCTGGAGAAGCCCTCGACGCTATGGCCGCGGGCGGTCTCTACGACCACGTCGGCGGCGGCTTCCACCGCTACGCCACCGACCGCGAGTGGACGGTCCCCCACTTCGAGAAGATGCTCTACGACAACGCGGAGTTGCCGCGGGTCTACTTCGAGGCCGCGGCGGCGACGGGATCGGATCGCTACGCCCGCGTGGCGAGCGAGACGGTCGCCTTCCTCGAACGCGAACTCCAGCATCCCGAGGGCGGCTTCTACAGCACGCTCGACGCCCAGAGCGCCACGCCCGCGTCCCGACTCGACGAGGACGAGGACCCCGACGACGAGGAGGGAGCCTTCTACGTCTGGACGCCCGAGGAAGTGCGTGCGGCGTTGGGCGAGGATCCCATCGACGACGTGGCCGCCGACGCCGCGGCCGACCTGTTCTGCGACCGCTACGGCGTCACCGACGGCGGGAACTTCGAGGGCCGGACGACGGTTCTCACCGTCTCGGCGAGCTACGAGGACCTGGCCGAGGAGTACGACCTGCCGGTCGAGACGGTCGAACGCGTGTTGATCGAAGCCCGGACCCGCGCGTACGCGGCGCGCTCCGACCGCCCCCGGCCCGCACGCGACGAGAAGGTGCTCGCGGGGTGGAACGGCCTCGCCATCTCGGGGGTCGCGACCGGCGCGCGGACGCTCGATCCGGCGCTCGCCGAGACGGCGACCGACGCGCTCGCGTTCGTCCGCGAGCACCTCTGGGACGCGGACGAACGGCGACTCAGCCGACGGTACAAATCCGGCGACGTACAGGTCGACGGCTACCTCGACGACTACGCCTTCCTCGCACGCGGCGCGTTCGACTGCTATCAGGTGACCGGCGACGTGGACCACCTCGCGTTCGCCGTCGACCTCGCGCGCGTCATCCGCGAGGAGTTCTGGGACGAGGAGGCGGGGACGTGCTACTACACGCCGAAGAGCGGCGAGGGGCTGGTGACCCGGCCACAGGAGTTGAACGACCAGTCCACGCCGTCGAGTCTCGGCGTCGCCGCGGCGCTGTTCGACGAACTCGACCTCTTCGTCCCCGACGAGGACTTCGCCGGACTCACCGAACGCCTCCTCGCGACCCACGCCGACCGGATTCGGCACAGTCCCCTCGAACACGCGTCGCTCGTCCTCGCGGCCGACGCCCACGCCCGTGGCCCGGTCGAACTGACGCTCGCGGCCGACGAGGTGCCGGCGTCGTGGCGGGAGACCCTCGCCTCCCGTCCACTGCCGACGGGCGTCGTCGCCCCACGGCCGGCGTCGGACGCGGACTTAGAGCCGTGGCTCGACGCGCTCGGTATCGACGAGGTGCCCCCCATCTGGGCGAACCGCGAGGCACGGGACGGCGAACCGACCGCCTACGCCTGCCGTGACTTCACCTGCTCGCCGCCACAGACGGAGCTAGAGGCGGCGCTCGACTGGCTGGAGAACTAGTCGTCGGCGTTCGCCGACGTCTCCTCCGCGTCGGCCGCCGCGATTCGGTCGGCGAGGTACGCCGCGATGCCGTCCGGCTCCTCTTCGACGAAGCGGGCGATCTCTACCCCCCCACGCTCGACGACGACGGTCGGGATGAACTCGACGCCGTACTCGTCGACGCCTTCGCCCCGCTTGTCGTCGTCGACGGGGAACTGCTCGATCCGGTCGGCGGGAACGCCGGCGGCGTCGAGGGCGGCGGCGAAGGCGGGCAACTGCTCGCGACAGTCGCCACACCAGTCCGCTCCCCAGACGAGGTAGGTCAGGCCCTCGCGCCCGAGGGCGTCGAGGATGTCGTCGTCGCCGTTCCACGCGTCGGCCGGCTCCATGGATTCCAGAGTCATGAGGGAGCGTACCACGCCCGCGGGTTTAATCCCCGCGTTCCGACCTCACCGCCACCGGAACCAGCGGCGGAGCCGGGAGGCGATACCCAGATCCCGTTTGGCCATGATGACTCGGCCCTCGGCCTCGCGGCCGACCGTCTCGGGGATGGCGCCGAAGACGAGTTGCTGGAGGAGACCCTCGCGGGTCGCGCCGATGATCGTCACGTCGTGGTCGCCGGACGCGTCGACGATGGCGTCGGCCACGTCCTCGTGTTCGATCAGTCGCGTGTCGTACTCGACGCCGTCGAGGAGCCGGCCCGTCTCGTCGAGCGAGACTTCGGCCAGTTCGTGGCCCTTCCGGTCGTCTGGATCGACGACCTGTACGACGGTGATCGTCGCGCCCGTCGTGTGGGCGATGGCGCGGGCGACCTCCGCGGCGTAGCGGGCGTGGGGGCCACCGGCGGTGGGGAGCACGATGGAGGAAACGTCGCCGTCGCCGCCGATGCGTTCGACCAGCACGTCGCAGTCCGCCTCGCGGACCACGTGGTCGAGAGTGGTGCCGACGACGACGTCGCGGCGCCGCGGCTTGCCGCCACGCCACCCCATCAGGACCGCGTCGGAGTCGTGCTGGGTGATGGTGTGGAGGATGGCCTGATCGACGTGGTGACCGACGCGAACGATGCCGTTGACGGGGATCTCGGCGTCACCGCCTCCCGCCTCGACGGCCATCGCGCGGTCGATGATGTCGCGGCGTTCGGTGGCCTGTTCGCGACCCTCCGAGAGCGGCGTCTGTTCGGGGAGGGCGACGACGGAGAGGACGAGAATCTCGCCGCCCTCGTCGGCGGCGATGTCCCGCGCGGTGCGCATGAGCTGTTCGGCGTTGTCCGGATTGGCGATGGGGACGAGGAGCTGGTAGTCACGGTCGGCCGGATGTTGCTCGTGGACGACGGTCGGCGCCTCGCGTTCGATGGTCGCCTCCGAGGTGGTGCCGAGGAACGCGAACCAGACGCCGACGCCGACCACCTCCGCGGTGAGGCCGAAGACGAACGCACCGGGTTCGACGTTGACCATGAGGACGAGGTTGGCGAGGACGGCGACGGCGGGAACGTACGGCACGCCCGGCACCTCGAACCCGCGGTCGATGTCGGGATACTTCCGCCGGGATTGGACGACGGCGAAGTTCACGACGATGAGGCCGGTTAGGAGCATGAAGTCGGCGAAGTGGGCGATGGCCTCGATACCCATGTGAAAGTCGACGAGGCCGGTGTGGATCGTGGTGGTGCCGAAGAGGAGGCGCGGAACGACGGTGAACACGAAGATGAAGAAGGCGATCAAGCACCCGGTGAGCAGGACGGACCAGTACGGCGTGTTGAACCGGTCGTGGAGGTCCTCGAAGCGGTTGGGGAGGTGGTCGCGGCGACTCATGGCGAGTTTGACGCGGGAGCCAGCGAGGACCGTCGCATTGGCGGCCGAGAGCATGGAGAACAGCGCACCGACGATGATGACGTAGAAGCCGACGTTGCCGAGATAGAAGGAGGCGGCGTAGCCCATGGCGAGTTCGCCGTTGTTGGCGATAAAGGACTGGGCGCCGGCGTCGTCGGCGACGCTCCCGACGACCCGAACGAGTAAATCCAGATACGCGGGGTTGTTGATCGCGAGCGTCACCACGAGGACGACGAGGGCGTAGACGATGGTGACGAACCCCATCGAGAAGAAGATGGCTCGCGGGACGTTCCGCCCCGGTTCCTCGATCTCCTCGGCGTTGGTCGCGATTGCCTCGAAGCCGAAGAAGGTGATGAACACGAGCGCGGACGTGAGGCCGATCTGGCGGTACTTCGTGAGATTGTCGGCGACCGACTGCTGGATGGTGGTCGCGTCGAAGGCCTGCAACCCGCCGTAGAGGAAGACGACGATGAGCACGACCTTCAGGACGGTCACGAGGATCTGGAACTGACCGGACTCCTCGGTTCCCTTGAGGTTCAGGCCGATCAACAGGGCGAGGATGACGAGGCCGGAGATCCAGAACGGGAGCGCCGCCTGCAGACCGGACGAGAAGAGGGGGACGATGAAGCGGTCGAACCAGTCGGAGAAGGAGGCGAGGTAGAAGGCGGCGCTCGCGGGGTAGCCGAGGATCATCGACCAGCCGACGATGTAGGTCAGATCGGAGTCGAAGGTGTTGGAGACGTAGGCGTAGCCGCCGCCGGATTCGGGGTAGATGGAGGCGAACTCGGCGTAGGCGAAGGCGGTGAAGGAGGCGACGATTGCGGCGACGACGAACGCGGCGATAGCCATGGCGCCGACGTTGCTGACGGCGAGACCGGAGAGGACGAAGATGCCCGCCGCGATCATCGTCCCCACGCCGAGCGAGATAGCGCCGACGATGCCGATGTCCCGGTCGAGTTCCGTTTCGACGCTCGTCGGTTCGCTACTCATTAGCATGGGCACGACTCCCGAAGGATAAAAAGCCAGCCGCCGACCGAGTCGCTATCTATTCGTGCCCGGCGCTCCCTGCTTCGACAGCGAGATGGTCGAGGAACCCGCCGACAACCCGTACGTGCGCGATCCGGACACCGCGTTCGCGCCGGTCGAGGAGCTGAGCGAGGACGACGCCCGCGAGCAGGTGCGGCGCCTGCGCGAGGCCATCGAGTATCACGACTACCGCTACTACGTCGCGAACGACCCTCTGATCGCCGACCGCACCTACGACGCGCTCTTCGAGCGCTTACAGGCGTTGGAGGACGCGTTCGACCTGCACGACGAGAACTCGCCGACCAAGCGGGTGGGCGGCGAACCGCTCGACGCGCTGGAGACGGTCGAACACGTCGCCCCCCTGTTGAGCCTGCAGTCGTCGGGCGACGCCGACGAGATTCGAGCGTTCGACCGCCGCATCCGCGACCGGGTGGCGGACGTGGACTACTCCGCGGAACCCAAGTTCGACGGCTTCTCCGTCGAGGTGGTGTACGAGGACGGCGCCTTCACCCGCGCCGTCACCCGCGGCGACGGCAGGCGGGGCGAGGACGTGTCGGCGAACGTCCGAACCATCCGGAGCGTCCCCCTCCACCTGCCCGACGAGGCGCCCGACGTCCTCGCCGTCCGCGGCGAGGTGTACATGCCCCGCTCGGGCTTTCAGGCACTGAACGAGCGCCGGATCGAACGCGGCGACGACCCCTTCGCCAACCCGCGCAACGCCGCGGCGGGGACGGTCCGCCTCCTCGACCCCGAAACCGTCGCCGACCGTCCCCTCGACGTGTTCTTCTACGACGTGATCGACACGTCCGCCGACCTCGACGCCCAGACCGAGGCGTTCGACCTCCTGCGTGATCTGGGCTTCCGCGTCAACGACGAGACGACCGTCGTCGACGACGTGGACGCCGTGATCGACTACCGTGACCGCCTCATGGAGAACCGCGACGACCTCGAGTACGAAATCGACGGCATCGTCGCCAAGGTGGTCGACTTCGACGCCCGCGAGGAACTGGGGTCGACCGCGCGTCACCCGCGCTGGGCGTTCGCGTACAAGTTCCCCGCCCGGACCGGCGAGACGACGGTCGAACGCATCGTCGTGCAGGTCGGACGGACGGGGAAGCTGACGCCGGTCGCCCTGCTCGACCCCGTAGACGTACAGGGCGTCACGATCAGTCGCGCGACGCTCCACAACGCCCCGCAGGTTCGAAGGCTGGGCGTTCAGGAGGGTGCGACCGTCCGACTCGAGCGGGCGGGCGACGTGATCCCCGAGGTGGTCGAGGTGATCGACGGAGGTAATGGCGACTTCACCATGCCCGAGACCTGCCCCGTCTGTGACGGCCACGTCGTGCAGGAGGGCGAACACCACTACTGCACGAACGCGTCGTGTCCGGCGCAGTTGCGGCGGTCGCTCCAGCACTTCTGCTCGCGGGACGCGATGGACGTCGAGGGTCTCGGCACGGAAGTGGCGGACCAGTTGGTCGAGGAAGGCCTGATCGAATCGCTCGCCGACCTCTACTACCTCGACCGCGACGACCTCGTGACACTCGACGGATGGGGCGAGAAATCCGCCGACAACCTGCTCGCGGAACTGGAGGCGAGCAAAGAGGTCGATCTCGGCACCTTCGTCTACGCCCTCGGCATCCGGCACGTCGGCACCGAACGGGCACGGGCGCTCGCCGCCGCTTTCACGCTCGACGAGTTGCTGGACGCGAGCGCCGAGGACCTGCGCGCCGTCGAGGACGTGGGCCCGGAGGTGGCCGAAGCGGTCGTCTCCTACTTCGACGAGGCGGAGAACGTCGAGACGGTCGAGCGACTGCTGGACGCTGGGATCGAGCCGAAACGCCGCGAACGCGGCGCGGAACTCGACGGGCTGACGGTCGTTTTCACGGGGAGCGTGCCGGGCTACACCCGGTCGGAACTGACGGAGTTGCTGGAGACCCACGGCGCGAACGTCACGTCCTCGGTCAGCGGCGAGACGGACTACCTCGTCGTCGGGGAGAATCCGGGAACGCGGAAGCGAGAGCAGGCCGAGGAAGAGGGAGTCGAGACGCTCGATCCGGACGCGTTCGAGGAGCGCATCCTGTCGCGGTTGTAGCCTTCCATCACCGATTTACGCGCCGCCCGCGAACCGCTCGTCCATGCACGACAGCATCCTCGACACCATCGGCTCGCCGCTGGTTCGGATCGATTCGCCGCCGGGGACGACCGTGGCGGCCAAAATCGAGTCGAAGAACCCCGGCGGGTCCGCGAAGGACCGCCCGGCGAAGGCGATGGTCGAGGCGGCGGAGGAGGCGGGGGAACTCGAACCCGGCGACGCCATCGTCGAACCGACCAGTGGCAACACGGGCATCGGCCTCGCCGTCGTCGGCGCCGCGAAGGGCTACGACGTGACGGTGGTGATGCCGTCCTCGAAGTCGCCGGAGCGCCGACGGATCATGAAAGCCTACGGCGCCGACGTGGAACTCGTCGACGGCGAGATGACCGCGGCGCGGGAGCGGGCGGACGAACTGGAGGCCGAGGGGATGGTGCAGATGTACCAGTTCGAGAACCCCGCGAACCCGCAGTCGCACTACGAGACGACCGGACCGGAGATCCTCGAACAGGTGGGTGACCGGCGGATCGACGCGCTGGTCTGTGGCGTCGGCACCGGCGGCACCATCTCGGGGACGGGCCGCCGACTGAAGGAGGCGTTCCCGGATATGGCGGTGGTCGGCGTCCAGCCCGACACCAACCAGTTCCTCACGGGCGACCCCGGCCCGGACGACTTCCAGGGGATGGGCCCCGGCTTCGTCGCCGAGAACGTCGACACCGACCTGCTCGACGGCGTGGAGAACGTCTCCCTCGACGCCGCCGAAGACGAGTGCCGGCGCCTCGCCCGAAAGGAGGGGATTCTGGTCGGGCAGTCGAGCGGCGCGTCGAGCGTCGGGGCGAAGCGGGTCGCCGAGCGACTGGCCGACGAGGTGGCCGATCCGCTCGTCGTGACGGTGTTCTGGGACAGCGGCGAGCGGTACATGTCGACCGGGCTGTTCGATTGACGGCGGCGGCTATCCCCCGAACTCGCCTTCCGTCACCCGGACCACGACCGTCTCCGGCACCGACCGGAGGTCGTACTCCGGCACCGCGCCGTCGACGCGAGTTGCGTACATCGGCTCGACGAGTTCGTCGCCGTCGAGGCCGTGGACACGCAAGAACTGGCCGGTCTCGTCCGGCGCGACGTCGCCGTCGCGGACGCGTTCGGCCAGATCACGGGAGAGCCACTCCTCCGTCGAGATGCTGGGTTCGCGCACCAGCGCGTAGCCGGCGAAGCGGACGAGATACCAGTTCAGATCGTTCAACAGCGAGACGGCGGCGCCGAGGCTGACGGTGTCGACCGCGACGGTGTTCGCGAAGGGTTCGTGGAGGTCGTAGGTGGCGAGCGCCGCCCGCGCCGTCTCGCGCGAGAGGAGTTCGTACCGGAGGTCGACGTCGTCGGTCCCGACCAGACAGACCTGCGTCACGGCCGGTGAATCGGTGGGCGGCCCTAAAGCGGTTGCGCCGAGCGGTCGACGATGCGGCGGTCGGCGGCGGCGGCCGCGGCCCGGTCGAGGAAGCCGTCGGGTTCCGCCGCCTCGACGGCGTCGAGCGTCGCCCCCGTCTCTGGGAAGGCTGGGTCGAGGCGTTCACAGCCGACGGGGATGGAAGAGTCGTCGTAGGTGCCGATGTCGCGGGCGCGGGCGACGATGTCGGCCTTGTCCCACGTGAGGAGGGGACGGTGGACCGGCAGATCGACCGCCGCGTCGGTGACGGCGAGGTTGGCGGCGGTCTGACTCGACTTCTGCCCGAGCGCTTCGCCGGTGACGACGCCCACGGCCCCCTCCCGGTCGGCGACGACTTCGCCGATCCGCAGGAGCGCGCGCCGCCACGAGAGCATCCGGGTGTCGGCCACCTCGTCGAGGAGTGTTCCGGCTAGCTGGCCGCCGGGGACGACCCGGAGCTGAACGTCGAAATTCGGCGCGTAGCGGGCGAGTCGCCGGACGGTCGCGACGGCTCGCGCCTCGTGGTCGGGACCGCCGTAGTCGCCGAGGGCGACGTAGACGGGGATCACCGGCGATCCGCGACGCATCACCTCGTAGGCGGCGACGGGGGAGTCGTGGCCGCCGCTGACGAGGGCGACGAGGGGATCCTGCGTGCCGAGCGGGAGGCCGCCCGGTCCCTCGTAGGTGGTCGCGGAAACGTGCGCCTCGTCGCCCCGAACTTCGACGTGGTAGGTGCGGTCGGGGTCGTCGAGGTCGACCGTCGCACCCGTGGCGTCGCCGACGGCCCGGCCGCCGGCCCGTTCGAGGTCACGGCTGGAGAAGTCGTGTTCGTCGGCGTCGCCGGCGCGGCGGGCGCGGACGGCGTAGGTGTCGACCGGCGACGCGTCGCGAGCGAGGGCGGCGAGGGTCCCGGCGATGGCGTCGCCGTCGGCGGGACGGGACACGGTGGGGCGTGCCCGGACGACGCCCATGGCGTCGGCGGCGACGCGGGCGGCGCGGTCCGCGTCGTCGGTCCGGACGACGATCCGCGCCCATTCGGCCTCGACAGCCGCGTCGACACCGCGGGCGTCGAGGAGTGCGGCCACGTTGTCGCGGAGGCGGCGCGTCATCTTGCCGCGAACCTCGCGGCTCTTCGTGCTGAGGTCGCCGAAGCTGACGAGGACGGTGTCGGGGCGGCGGGTGTCGTCGTCCACGATCACTGCCCTCTAGACCGACGGAGTACTAGACTGGTTCGGTCCGCGGACGCGAAAGGGGAGCGAGCCTCAGAACGTCCGGAGGTCGCCGTCGATCACGTCGCGGGTCACGTCGGTGACGGCGGCGAGTTCGCGGTCGACGATGGCCTCGATGTCGGCCTCGATGTCGGCGAGGTCGACGGTGTCGTCGGTGACGACGAAGGCGTCGGCGACGTGTGGCTGGTCGATGGGGCGGCCGATCTGGGAGAGCAGGCGCACCCGCAGGTCGCGGATCCCGGAGACTTCGGCGACGACGGCCTCGGCGATGCGCGTGCTGAGGAGGTTGTATATCTTCCCGATGTGGTTGACGGGGTTCTTCCCGCTGGTGGCCTCCATGCTCATCGGCCGGTTGGGGGTGATGAGGCCGTTCGAGCGGTTGCCGCGGCCGACGGAGCCGTCGTCGCCCTGTTCGGCGCTGGTGCCGGTCGTCGTCAGGTAGATGGCGCCGTCCTCGTAGTCGTCGGCGGTGTTGACCTCGACGCCGACGGTGCGGTCGGTGTAGGACTCGGCGAGGTCGGTGACCGCCTCGCGGACGGTCGCCACCGCGTCCTTGTAGGCCGCCATGTCGTCGAGATAGCGGTCGATCATGGCCGCGGCGACGGTCAGGTCGATGTGGTCGCCCTCGCGTTTGCCCATGATCTTCACGTCGGGGCCGAGTTCGGGATGCTCGTCCGCGTACGGGCCGTTGAGATACTCCTCGGTCTCGAGGACGATCCGTTCGGTCTCCGTGAGGGGCGCGTGGCCGACGCCGAAACTCGTGTCGTTGGCCATGGGGACGGCGGCGCCGTCCTCGCCGAAGACGGTCTGGAGGTCGCCGCTCCCCTCGCCGAGGCGCACGTCGACCACCACGTCGGTGCCGAACTCCAGTTCCGGGACGACCTCGGCGAGGTAGTCGCGGGCGGCCGCGAGCGCCACCGAGTCGACGGGGAGGGTGTACTCGGTGCCGTCGGCGGCCGTGTACTGCTTGGTCGCACGGCCGACGAGGAGGACGTAGATCGGTTCGACGACCTCGCCGCCGCCGAACGCGGGGGCGGCGCTGCCGGCGGCCAACTGCGTCTCGTCCGTGTTGTAGTGGAGCACCTCACCGACGCGGTCGAGATAGAGGTTCGAAAGCGCGCGGGAGACGCTTTCGGCGATCCCGTCACAGAGGGAGTCGGGGTGACCGATCCCTTTCCGCTCGACGATTTCTACCTCCTGGTCCTCGACCGCGCGCCGGTCGATGGACTCGATACGGATGTTCCGATCGCTCATCGACGGACGTTCTCGCCGCCGGGTGCTATAACTTGCGGAAACCTTTCGCGGCCGGAGTATTACTCAGAAGAATCGAGCAGGAGGCCAAGATACGACGTTCGGATCTGTTCGTCGGGGTCGAGGCCGAGGTCACGGAGGCGGTCGATGGCTCCCTCGCGGACCGCGTCGACCGCCGATTCGGTCGCTTCGCGCTCTATTTCGACGAACTCGCCGAGGTCGGAGACGGTGTCGAGCGTCACGGTGTAGTCGTCGAGGGCGTACCGTTCCCGCTCCTTTTCGACGACCGCGGCGGGCGAGAACCCGAGGGCGTCCAGAACGTCGTCGAACCGGTCGCCGTCTGCGACGCCCGTCTCGATCTCTTTGCGGGTTTTCGACGCGTCCTCGATCAGCGGGCCCTTGTACGTGACGCGGGTCGTCGTCTCCGATCCACGCGTCTCGCGTCGGATGCGAAGCGCCTCGTCGGTGTCGGCGAAATCGCGGTGCGGGGCGTCGTAGTAGGTGTCGACCTGCCTGACGCTTCCGGCGCGCTCGGCGCCGAGGGCGTCGAGGC
>Ga0207797_1001172_pt1 | contig 19359 bp, 17 predicted proteins | sample PRCRCaboRojoPR_6_FD_187275 | JGI IMG/M metagenome (GOLD analysis project Ga0207797, IMG submission 187275) | Marine sediment microbial community from Cabo Rojo, Puerto Rico - PR CR 10% Liquid 1 (SPAdes) | ecosystem: Environmental > Aquatic > Marine > Coastal > Sediment | place: Cabo Rojo, Puerto...
GTCGAACGTGGTCGAGAACGTGCCGTCAGCCTGGACGACGACGCTCTCGTTCGTGTAGATGAACCGCGGCTGGGTGTCACCCGTCGACTGGGCGCGGATGCGGATCTCCGTGCCCGGAGCAACGCTGGTCGACCCTTCGATGGTCGCGTCCTCGGTGGCGCTCACGTTGTACGGATCGCTCTCGAAGTCGAGCGTGCGCTCCTGGAGCGTGAACGTCGCCGTGCTGTTCTCCCAGTTGTTCTCGTTCACGTCGGCAGTGGCGAGGCCACGCCGCTCGTTGTCGCTACCGCGGTCGAGGATGCGGTTGCCAGCGACGGTGAAGTTGGACTCGAACTGGTCGCCGTCCTCGGGCGTCCGGTCGAACTCGCCCTGGTCGTCTTCCGCCGGGATGGGCATGACGACGTAGAGCCGGTTCGCGTCGTCCGCGTAGACCGCGATGGCGTCACCGTCTTCGAGCAGCGCCTGCACGTCGTACGTGTTCTCGTCGACGTTGGCGATGTCGCCGGTCTGCTCGATGTCCATCCGGAGCGTGCCAGCCTCGATCGCGTTCTCGAGGCCAGCCGAGTCGTCGCCACCGCCGGCCTCGTACTCGAGGAGACCGCCGATGCCGCCGACCTGGACTTCCTGGACGTAGTAGTCGTCGAACGCGATGTTCGAGCTCTGGGTCAGGATGCCGTCTTCGACGGCGGCCTGGATGTCACTGACGTTGTCGAAGTCGCTCGTGGACTCCTCGGACGGGACGGTCCACGAACGGGAGGTGCCGACGTCCCGCTCTTCGAGGAAGAGCGTCCCGATGTTGTCCGGGTTGTCGACGACGTCGCCGCCGGTCACTTCGGTCGCCTTGGCGGACATCGTGTAGCCGTTGTCCTTGGCGTCGAGCATCCCCAGGTCGGTGAAGTTCTGGTCGACGCTCTCGATCTCGTCGTCGTCGTCGGCCAGAGTCACCAGTTCGTCGTCGGCGACGTTCCGGCCGGCCGTGTAGGTGTTGAACTGGAACTTGATCTCGCCGTCGTCGTCACCGTCTTCGGCGACGATGGTGGCCTGGTAGTTGTCCTCGTCGGCGTCACCGATGGCGAGCGTCACCATGTCGGTGGTGCCCTGGAGCCGGACCGTGACGTTCGCGATGTCACCGCGCTGCTCGGTGATCGACTTCGAGCCCTGCGCGAACGAGGCCTCGTTGTCGGCCGCGCCGCTCACGCGGAACTCGTCGCTCTCGTCGGTGATGCCCGACGTGTTGTCGGTCGCGAGCACGGTGTAGTTGCCCGTCGAGTCGGTGGCGTCGAACTCGAAGTCCGCGGTACCGTCCGCGTCGACGTCGAGGACGCGCGTCTGCTTGGTGTCCCCGCCCTTCTGGAGTTCGACCGTCACGGGCCGGTTGATAGCGGACATCGTGACGTTACCGTCGATGATCTCCTCGTCGTTGTAGGAGTCCTCCTCGAGGTTGACCGTCAGGCCGAGGTCCTCGAGCGAGACGTTGGCGTTCGGCTGGCCCGTCTCGCCGGTGTCGATGTCGTAGTCACCGAAGTCGAGGTTGCGGGTGTTCCAGACGTAGACGAGGCTGTTCTCGCCGGACGAGCGCCGGAGCGTGTAGCCGCCGGGGCCGTCCCACGACATGCGCGTGTTCTCGCCGACGAACACGGCGATGTTGGTGCCGCGGTACGAGACGTCGGTCGTGTCCAGCCCGTCCGTGTCGGGGCCGGTCGCGTCGACCGTCTGCGCACCGACGGTGACGTCCTCGTTGACCGTCTCGCCGTCGGCGTCGAGCTGGTTACCCTGGGCGTCGGCGATCGTGCCGGGGATGTCGATGTTGTCGACCTCCGTGTTGATCGCACCGACGTGGATGATCAGCCGCCCACCGCCGTCGGTGAGCTCGAACTGACCGTCGTTGGAACCCTGCTGGATGTTGCTGATCGTGGCGATCTCGTCGTCGTCCTCGTCGTAGAGGGTGATGTCTGCGCCTGTGACCGTGCCCGCGTCGATGTCGTCGGTCTCGAAGGCGATCTCGACGACCGGGTCCTGCACGCCGTCAGCCGGATCCTGATCGTAGTGGAGCACCTTCCGGATCGACGGGCCCGACGAGTCGACGGTCAGCGTCGTACTCGTGTCGGCGTTGGCCTCCAGATCGGTTCCGGTGCCCACGCCGCCGTCGCTCTCGTGGACGTACACGGTGTAGTCACCGTCGTCGGCGTCCGAGGGGACGGTGAGGTCGCCGACGGTGATGTCGCTCCCGCCTTGGGTGTAGCCGGTGACCTCGGCGGCCGGTTCGCCCTCGTCGTAGTCGCCGTTACCGTTGACGTCGAGGACGGCCTGGATGGTGTTGCCGTCCGTGTCCGAGTCGTCGTCGGTCGTTACTGTCACCGTGTCCCCGGGTGCTGCGGTCGAGGGACTCAGTGACGCGTTCGTCGCTGCGCCAGCTGCTCCGCCCGAGAACGCGACGGTGCCGGCGACGACCGACAGCACCATCAGCGCCGAGAGGACCAGCGCACGATATGTATGTCTATTACTACCTGTCATGCTTTTGCTTTGGTTTGGGTTGGTTGGTGACTCAGCTTTCGTCCGACTCGGTTTGCACCGCCGCAGTTACGCGGGGCGTCGGAGTTCGTCGCTGAGCACACTCTGGGTAGGGGTACACAGGAAGCATAAACACGCCATCATAAATGCTTTGTGTAGTCGAATCGCCGGCTGCAGCGCCGCTGTGGCCTGTAAACGGGCATTAATCGATTGCAGTCTGGCGATCGAACTCGTCCGACGCCAGTTCCCCCTCGGCCCGGGCAAACGAGGTCTGAACTGCCGAGAGGGCCAGACGGTCGGTGCGACGCCCGGGCTCGTCCACCGAGCCGGGCGGGAGCGCCCTCGAGCGCGACGACGAACGCGGCGGGCGCTCAGACCGTCGACGGTTCCTCGTCGGCCTCCCAGATGGGGACGAACGTCCCGTTGATGTCCCACTCGTGGAGGCAGTAGACGTTCCCGGTCTGTGGCGACCCGTCGACCCGCTCGACTCGCCAGCTGCAGCTGGACTCGTCCCACACCTCCCGTCGGCCGCAGAGTTCGCACTGTCGCTCGGTCGGCTTCCTGAGTTCGGTCTCGCCCATGTCCCGATACAGGTCGGTCCGGCAGTTAACGCTGACTCCGGCGGCAGATTATCGCCGCGAGGGTTTCGAGCGACGCGGGCGCTCACCCCGGCGTCGCCCCGGGCGGTCGAACGGCCGCGTCCGGGATCGGGAGTCTCGGGTGCGATGGTTGCTTATACCAGCAGACGCTTCGACTCGGTATGGGACACCACACGTTCGATTCCGAGCAGGCGTCGGCGCTGGAACGAGCGGAACGGTACCGGTACCTCTCGCGCGAGGAACTCCTCTCGCTGCTCGCACCCGGCGCGGGAGACGTCGTCGCCGACTTCGGGAGCGGCACCGGGTTCTACACCGACGACGTCGCGCCGTACGTCGACACCCTCTACGCGGTCGACCTGCAAGAGGAGATGCACGACGTCTATCGGGCCAAGGAGGTGCCCGAGAACGTCGACCTCGTCACCGCGGACGTCTCCGACCTCCCCTTCGAGGACGACGCCCTCGACGCCGCGCTCTCGACGATGACGTTCCACGAGTTCGCGAGCGAGGAGAGCCTCGCCGAGGGACGGCGCGTCCTCGCGCCCGGCGGTCGGATCGTCGTGGTCGACTGGGGCGCAGGCGGCGAGGGCGAGTCCGGCCCGCCGACGGACCACCGCTACGACGTCGGCGAAGCGGCCTCGATGTTCGTCGACGCCGGGTTCTCGATCGAACGCGCGGAGTCGCGCCGCGAGACGTTCGTCGTCGTCGCCCGCCTCGACTGACGTCGCCGCGGTCAGTACTGGACGTCTTCGACGCTCCCCTCTAGGACGACGACGAGGACGCCGCCGACGAGCGCCGCGACGAACACCGACCCGAGCAGTTCCGGCGACCACGTTCGCCCGGCTTCGGCGAGCGTGGTGTTCATTCGAACCACCGGTGCGCGGAGCGCGCCGACGATGAGGCTGACGAGAAAGGCCAGCGTCGCCTCCCGGTAGTGGTCGAGCGCCCAGCCGACGGCGTGCGCAAGCGTGAACAGGCCGACGAGCGCGCCGGCGACGAACGTCGCTGCGGTCGTCCCCGGCGCGAGGAGCGCGCCGATGGAGTCCTCCCCGACGACGACGCCCACGAGTAGCTCCCGGAGCGAGCCGAGCAGCCGGATCATGTACTCGTACTGTCCGAGCAACACGAGGACGAACGACCCCGAGACCCCGGGGAGGATCATCGCGCTCACCGCGACACAGCCGGCGAGAAACACGACGAGTCGCGAGTGTCCGAGCGCCGCGACGGCCTGCCCGGAGACGACGAAGGCGACGAGGAAGCCGGCGACCGCCGCGACGACCCGGTTGGGCGTGTCGAGTTCCACCGACCGCCGGAGCACGTACGCCGAGGCGGCGATGAGCCCGAAGAAGAACCCGAACGTCGGGAGCGGCGCGACCTCGAGCGCGTACTCGACGAGCGCCGTCACGGCGGCGATCGCGGTCAGGACGCCGAAGCCGAGCGAGGCCAGAAACGGGACGTCCATCGCCTCCATCGATCGGCAGGCCTCGTCCCGACGTCCCGGGAGGACCCCGGCGACGACCGCCGCCAGCCGCCCCGGCCCGATCGCGGTCAGGGCGTCGATGAGGCGCTCGTAGATGCCGGTAATGAGCGCGATCGTGCCGCCGGAGACGCCGGGGACCGAGTCCGCGGTCCCCATGGCGAGCCCCTTGAGGTAGACGGTCGCCAGTTCACGGGGATCGATCCGCATCGGTCGATTCAGGGCCGGACGGCCACGTCGGCGAATCGACCCGTGGGGGCGAGCGTCGCGGCGTCGTCAGTGGGCGATTCGCCCCCGGCGTCGATCGCGTTCTCGAGCGACGAGTCGTCGCTCGCCGCGCCATCGACGGCCGGGCCGAGGTCGGAACTGCTCGACGAGGACGAGTTGTTCTGCGTGAGCGTCGCCTTGAACGCCCGGCGTTCGAGGGTGACCTCCTGCGTCCCGTCGGTCGCCCCGACGACCTCTCCCTCGCTGACGGAGACGTTCGTGCCGTAGGTGACGACGTAGCCGCTCTCGTTGAGCGTCGTCGGGCCGCTGATCCGGTACGGACCGGTCGCCCGGACGCTCGCGTTGGTGTAGCCGTTCTCCGGCCCGTACTGGTCGTAGTCGGTGGTGGAGTACGGGAGCGTCATCGTGAACTCGCCGTCGGCGTTCGTCTCCGCGCGCTGGCGGTAGGTGAACGTCTGGTTTTGTGTCGGAATGTACATCTCGACCGACGCGGTGACGTTGCTGTTGGCGGGAGCGCCGGAGCCCTCGACGGTCGCACCGGGGACCTTCTCGAACGTCTTCACCCACGAGGCGGTCTGCGGTGCCAGGAACTGCGGCGGGATGCCGGTGACCTGTGCGCTCTGGAACAGTCCGCGCTGGTAGGCCGACGAGTCGTACGCCGAGCTGTTGCTCACCTTGACGAGGCGGTAGTGTTCGAGTGCGGGCACCCGTTCGGAGGGGTACGGACCGACCCCGCCAACCTGTGCGGTGCCGTCCTGCCGGACGTACTCACGTGCGGCGCTCATGTTCTCGAAGCCGGTCTTCACGAGGCTCTCGTTCTGGGGTGCGACGCTGATCTCGACCGTCTCGCCGCCGACCGTCTCGGCCTGCTGTCGCTCCCAATCGGTCACGATCGGTGCCGGTTCGCGGGCGCTCCCGTGATAGAGGTAGAGCCGCACCATCGTGCTCTCGTAGTACCGCTGTTTGTGAACGAGCGAACTGCTCCGGAGGTCCGAGGCGTAGACGGCGCTGAGGAAGTCCTGCGAGGAGACGTTCTCCTCGTCGTAGAAGACGACCGGAGCGCTGAACTTCGAGTCTGCGGTCCCGGGCGTCGCCATCTTCCAGTCGACCATCACCAGACGGGTCTGCTCGTTCTCGTCTGCGCTCTGTGCGTCGAGGACCGCGTTGGACTGGCTCTCGTTGGGGGCCAGCAGGAAGTTCGCGGCCGTCGTCGCGCCCTGCTGGAACGGGTTCGCGTTCGGGATGCGCTCGCCCTCGACGGTGATCCAGTGGCCGTAGTCCCACCAGGACATGACGCCGTACGCGCCGGCCGAGTAGTCGAAGTCGCCGTCGCCCTGGCTGTAGGTGCCGTAGTAGTCCATCGGTTCGCCGGTCCCGCCGTAGGTCCCTTCGGCCGGCGTCTCGGTCCGCAGATAGTCGAGACTGCCCTCCCAGTTGGTCACGTCGCCGGGACCGAACGTCTGTGCGGTCTCCCACGCGCGGGAACTCTGGTCGAACTGCGCATTGCCCGTGTTCCGAACGTTCAGGGGGACCACCAGCACCGGCGCGAGCACGAGCATCACGATCGCGCCCAGCGCGATGACCTGGTAGCCCTTCAGGTCGGTCACTTTCGCCGCCGTGTCGCGAAGGTCGAGATAGTCGACGAGTTCGCCGATCAGGTAGGCGTTCGCGACGACGACCGCGATCGCGAGGTAGTAGTTGTACCGGACCTGCGTGAACGCCATCGCGGCGACGAAGCCGGCCCAGATGACGACGAACAGCTGTTCGGAGCGATACGACGTGAGCATCGCCGCGCCGGCGACGAGAAGCGTCACGATCAGGAGCCCGAACACCTGCGGGTCGGCGCCGAAGACGCCGGCGACGGCGTCGACCACGCCGGGCAGGAGGAACATCACGCCGACGAGCAGGACGCTCGCGACGCCGTAGCCGAGTCGCCGGGTGTCGCCCCCGCGGAACAGCGGCTTGCCGAGCAGCCAGACCGTGCCGGCGATGGCGGTGAAGAAGGTGAAGCCGTACTCGATGAGGATGCGGTTGACCGGCGTCAGCGCCCGCTGATTGAGCATCCCCGGGTCGAGCATCGGCTGTGCCTCGCCGATGGTCCGGGTCTGCGCACCGGCGCTGAAGCCGACCGTCCGCAGGAGGTTCGCCCGGAAGACCGAAAACAGGTCCGGGAGCACGAGGTAGACGACCGCCAGCCCGACGCCGAGGACGCCGAGGACGGTGACCGGATAGAGCGTGTCGTCGAGGTCGCGGTGCTCCCACTCGCGCGCGAGCCACGCGAGGAACGCGGCACCGCCGCCGGCGGCGAGAGCCAGCAGCGGCTGGAGCAGCGAGAACTTCGTCGGCGTGAAGCCGAGCGTCTGGAGCGGGACCAGCATCAGCACGGCCGTGACGGCCATCGAGACGACGGCGACGAACGCGACCGGTTCTGGACTGTCCCCCTGGACGACGTCGCTGCTCATCTTCAACAGCAGGAAGATGCCGAAGACGCCGACGATGAGGACGCCCGGCGGCCACACCCACATGTACAGCGACACTGCGGCGCCGGCGATGGCTCCCCAGAACAGCGTCGAGTGCAGCCCCTCGAGGTCGCGGTCGACCACGAGTTCCCAGATGGGCATGTCGCGCTCCGCGACCGCGAGCGCGACGAGGAGCGCGAGCACCGCGAGCGCCTGGAACAGCGGCTCGATCCCGTTGTGGTCGGAGACGCCGACGACGGTGCGCTGGAGGATCGACCCGGGCAGCAGCGTCAGGATCGCCGCGCCGAACAGCCCGCCGACGCGCCCGCCGAGTCGCTTGCCGAGGTAGTAGACGGGCACGACGGTGAGCGCGCCGAAGACCACCGGGGCGACCAGCAGCGTCTTCGCGACCAGTTCCTGGCTCGGGCTCCCCAGACCGACCACGAGTGCGGCCGTGGCGACGATCTGGTCGTAGAGCGTCCCGAACTGGCCCACGCTCGTTCCGTAGGGGAAGTTGGTCCACGGGTCGAACGGCATCGTCGCGGGCCAGTGCCGGACGGTGTAGCTTACCTCGCGAAGGTGATACCACGCGTCGTTTCCTGAGAAGAACACCTCTCCGTCCCTGATGAAGTTGCTGTAGGGTTGGAGACGTATCGCCATCATCACGACCAGCATCACGAGGAGGGCGGGGACGTGATACCAGTCTTCGAAGAGGTCGAGGACGGACCGACTCTCGCCCTCGCCAGACTCTCTACTACTCATTGGGCAAAAGGTTCCCCAAAATGCGCATAAGCCTTATGACTCGGAGTCAGCCCGAGACGCTCTTGAGATACTGGAACGCCGGCCCGAGAACGTTTCGCACTGTCAGCCTGAAGTGGGCGCTCGTGGCGACGAGCGTGAGAAAGTAGACGACTGCACCGGCGACGACGACGCCGACGACGACCGGGCGCGACTGGAGCGAGACGACCGTCGTCAGTTCGGCCACCACGCCGTACATCACCAGTCCGCTGACCACCTGCGCCAGCACGGGCCGCGGGAACACCACGCCGTCGAACAGCTTGGCGCTCAGATACTCGTACGCGAGGAGCATCGCCACCTCGGCCGCGAGCGTCGCGCCGATGACGCCGACGAGGCCGTACCGCTCGGCCAGCACGACCGCGAGCGGGAGGTGAAAGAGCAACCCCCCGAGTTTCACACGGAAGGAGAGATGGGGATAGTTGGTCCCCTCGACGGAGTCGGCGAGCGGGATCTTGTACACGACGAAGACGCTGAAGAGCGCGACGCCGACCAGCGCGACGCCGCCGTCCGCGAAGGAGTTCGAGAAGAACGTCCGCATGAGCGCGCTCGGCATGGCGAGCGCACCGAAGAAGATCGGGACGGCGAACAGCCCGGTGTAGGTGAACGCGTTGGAGATGTCCGCGCGGACGGCCGCGCCGACCGAGGAGAGCCCGCTCGCTTTCACGCTCAGCGGCGTGCTGATGCTGGCCGCCAGCTGGGTCGCGGGCGTGACGAGTCGGAGCGCGGTCTCGTAGAACGCGACCGCCGAGGGGCCGACGAAGTACCCGAGCAAGAGCACGTCGAATCGCTTGTAGAAGTCCTCGATCATCGAACTCGGCACGCTCCAGGTCGCGAAGCTCTTGACGCGACCGAGCGTCTCCCGACTCGGCAGGCGAGGGCGCACGCGGGCCAGCGCGACGACGAGCACCGCACAGACGACGGTCCCGGCCGCGAGGCCCACGAGCAGTCCGAACCCGCCGTACGAGAGCAAGGCGAGCTGGGCCGCGAGCGTGAGCACGCTTCGCACGGTGTCGATCCAGAGCGACCGCCCGGGGTAGCCGATCCCCTGGTAGAACCGGTTGAGGATCTGAAAGAGGCCGACGGTGGCGACGACGGCGAAGACGCCGAGCAGGAGGTCGGGACGCAGGTTCACCGCCTCGCGCACGGCGTAGAGCCCGGCGAGCAGGAAAACGACGCCGACGAGGTAGACGGCGTGAAAGAGCAGCCCCGCCGCGAGATACTCGCCGGGGTCGGTCTGCACCTCGCTGACGCGCTTTTTGACCGCGTTCCCGACGCCCGCGGGCATCCGGACGAGCGCGAGCGCGACCGCCAGCGCGAAGTAGTACCGACCGACGCCGTCCGGACCGAGCTCGAAGGCGAAGACGACGACGCCGACGAAGCCGAACAGCGACATCGTCAGCTTGGCCGCGAGCGAGACCAGCGCCTCGCGGCCGAGGTTCATCTCCGCGGTCGACATTCAGAGATACCCGAGCGCTTCGAGGTCGTCTTCCGGGAGTTCGTCTTTCGTCACCGGTTCGTCCGCGCTCGCCGCCCACTCCTCCAGCAGCGCGACGAGTTCGGGGTCCTCGGCCTCCTCGCCGTCCATCGTGACGACGCCCTCCTCGCTGGCCATGTGCGCCGCGTTCATCGCGGCGTGCTTGCCGTTGGACGCGGCGTAGGCGACCTCGCGATCGAACCGGCCGTCCTGGTGTTCGCGGCCGAGCAGGTGACTCGCCAGGTCCACGAGGCTCACGACGTCGCTCTCGATCGAGACGTTGCGCGTCGCCAGCGGCACGCGCACGATCTCGGGACACATCGTCGCGTGATGGCCCCACTCGCCGCGCTCGCCGAGGAGTTCGCCGTGGTCGGCCACGAGCACGACGCTGGTCTCGTCGGGGACCGCCTCGTAGAGCCGCGAGAGCCGGTCGTCGAGTTCCTCGACCTCGCCGCGGTAGAGTTCGCGCGCGAGATCGGCCTCCTCGTCGGTCGCCTGCCCGTTGAGGACGCGACGGGTGACCTGCTGGGCCTTCGTCCGCGAGACGGGGGCGTCGTCGGGGTTGTACGGGTGGTGGGGCTCCATGAAGTGGAGCCAGCCGAAGAAGTCCTCGCGCCCGTCGACGCGCTCTACGAACTCGTCTATCACGTCCCCGGCGGGGCGGTAGTCACGCGTCGCCTCGGAGACGACGCCGGTCACGCTCTGGTAGGCGTTGTACGCCGAGGAGGCGGCCCTGTAGAGCCGACTCTGGGGCGTCATGTGCGAGGCCACGCGGTCTTTGAGACTCTTCCCGCCGCGACTCGGTTCGGAGAAGACGTCGAAGCCGGCGTCGTAGCCGTACCGCTCGGAGAGAAATCGGTTCGTCGAGATGCCGACCTTGTACTCGTGGTCCAGGTGCGGGACGAACGACTCCTCGGGCGTCACGCCGGCCTCGCCGGGGTAGATCCCCCCGACGATGGACTGGAAACACGACGGCGTGGCCGTGTTCGTCGCGAACGTCGCCGGATGCGACTCGCCGAGGAAGTCGGTCGTGGCCTCCATGTACCGGTAGTGGTCGTACCGGAGCGAGTCGACGGTCAGGAGGAGCGTCGGTGCTGTCATCGGTGCTATTTGTATCCTAACGCGCTTAAGCGCTGTTCGATGTCGTCGTCCGCGACGCGCTCGTCGCGGCGCTCGGTCGACGGGTCGTATCCGCCGTCGTCGGTCGCCGTGGTCTCGACCCACGGGACGCGCTTGAGCGCCGGGACCGGGGCGTAGGGCGGATGCTCCCAGCACCCCCACTCGCCCAGCGCGTTGCCGTGGTCCGCGGTGAGCACGACCCGGTCGGCGTCGAGATTCGAGCGGAGCAACGCGACGTCGTCGAGCACCCACCGCAGGTTGTCCCGGTAGGCCGCCCAGACCGCCTCGCGGTCGACCTCGCCGTCCCGGACCCTGTACCAGACGTACTTCTCGTGGTCCTCGGGGTCGCCGATCTCGTCGAAGGTGTGGCCGGTGTCGAACTCGCCGGACCGGAACGGGACGTGTGGCTGCATGTAGTGGACGATCAGCCGGTCGTAGTCGCCCTCGCGGGCGGTCGCGATCGCCCGGTCTGTGACCGGACGCGGGGGGATCCCGCCGAACTCGTCGTCCCAGCCGTAGCGCCACACCTCGTCCAGCAGCGCGAACCGGTCGGCGTCGAGGTCCCGCGAGAACGGGTTCCCGGTCACGTAGGCCGTCCGGGCCACCTCGTCGGCGCGCTCCGCGCCGAAGTTCTTCTCCATCCACTCGCTCGACATCGACGCGGCCGACGTGAAGACGTCCGCCGCGGGGTCGTACCCGCGCGTGAACTCGTACTCGTCGGCGACGTCGGCGAGCAGGTCCGGCCGACAGGCGTCGGCGACGACGAGCACGTCCCAGTCGCGCTCGTAGACCGACTCCCCGAAGTTCCACCGCTGTCCGGCGCGGACGAGCACGCCCTCCCAGAAGTTGAGCGCGGCCATCCGGCCGCCGGCGGCGATCCCGTGCCTGCGGACGTTCTCGCGCGTCTCCGCGATCCAGTCTGCCAGCGTCATCTGTACCCGAGCGCGCGCAGTCGGTCGTCCACGACGCTCGTCGCGAGGTCGACGTCCTCGGGTTCGACGGTCGGTTCGTAGGAGCCGGTGTCTTCCGCCGTGGTCTCGACCCACGGCACCTGCCGCAGCGCGTCGACCGCGACGTGTCGGAAGTGGCCGTAGAAGCCCCACTCGCCGAACGCCTCGCCGTGGTCGGAGGTGAGGACCACGTTCTCGGCGTCGACGTTCTCGAGGATCAGGTCGACGCCGTCGTCGAGCACCCACCGCAGGTTGTCCCGGTATGCCTCCCAGGCCGCCTCGGGGGAGAGATCGCCCATCTGGAGGAGGTCCCACACCGAGCGTCGGTGCCCCTCGCGCTCCTCGGCCGACGAGCGCCCGACCGCGTCGAGCGATCGATACGGCGCGTGCGGTTGCATGAAGTGGACGATCGTCCGGTCGAAGTCGGTGTTGCGGTGGACGTCGATCGCCCGGTCGGCGACCGTCTCGGGCGGACAGATCCCCCGGTCGTCGTCCCAGCCGTAGCGCCACACCTCGTCGAGGAGTCCGAACCCCTCGGGCCGGAAGTCGAACGCCCGTCCGAACTCCTTCGAGAACCCGTTGGCGCAGACGTACGCCGTCTCGGCGAGTTCGTCCGCGTACTCGTCGGTGAAGGTCCGCTCCATCCACTCCCACGAGGTCGATCCGACCGAGGTGAGTTCCGGCACGTCGGTCGAGAGGTAGTCGTACTCGGCTGCGACCTCCGCGAGCACGTCCGGGCGGCAGGTGTCGAGGATGAGAAGCAGGTCCCAGTCCCGGTCGAGGACGTGCGTCCCCACTCGGTCGAGCCCGAGCGAGTGGTAGAACCGTCTCGCCGCGCCGCCCCAGAAGGCGTACGCGGCCGAGCGGCCGCCCCTGTACGGGCCGTACTCGCGTATCTTGAACTTCGATTCGTCGACCCAGTCACCGAACGTCATTTGTAGCCGAGCGCGCGGAGTCGTTCGTTCAGTTCGTCCTCCTCGACGTCGGGGGTCTCGGCCTCGACGGTCGGCTCGTAGGAGCCGGTGTCTTCGGCGCTGGTCACCACCCACGGGACGTTCTTCAACACCGGCGCGGGCGCGTACGGCGGGTGGGCGTAGAGGCCCCACTCGCCGAACGCCTCTGCGTGGTCTGCGGTGATGGCGACGCGGTCGGCGTCGACGTTCTCGAGGATCAGGTCGACGCCGTCGTCGAGCACCCACCGCAGGTTGTCCCGGTAGGCCTCCCAGACCTCCTCGTGGGAGATGACGCCGTGACGGAGGTTCTCCCAGAGCTGCCACGCCGGATGCGAGGGGTCGTCGTCGTCCTCCGGGTTCGGCGGGTTGAACCAGTCGGGGTAGCGGTCGATCAGCGCCCGGTAGGGCGCGTGGGGCTGCATGAAGTGGACGATCATCCGCTCGGGGTCGTGCTCGCGGTGCACGTCGATGGCCCGGTCGGCGAGCACCTCCGGGGGCGTCGTGTAGACGTCGTTCGACCAGCCGTACTGCCAGACCTCGTCGTTCATCAGCAGCGTGCCGTCCGCTATGTTCTCCGAGAACAGGTTGCCGGTGACGTACGCGGTCTCCGCGAGTTCGGCCGCGTACTCGTCGTTCCGGAGGTTCTTGTCGACCCACTCGATCGACGCGGAGGCGGCGGAGGTGCGCGTCGGGACGTCGGCCGGCAGATAGTCGTAGTCGGCTGCGACCTCTTCGAGGACGTCCGGTCTGCAGGTGTCGAGCACGAGCAACACGTCCCACTCGCCGTGTTCGAAGATGGTGTCGCCGTAGTTCCAGACGTGTTCCCCGAACCGGCAGAACGCCCCCGTCCAGAACGCCTTGCCCGCCTCTATGCTACCTTCGACCAGCCCGTGCTCGTCGATCCGCTCTCGGGATTCGTCGACCCAGTCCTGAAGCGTCATGATGTCCTCGTCGCCACCCGTCCAGCGGGAGGACGGCGCTGCCGGTGGCGTCGTTTCACGTAGATTCCGAGTTTGCTCATATATACCTTCTGTCTTTCACGATCCGTCGCCTTCGAGATGCTCCCGCCGACGTCGGCGCGCGACGTGACCACCGCTAGACGTAGCCGAGCGAGCGCAGGCGGTCTTCGACGTCGCTGTCGCTGACGTGTATCTCCTCGGGCTCGACGGTCGGCTCGTAGGAGCCGGTGTCTACCGCCGTCGTCTCGGCCCACGGGACGCGCTTGAGCACCGGGATGGGCGCGGTCGAACTGTGTCCCCAGTACCACCACTCGCCGAACGCCTCGCCGTGGTCGGAGGTGATCACCACCCGATCGGCGTCGACGTTCTCCAGGACCGTCTCCACCGAGTCGAGCACCCAGCGCACGTTGTCCCGGTAGGCCCGCCACGCCTCCTCGCGCGAGAGCCGGCCGGTCCTGAGCCGTTCCCAGAGATTGATCTCCGGGCGCGCCTCGGGGTTGTCCATCCCGACAGAGAGCGAGAACCACTCGGGGTGGTCGGCGACGAACTCCCGGTACGGCGAGTGCGGTTGCATGAAGTGAGCGACGAGCCGGTCCGGGTCGTGCTTCCGGTGGACGTCTATCGTGCGGTCCGCCAGCGTCTCCGGGTCGACGTTGCCCACCTCCTCGTTCCAGCCGTACTTCCACACCTCGTCGAGGAGAGAGAGCGCCTCGGGGTCCGGCACGTCGCGCGTGTGCGGGTTGGAACTCACGTACGCCGTCCGTGCCAGCTCCTCGGGGTAGGCCGACGGGTCGAACGTCTTCCGGATCCACTCGGGCGAGCGCGACCCGACCGAGTTCAGCACGTCGCGCTCCGGGTCGTACCCCTCCAGGAAGTCGTAGTCGGCTGCGACCTCCGCGAGCACGTCCGGGCGACAGGTGTCGAGCACGAGCAACAGGTCCCAGTCCCGTTCGTAGACGTGCGTCCCGTAGTTGTAGACGTGTCTCCCGAGGATGCCGAGTCCGCCCTCCCAGAGCTCCTGGACCGCGCCGTAGACGCCGGTCGTCAGCCCGTCGCGCTCGAACCGTTCGACCGCGTTGTCTCTCCAGTCTTGCAGACTCACGGGCGACCGCCTCCGTTCACGACGATCCGCGCGTCGTCGACCGTCTCCGCGACGACCTCCCGCATCTCCTCGCGGAACCGCTCCAGTCCGAACCGCTCGGCGAAGGCGACGAGGTCGTCGGTCCCCCACTCGACGCCGTCGCGCTCGAACCGCTCGACTGCCTCCCGGACGCTCCGCGGGTCGGGGTCCATGAGGACGCCGTTCTCGCCGTCCCGTATCTGGTACTTCGTGTACCCCTCGCGGACGCCGACCACCGGCGTGCCGGAGGCGAACGCCTCGATCGGGACGAGTCCGAAGTCCTCGTTCATCGCGTTGTAGACCAGCGCCTTCGCCTCGCCGAGCCGACGACGCTTCTCCGCTTCGGACATGTATCCGACGAACTCGACGTTCGCCGGGGCGAGCTCCTCGAGTCGCTCGCGCTCCGGCCCCGCGCCGCCGACGACGAGTCGCTCGTCCAGCCGCCGGAACGCCTTCACGACGGCGTCCATCCGCTTTTCGGGGATGAGCCGCGAGTACGTCAGATAGTAGTCGGCGGTCTCGCGGGGCTCGAACTGCGAGACGTCGACCGGCGGGTAGACGACCGTCACCTTCTCCTCCGGGACGCCCCAGTACCGCCGGACCCGCCGGGCGACCAGTTCGCTGTTCGCCACGAACCGGTCGGGGTAGTTCGTGTTCTGGAGGAAGAGCGTCCGGGCCGCGAACGCGTACAGGCGCGTCGGGAGCGAGTCCGCTCGCTGCTGGAAGAGGTCGTATGGCACGCGGGGCGTGCTGTGGATGTAGTGGACGAGCACCTGCTCGTCTTCCGGGACGTACCAGCTCAGTTCGTTCTTCGAGAGCACGACTGCGTCGTACTTCGTCAGCTCCGGGACGCGCTGGGCACCCCACGCGTAGTAGAGGTCGCGCAGGAAGATAGACCGCTGGAGCAGGTCGGCCGCCGGCCCGTCGAACAGTCGCCGGGAGCGCACGTCGTCGGGGAGCAGGGACGGGTCACCGAAGCCGTAGTACATCGGCGCGTCGAAGGTGCGTGCGAGTTCGTTCGAGACGAGTTCGGCACCGCCGCGTTCGAGGTAGTTCCCGTGCGCGACGGCGATCGAGAGGTCGTCGAGGCTCACTCGTAGGCCTCCCGGAGTTCCGGATCGACGTCCCACGTGCCGTCGCCCTCGCCACGGAGCAACCGGACGCCCGCGACCCACAGCGAGACCTGCGTGTCGAAGAGCGCGTAGAGCGGCTGCGCGGAGCCCAGCAGGTCCCGGGAGCCGAGGAAGACGAACGCCCCGACGGCGGCGGGGAGCGCCAGCCCGAACGGCCCGGCGAACGCCACCGCCGAAAGCGACGCGAGCGCGACCGTCGAGACGACGAGCCACGGCGAGACCATCATGAACCACCAGTTGAAGGGGAGGACCAGTCGACCGTAGTTGCCGTACCGGCCGAGCGCGTCGCGGTGTCGCCAGAGGAGCCGGAGCAGGCCCATCGCGCGGCGGTCCTTCTGCTTTCGCCGCTTCGAGAACGCGGAGTGGGCCGCCTCCATGTACCGGATGTCGGGGTCGAATATCACGCGGCCGCCGTTGCGACGGATCTTCAGGGCGAGTTCGGTGTCGTCGGCGATCGAGTCGGGGTCGATGGGGACGATGGCGTCGTTCTCGAACGCCGAGAAGGGGCCGTGGAAGATGAGCGTCGAGTCAAGGTGCGATTCGAGCGTCTGGATGTGCGCCTGCACGTCGCGGTAGCCGGACTCGACCTCGCTCCCGCCGAGCACCTCGGCGTTGCGCCCGGTGACGGCGTCGACCTCGGGGTCGGCGAGGTTGGCCGCCGCCTCCCGGAGCGCGTCCGGTGCGAACTTCGAGTCGCAGTCGGTCTTGACGACCATCTCGTTGTCGGCGGCGGCGTAGGCCTCGTTGAGCGCCGTCGCGAGGCCGCGCCGTTCGTCCTCGCGGACGAGGGTGAGCTCGGGCGCGTCGCGGTCGGCGAAAAAGTCCTCGACGATCTCGGGGGTCCGGTCGTCGCTGGAGTCGACGACGACGACCTCGACTTTCTCCATCGGATAGTCGGCGGCGACGACGTCTTCCAGCTTGTTCTCGACGATTCGCTCTTCGTTGTAGGTCGGCAGGACGATGCTCACCGTCGGCTCGGCCGGCCGTTTCTCCGCCGGCGACCCGGTGGGCCGGAGCAGGGCGTAGATGCCGAGATAGAGGAGATACGGCAGCCCTGTGAGCGCGACGAGTTCGACGGTGGCCGCGGCGAGTCGGCGAGCGATCCGCGGAAGACGGGGCATGGGCGCGTCTACGAGCAGTCGCGTAAAAATCCTCGCGATACGGTGTCGTCGGATTGAGAAGCCCTTTTAGGTTCGCCCCGAGGAATGCGAGGTGATGGACCCCGCCGACGTCTGCGTCCTGCTGCCGACGATGAACGAGGCCGAGACCATCGGCGACGTCGTCGACGGGTTCCGCGCCGAAGGCTTCGAGAACGTGCTGGTCATGGACGGCGACTCGACCGACGGGACTCGCGAGATCGCAGACGAGCACGGCGCGCGCGTCGTCGTCCAGAGCGAGGAGGGCAAGGGCCAGGCCGTCAGGGAGGCGATGGATTACGTCGACGCGCCGTACGTGCTCATGGCCGACGGCGACGGGACCTACCGTCCCGAAGACGCAGAGCGCATGCTCGAACCGCTCGAGGACGGGTACGAACACGTCATCGGCGACCGCTTCGGAGACATGCGGGCCGGCGCGATGACGCGCCTGAACCAGTTCGGCAACCGGGCGATAAACAGAGCGTTCGGTCTCATCCACGGTGAGAATCTGCGGGACATCCTCAGCGGCTACCGGGCGTTCACCCGCGAGTCCTTCGAGCAACTGACGCTCACCTCGGACGGGTTCGGCATCGAGACGGAGATGGCAGTCGAGTGTGTCAAGCGGGGCGTGCCGACGAAGGTGGTCCCGATCACGTACCTCCCGCGCCCGAGCGGGTCGAACACGAACCTCCGCCCGTTCCGCGACGGCGGCATCATCTTCCTGGAGCTCTACCGCCGCGCGAAGACCAACAACCCGCTGTTTTACTTCGGGAGCGTCGGCATCATCTCGGTGCTCGTCGGCGTCCTCCTCGGCGGATACGTCGGGGTCGAGTGGGTGACCCGGCGCGTCTCACACGAGGTCATCGCCGTCGTCGCGGCGCTGGGGATCATCTTCGGCGTGCAACTGCTGATGTTCGGCGTGCTCTCGGATCTCATCCTGACGCTTCACCGCGAGCAGTTACAGCGGATCGAAGAGGTTCGAGACGATTAGAACGGGAGCAACTCGCGCAGTCGCCGGACGAAACTACCGCCGCTCGACGTGCGATACTCCTCGAAGACCGGGTGGAGTAGATCGAGCAGTTCGGCCTTCGAGTCGAACTGGTCCTGCGGAATCGCCCGTAGCACCTCGGCGATTGCGACGTCGTTGCCCGACGCGTCGTACGGGATCTTCTGGTTACCGAGTCGCTCGAGAAGTCGGTCCGACGTCGTCGGAAACTGGACCTCCGCCCGTTCGAGACGTTCGGCGAGTGCGGCGATGCCGAACTCCACGACGTCCGGTTCGGACGAGTCCTGCTGTGGCGGCCTGACTGCCATTATCAGCCCCTACGGGTTCATCCCTCAAAAACTCCAGCCAGCGCGTTTTTCTCTCCGGACCGCCACGACACGTACATGACGGAGTACACGACCGTCTCCATTCCGAAGGAACTAGCAGACCGGGTCGACGAGACCATCGAAGGAACCAGTTTCAGTTCCACGAGCGACCTCGTGCGGTTCCTGCTCCGGAGCATCGTCATCCAGCATCAGCGTTCGGGCCGACTCACCGAATCGGAGTTCGAGGAGATAACCGACCAGCTCGCCGACCTCGGGTATCTGGAATAGCGGTTCGCGCTCGCGCGCGTTGAAAATGTTCTACGAGATCGACTCCCGGGGCGGTTCGGCGTCGATCACCTCGAGGTCGAGCCGCCGGCCGCTTCGGGAGAACGCCGCCAGCGACGACTCGTCCCACGGCGGCACCGCCACGAGGACGACCGCCGCGAAGTCGTCACGGCGGGTCAGTTCGAGCGGTCCCTGCGGGTGCGTCACGAACCGCGCTCGCCCGCGACCCGCGGGCGTTCCCAGGTCGACGCCGAAGACCGACCGCACGGACCGACCGGCGTCTGGAAAGTAAAAGTGCGTCAACACCGGTACGTCCGCGTCGAGCGATAGCGGCGGCTCGAAGTCGCCGGCGCTGGTCGCACCGAGGACGACGTTGGCCGACTGGGGTTCTGCCTCCTCTGCGAGGTCGAACAGCACCTCGAGGAGGCCACGCGTCACGTGAACCACACCGTCGTTACGTCAGCGGCCCGGATAACACCGTCGCACCTGACTGACATCTTTTGTTGCTCCCCCATCATTATAGCGGACCGTCACGAGATAGCGAATACCACAGGGGGCACATTTCGTTGTTTTTACCAATTAACTGTCAAAAGATTTATATTATAGGCGCATTAAGAAGTAATCGTCATGGCAGAAGACGACAGCTCGATGGCGTCGTACGTGGCAGAGAATCCGAAACTGATGGGCGCGCTGTTCACGCTCGTCCTCCTGCTCTCCCAGGCGGGTAACGCGGCCGCCGCGGTCGCGGTGGCGACCTCCGGTCCGTGAAATTCCAGGTGATCGATATGAGTGACAACAGCAGTTCGATGGCGTCGTACGTGGCAGAGAATCCGAAACTGGCTGGCGCGCT
>Ga0207797_1001173_pt1 | contig 19342 bp, 20 predicted proteins | sample PRCRCaboRojoPR_6_FD_187275 | JGI IMG/M metagenome (GOLD analysis project Ga0207797, IMG submission 187275) | Marine sediment microbial community from Cabo Rojo, Puerto Rico - PR CR 10% Liquid 1 (SPAdes) | ecosystem: Environmental > Aquatic > Marine > Coastal > Sediment | place: Cabo Rojo, Puerto...
AGAACTCCTCGGGATAGGTGTAGCGGTCCGGGTCGTCCGGGTGGCCGTGGACGAGTTTCACCCGCCCGTCCGCGACGGTTCGCTCGGGCGGGAGGTCGGCCAACCACGAGAGCGCGTCGTCGTCGAGTCGCTCGCGGGCGTAGTCGACGCCCGCCGCCGCCATCGAGTTGAACCGAAAGGGCGTGTCGCCGGCGACGGCCCGGTCGTGGTTGCCCATCACGGTCGGCATCGACCGCTCGCGTACCGTCGCGACGCACTCGACCGGCCACGGGTTGTAGCCCACCACGTCGCCCGCACAGACCAGTCGGTCCACGTCTGGCATGTCGTCGAGGACGGCTTCGAGGGCGACCCGGTTGCCGTGCACGTCGGAGATGACGCCGAGGCGCATGGAGTCGCTTGCGGGGCCGGCCGGTTATGCGTTGTCGTGCGCCCAACGGTTATGCGCCCCCCGGACGGAGTCGGCCTGTGCCCTCCCTCGACCGACGGATCGTCCGGATGGAGCTGTTCGTCGCCGGATCGAACTGCTTCGTCGCGGCGATGCTCTCCACCGTCGCCACGCCGACGACTCGCTGGTGGCTCGCCCTGCCCGTTGCCCTCGGTATCGCCCTCCTGACCGCCGCCTCGGATCGCTACCGTGCCGGCCGCTACCTGCTCTACGCGACAGCCGGTCTCGGCATGGTCGGCGTCGTCTGGGCGGTGGCGGCCGCCGACGCCGTCCGCGGGGTGATTCCGGTCGCCCTCCTCGGCCTCGGTGTTGGCTTCGCCGCCAACCGCCTGCTGTTCGGCGTGATTCGCCCGGTCCCCGCGGCGCGTCGGGCGCGCGAACACCGCTCGGACTAGCGGTCGGCGTCGACGGGTCCCGACACCTCGGCGCGGTCCCGTCCCTTACTCCTCGTTGACGATACCCGTCGTCACGCCGTCGCCGTCGACGGCGACGCCCGCGGCACAGACCGCGTGTTCGAAGTCGAGGGCGTACGCCTCGTGGGCCGCCGACGCGGCGTCGCTCGCGTCGAAGTCGAACGCCCGTGGGTCGTCCTCCTCGTACGTGGCGACGAGCGTCGGTTCCTCGACGGCCTCGACCAGCAGGGCGTCCCGGCGGACGATGCCGACCGTCGCCGCGTCGGCACCGATCACGCCCGCGATGCGGGGCGTGTCGTAGTCGTCCTTCTCGTAGTCGAGCGACAGGAGCGCCGTCGCCAGCGCGTCGCGGGCGGGGTAGCCCAGGTCCAGCTTTTCGGTTATCGGATCGACGTGCGAGCCGTTGCCGAGGACGGCCCGTCCCCCGCTCTCACGCACGCAGTTGTAGGCGATGTACGGGTTGTCCGTCGCCGGCGCGTCGGGCGTCGGCGTGACGGTGAGGGTGCCCTCGCGTTCGACGATCTGGCGGTTCGGGAACGACCGGGACGAGACGCGGTAGGCGCCGACGCCCGGGCCGACGACGATGAAGCGGCCGACGTACATGTGTCACTCTCGCACCGACCACCGAATGTAGGTGTCGGTTCGTCGGCTCCACGCCCGTCCCTAGATGCGGTCGAGAATCCGCTCGTAGGTGGCGATGAACGCGTCGTCCGACCGCTCGCGGGGCCGGTCGATGTCGACGTCGACGACCTCCCGAATCCGGCCCGGTTCCTTCGCCATGACGACCACGCGGTCGGCGAGTTTGACCGCCTCCTCCACGTCGTGGGTGACGAAGAGGACCGTCTTCCCCGTCTCCCGCCAGATGTCGAGGAGTTCGTCCTGGAGCATCGTCTTCGTCTGGGCGTCGACGGCGCCGAACGGTTCGTCCATCAGGAGGAGACCGGGGTCGACGGCGAGCGCCCGCGCCAGCGCCACCCGCTGTTTCATGCCGCCAGAGAGGTCGCGGGGGTAGGTGTCCGCGAAGCCGTCGAGACCGACCAGATCGAGCAGGTCCCGAACGCGCCGCTCGCGTTCCGCCGTCGCGACGCCCGCTTGTTCGAGGCCGAAGCCGACGTTACCGGCGACGGTCCGCCACGGGAACAGGTGGTACTCCTGAAAGACGAGGCCGAGGTCGGTGCTGGGGCCGTCCACGCGCCCGCCGTCGAGGGCGACGTGCCCCGTCGTCGCCGGTTCGAGGCCGGCGATGATGCGAAACAGCGTCGTCTTGCCACACCCGGAGGGGCCGACGATGCAGACGAACTCCCCGTCGGCGACGTCGAACGCGACGTGATCGAGCGCCTGCACCGGGCCGTTGGCGCCGTCGTACCGCTTGCTCACGCCGTCGACGCGCACCCGCGGCTCTACTGCCACGCTAGCGCCCTCCGTTGCAGTGCCCGGAACGCCACGTCGACGACGAGGTACATGAGGCTCAGGACGAGGATGTAGGTGATGACCACGTCGACCTGGAGGTTGTTCGAGGCCCGCAGGATGCGCCGGCCGATGCCGGCGACGCCGAAGATTTCGGCGGCGACGACGAGCATCCAACACCGACCGATGCCGGTCCGGATACCCGTCGTGATCTCCGGGAGCGACGCGGGGACGACGACGGTCCGGACGAGGTGCAGGTCCCCCTCGACGCCGAGACTCCGGGCCACGTCGAGTAAGTCCTCCGAGACGCCCTCGACGCCGCCGTAGGTGGCGTAGAAGTTGATCCAGAACGCGCCGACGGCGATGATGAAGGCCGCGCCCGCGTGGTTGATGCCGAACCACGCGATGGCGAATCCGACGAGCGCGAGTGGGGGGACCGGGCGGAGGACGCGCACGACGGGCGAGGACACGTCGTCGAGGTACGGACTCCACGCCAGCGCGATACCCGCCGCGACGCCGAGTCCGGTCCCGAAGACGGCGCCGGGAATCCAGTGGAGGACGCTGTTGCCCAGCGCGACGAACAGCGCGCCACTCGCCGCCTCGGCGTAGAACGTCTCCGCGACGGCGAGCGGGGAGGGGAGGACGTACGATGGCTGGGTGAGCGACGCCCCGGTCCAGAGCGCGAGGAAGGCGACGACGCCGCCGAGACCACGAGCGATCCGCCGCGTGTCGATATCGGCGAGGCCACCTCCCAACGCGCCGGTGGGACTGTCTACGTCCTCGGTTACGTCGATAGCCATGTTACAGCCCGTCGTAGACGCCGTAGTCGAAGATCCGATCCAGCGGGAGCCGTTCGTCGATCTGTCCGTTCTCGGCGGCGAACCGGGAGAATATCTGCGTCCCGTTCTCGATTTCGCGCGGGTCCGTGACGAAGTTCGAGAGCGGTCCCTCGAGCGCCGACAGGGCTTGCTCGGCGGGCATTCCGATGCCCGATTCGACGATGTCGGCCGTCGCCTCCGGATTGCTCCGGATGAACTCCGTCGCCCGGACGTGCTGTTCGAGGAACTGCGTCGCCGCGGGCGTCCCGCGCACGTCGTCGCTCATCAGCGTCACCGCCGCGGGCTGGCCGGGCATCACCTCGCCCGCCGTCCGGAACGTCCGAACCGGCACGCCCTCCTGGGCCGCCCGCGTCGGTACCGGCTCCATGATCGACGCGCCGTCCACCTCGCCGTTGGCGATGGCCTGCCAGACTGCGTTCGCGCCGTTGATCTCGATGATGTCGACCGCCGACGACTCGACGCCCGCCTGTTCGAGCCAGTACCGGAGGAGCACGTCGGGGACCGACCCCTGCGGGAAGGTGCCGAACCGGAACGTCCGCCCCTTCGCTTCCTGCCAGACCGAGAACGCGTCGGCGCCGTGCTCGTCCCACAGCGCCTGCAGGTCCTCGTGAGCCATGATCGCCATCGGCTCCTCGATGTTCGCGGCGGTCACCTTCGCCGGGATGCCCCGGTCGATGACGATCATCGACGGGACGATGCCGAACATCGCCACGTCGAGTTCGCCGCCGCCGTACGCCTGCACGATGGCCGGGCCGTCGGTGAACTCGCTGCCGTCGACGGTCGCGTCGACGTTCTCGAAGTAGCCCTCCGACTCCATCACGTAGTACTGGAGGTCGGGAAAGATCGGCATGTAGGCCACCGAGAGGGTGTCCGAGCCGCCGCCACCCATGCACCCGGCGAGGCCGACCGTCGCGGCCGAGCCCGCTCCGGCGAGATAGGTTCGGCGTGAGAGCTTCGTCATGCTCCCGGTTATCGTCAGATCCGTATAACCCGCCGGGAACTGGCAAGGTTGGTCCGTACCCCGGACGGCGGTAACCTCTCGAAAACGACCGTTTCAGGGTCGATTCGGCGGGAATAGCGATTCTACCGACAGGACCACATCCAAGATACCGGCAACAATAGCTTCTACCTCCGCCGAGTCCGGTCGCCCGCCCTCGCCCCCGCGCTCCCGGTTCGGACGTGCGGAATGGTGACACTCGGCGTCCGAACGCCCAAAGAGCCTTGACGGCTCCCGACGACCTACCCCCGTGTTCGACCCCGCCGACTACGACGCACGCGAACTCCGCTCGCTCGCCGGCGTCGACGCCGACGCGGAGGCGGGCGTCAGTCTCCCGCCCGTAGAGGGGTCGGGCTACCGACCGGCGGCGGTCGACGAACCCTCCCACGAGCAGTGCGAGCGGCTGGTCGCCATCGGCGGCGTCGACCCCGCGGCCCTCGGAGAGCGGCCCTACCTGCCCACGTTCCCGGACGTGCCCGCGGGGCGGCGCGTCGGACGCGACTGGATTGCCCACCTCGTCCGGACGGCCGGCGAGGACGCGACGCGGAACGCCCTCGCCCGCTACCGGGCCCGCGGCTGGATCGGCGAGGAGGCCGCGGCGACGCTCGACGCCCGCGTCGCCGACGCGGTGGCGATGCTCGACTGCGGTGAGGGCGACCTCGACCGGGCCGATCACCTGTTGAGCTTCGCACACGTGATTCGGTTGTTGGGGATCGAGACGGAGTGAACGTGGCCGCCCCACTGCTCGGACTTCGCAACACTCATATGCGACTCACGGGTATAGGGTGATGACTCCAATCTCGGAGTCGAAGACAGTCCCATGGGGTAGCGGCCAATCCTGAAGCCTTCTGGGGGCTTCGACCCAGGTTCGAATCCTGGTGGGACTATTCTCAGCGTCCGTCGTTTTCGATGAGAGCGCCGACCAGCGCGTCTCCCGCCCCGGTCAGAGCTCCGGCGTGCCGGTCCCCGCAGGAGCCGCGGTATCGGCGCCGCCGCGGTCACCGGCCTCGTCGGCGACCTGTCGGTAGGCCGCGGCCACGATGCCGTAGACGAAGGTGAAGAGGACGCTGTTGAGACCAATCGCGGCCAGATCACCGAGCGCGGCGGCACCGGCCACCTGAAAGAGACTCTGTGCGGCACCGACGAGCGCGCCGACGACGCCGGTGAGGAAGACGATCACGACCAGTCGCAGTCGGTTCCCCTTCGAGAGGCGCCAACTTCGCTTGAGCGCGCCGATCACGCCGCGATCCTCGACGCCGACGGCGAAGATGACGAAGAGGAAACAGGCCGAGAGGAACAGGCCGGGCAGAAAGAGGAGGGCGAAGCCGACCGTGATCGCCAGAAAGGTCACGAAGCCGCTGACCAGCATGGTAAGCGACGCGCGCCCGATGCGCCGGGTGTACAACGCGGCGGGGAACGAGGAGAGTTGTGGGAGTGGCCGGGCGAACGCCCGCGACAGCACCACGAAGTACACGGCGTTCGACAGGGCCGTCACGACGAAGACGGCGCCGGCGACGGTCCCGGAGACCGGCACCGTCAGTCCGATCACGTCCGCCGCGGCGGGTGGGGCTTCCGTTGCGATCACGGTGTTGAGCGACGTGACGAGGAGGGCCTGAAGGACGAGCAACAGGACGAACAGGATGCCGCCGGTGCGCGTGAAGACGCGTCGACTGCCGTCGGTGATCGCGTCTGTCAGGTGGAGGGTCATCGTAGGCACCTCTCCCAGCAGGGACCTATATCTTCACGAGGCTGAAATCGAGTCTTCACCCACGTCGGTACCGGCGACTGGGCCGCCGGATCGCGTGTTCAGCGCCGCAGGTACCCCGCATCCCACGCGAACAACAGTGTGAAGACGGTGAAGAACGTGATGACCCACACTAGCCGCGGCACGCTCCCGGGTTCCGGACTCGCCTCGAAGGGGAGGACTGCGACAGTGGCGGTGAGCAGTGAGACGAACAGGGACAGAACGTATTTGACGAGTGCTCGGGTCGTGGTCGTCTCCCGATCCATGTATCACTGGCAGTTCACCTCGTTCGTGAATGTACCGTCGTTCGTCCGAGTGTCTCGCGCGGCACTACCGATTTTTTCGACGACGAACCCACACCGTCTCCCGCCAGACCCAAGTGTGTCAAACACTAACACGAAGTGGGCCGATGCACGTGCCCAGCCTCCACACTGACCGATCGGCGTTCGACCGCATCCGCGACGCCATCCTCAACCGCGAGGACCCGGACGACGAGAAGCCGACGGGACCCGGCGTGCCGACGCCGGGCTGATGCTGTCGGCCGTACCTGAACGGAGCGGTTCGGCACGTGGGGTGTCGACCCGCTCCGCGGACTTACGGCCGGCAGTACGCGGCGTCGGGTTCCGCACCGATTTTTGCCCGCTCGGGCACCGGCTACCGTCCGTAGCGAAGGTACGAGTACACGAGGAAGCCGAGAAGCGCCCCGAGTGGGATGCCGATCACGAACCCGGGCGGCCCCGCGACCGACCGGAGGGCCAGGCCGACGAGGATGCCGACGACGGCGCTCCCGGTCACGACGAAAAACCCCGTCTGCCAGTCCTCGATCAGGTCGACGATGCTCCGGTCGGCCATGCGTGACGTACCAGAGGGGCGCAGATAAGCGTCCCCCACGGCGGCCCGCCCGTACCACTATATCGCTCCGGCGTGGACGCATCCACGATGTCTTCCCCCTCCCGACGTGCCGTCCTCGGCGCTATCGGCCTCGCGGCGACCGGCGGCGTTGCCGGCTGTCTCGCCGCCCCGTCGACCGCCCCCGGCCGCATCGACGACGACGGCCTCCCGGCGTCGGCCGTCGCCACCACGTCGTTCCGCGGCGGCTTCCACCGTCGGGGGGTCTATCCCGACGCGACGGTCCCCGCCGACCCGCGCGTCGAGTGGACGCTCCGCGGCGTGAACACGGGCGATCACACGGCGGCGAAGGCGAGTCCGGTCGCGACGCCGGACGGCGACGTGATCGTCCCCGGCGACACCGGCGACGTGCGGCGGGTGACGCCCGCGGGTGAGGTGGTCTGGACGGCCGCCGTCGAGGAGTCGACGCGGGGCATCCACGGAACGCCCGTCGTCGCCAACGGGACGGTGTACGTCGGCGCCTACGACGGCGCGCTCTACGCCGTCGACCTCGGGTCTGGCGAGCGGTTCTGGCGCCGGAAACTCGGCGACGCCATCGGATCGAGTCCGGGCTATCACGACGGGGTCGTCTACATCGCCGTCGAGTACTACGAACCGAGCGGCGCGATGTTCGGCGTCGACGCCGTCACCGGCGAGGTGGTCTGGGAGGATCGACGGCCGACCGACCACCCGCACTCGACGCCCGCGCTCGACCGCGACGCCGAACGCCTCGTCGTCGGCTCGAACGACGGTTACCTGTACGCGTGGACGTATCCGGACCTGACGTTCGCGTGGTCGTTCGAGACGGGCGACGCGATCAAGGGGCCCATCGCCACCTACGACGGGAGCGCCTTCTTCGGGTCGTGGGACGAACGCGTCTACCGCGTCGCCCTCGACGACGGGACCGAGGAGTGGGCGGTCGAAACCGGGGGGATGGTGATGTCGGGGCCGGCGGTCGAGGCGGCGACCGACACCGTCTACGTCGGGAGTCACGACTCGCGGTGCTACGCGCTCGACGCCGCGACCGGCAACGCGCGGTGGACGTTCGACACCGGGGGTCGGATCGTCGGCTGTCCGACCGTCGCCGGCGATCACGTCCTCGTCGGCTCCTACGACCGGCACTGCTACGCGCTGGACAAACTGACGGGCGACGAGCGCTGGGCGGTCGAGGGCGTCGGCTACGTCACCAGCGCGCCGACGGTCGTCGACGGCGCCGTCTACGTCACCGACCGGGCGTCCGCGGCGTATCTCGACGGCGGCGACGGGGAGACGGGCGGGTTGTACAAGGTCGGGTCCGCCGACGGCGGGTGACGTGGCCGGTCCCGTCGCGCGTCAGTTCCCCCCACTCTGGGTCGGGAGCTTCGGGATGAGCCACGAGAGGAACGCGTCGGGGCTCCGGGTCTGGGTCCAGACGGTTCCCTCGCCGCTGAACTCACAGACGAGGCCCTCGCCGCTGAACAGCGTCGACTTGAGGCCGCCGACGCGCTTGACCTCGAAGTCGAGCGTTTCCTCGAACGCGACGACGTGGCCGGTGTCGACGATACGCGTCTCGCCGGGTTCGACGTGGTGTTCGTCGATGGCGCCGTAACTGGAGATGAAGGCCGGTCCCGTCCCGGAGAGTTTCAGCAGGAACAGCCCCTCGCCGCCGAAGAAGGTCTTGCCGCCGCCGAACTTCGTGTCGACGTCGATGCTCGGATCGGAGGCGATGAAGGACGTGGACTGGACGTACAGCGTCTCGTCGACCAGTTCGTGGTGCTGGAGGTCACCCGAGAGCGCCGGGGCCAGACTGAGTTCGCTCTCGCCGTTCGCGGTGAAGGTGTTCATGAAGAAGGACTCGCCGCCGAACACCGACCGCGACAGCGACTTCAGCAGTCCGCCTTCGGCCCCCGTCTCGACGTCGACGTCGCCGGTGTAACTGACCATCGCGCCGGCTTCGGCGCGAACCGACTCGCCGGGGGCGAGGGCGAGGGTGAGTTGGGCGTAGGAGGGTCGGTGGGTGATGTCGTGGTCCATACACGGGGTTCGCCGAACTGACACATAGCTGTGGCGACGGGTGAGTCGACCGCCTGCTCTCGATCCGCTGGAGCGACTCGGATCGCCGGCGCGGGTTCGCCCCGCCAACCCGCGCCTCGATATTGTGCTAAATAGTGATTCACGGGAAATCAGTCGAATCCGAACGGCCTCGTTCCGACCCGTCGCTGGTTTCTGGAGCGGCGGAGTCGACCGGAAATTCGACCGTGCCCTCCGCTCTCGGCGTCGACGCCGAGCTATCGCCGATGCATTATTGTGCACACCGACCATACGTGTAGTATGGAGAAAAACGTCGGTGCGACGGACAAGGCGGTCCGGATCGGGGTGGGAGCGCTCGCGGGACTCGTGTCGCTCGCGATTCTGCTCGGCACGCTCTCGCTTCCCGAAGTGCTGTCGCCCGTCCTCGGCGTGGCGGCAGTCGTCTTGCTCGTGACGGCGTTCACGGGGTTCTGTGGGCTGTACGCAGTGCTGGGCGTGGACACGTGTCCTGCGGGGTCTCGATAGGGCGCCCTCGCCCGGCAGTCGAGGCAAAGTACCTTTGCCGAGGGCGTAGGAGGCACGAGCATGGCCGACGAGGATATCGACGACGTCGACCGGGCGATTCTGCACGCGCTTCAGGAAGACGCTCGCAACATGTCGTCGGGCGACATCGCGGAGCGCACCGGTACGTCCGACAGCACGGTTCGAAAGCGCATCCAGCGGCTCGAATCCGAGGGCGTGATCAAGGGCTACAGCGCCGAGGTGAACTACCAGCAGTCGGGCTATCCGCTCCGCATGCTCCTGTTTTGTACCGCGTCGATCCCCGAGCGCGGTGACCTCGTGCCGGAGATACTGGCCATCGACGGCGTCGTCGCGGTCCAGGAACTGGTCACGGGCGAGCAGAATCTCCTCGTCACCGTCGTCGGGCAGTCCGACGACGATATCACGCCGGTGGCACAGAAACTGCTGGACATGGGGCTGACGGTCGCCGACGAGGTGCTGGTTCGGAGCCACGAGACGACGCCGTTCGGCGAGTTCGCCCCCGAGACGGGGTCGACCGACTGACCGTCTCCCGCCGTCGCGACGAGCCACGTCGCCTCCGTGTTCTCGAGCGGTCGTCCGCGTCGACGCCGTCGCCGACGCGCCCGGCGGCCGTCGCGTGTGAACGAGTCGGCCGTACTGGACGACCCCTATCGTGACATGTGCTACCGTGCATGAACGTAACGTTCTATAATCTGGATTCTATGAACGATCTGGTAATATAGAAGAGTTTAATAGGCAGTTTGTTCGTATATTGGGTGAACACGGCCGATATCCGTCGTCGGTGCGGCTCACCGGTGGCGGTCGTCGGCCGAGGACACTCCAAACGATGCCCGACCAATCGCCGTCTACGTCGGTGGGACCGCTTCCGGACAGGACGAGCGTGGACTCGCGCCTCCCGATGGCCTGCACGCGACTCGTGTGGGCGCTGTGGCTCGTGAGCCTCGCCACGCTCGTTCTGCGACTGCGGTCCAGCGAGGCGTGGGAGCTGTGGGGGCTCCTCGCCGTCGACGGCCTGACCGTCACGATGTGGGTGACGGTCACGTTCTTCAGCGGCATCGTCCACAGCTACGCGCGCCGCTACATGGCCGGGAGCCGGACCATCGACCGGTTCTTCGGGCGCGTGTTCGGCTTCACGCTGATCGTGATGGTGCTGGTCGCCGCCGACGCCCTCGCGCTGTTCGCCGCCGCGTGGCTGGCGATGGGTCTCGTGATGGCCGGACTGATCGGCCACGTCGAGGGCTGGCCGCAGGCACGGGCCGCGGCGACGCACGCCCGTCGGTACTTCCTCGCGAGTAGCGCGGCACTCGCCGTCGCGCTCGTGGCCGTGTGGTGGGTCACGGGGGCGACGACGGTTTCCGGCGTGGCGTCGGCCGTCGGCACGGCGCCGCCGACGGTCGTCCTGTTCGCGGCCGGCGCCCTCCTGCTGGCGGCGATGATCCAGTCGGCGCTGTTCCCCTTCCACACGTGGCTTCTCTCCTCGATGACGGCTCCCACGCCGGCCTCGGCGCTGATGCACGCCGGCTTCGTCAACGCCGGGGGCATCCTCCTGCTCCGCTTCGCCCCGGTGTTCACCGCCGAAGCCGGCGTCATGCTGGTCGTCATCGTCGCCGGCGCGGCCAGCGCCCTGCTCGGAAAACTCCTGAAGACGGTCCAGACCGACGTGAAGCGCCAACTCGGCTGTTCGACGGTCGGCCAGATGGGCTTCATGATCGTGCAGGCCGGGCTGGGCTTTTTCGGTGCCGCCATCACCCACCTGATCTTACACGGCTTCTACAAGGCGTACCAGTTCCTGTCCTCGAGCGGACAGGTCGCGCACGAAGCCCCGCCGACGTCGACCCGGACCGACGCGGCGGCGACGGGCGCCGTCGGCTGGGTCGTCGTCGCGCTCACTGCGCTGGCCGGCGGCGCCCTCTTCGCCGGCCTCACCGGCAAGGGGACGGCCATCGACGGGGGCCTCCTCCTCGCCCTCCTCGTCGTCCTGACGACGATGCACGCGGCCCGCGAGGCCGTTCGGAACGGTGCGATCCCGACGCCCGTCCGCTACGGCGCCGTCCCGGCCGTCTTCCTGCCGGCAATCGCCGTCTACGCCGCGGTCTATCGCGTCGTCGAGGGTCTGCTCGTCGGCCTCCCGGCCGTCGGCGACCCGCTCGAACTGACCGTCGTTCACGGCGCCGTCGCCGTCGCCTTCGTCCTGACGTATCTCGCCGTCGAGTCCGGCGTCTACCGCCGGAGCCGGCGCCTGTACGTCGCGCTCCTGAACGCGAGCCAGCCCCCGACGAACACCCTGCTGACGAACACGGAGGACTACAATGAGTACTAACCCTGCAATCGAAGACCGTATCGACGCGGCCGCCGAGGCGGTCGGTTCCGCCTGGCCCCTGCACTCGTTCGTGACGGCCAACCCGCTCGCCGGATTCGAGGACCGGCCGTTTCACGAGGCCGTCGCGGCGGCCGAACGCGTCCTCGGCGGCGACGGCTACCCGAGCGCCGACGTGTTCCGCCGGGCCTGGGCGGACGGACTGATCGACCCCGACGTGCTGGAGGCGGCGCTGACCGCGCACGGCTACGACGCCGACCCGGAGACCCTGCTCGACCGGATGGAAGCCGCGGACGCGGACGCGACCGATACGGACGCGCACACCGACACCCCCACTGATCGCGTCGACGCCATCCTGACGAAGTGGCTGTCGGCCTTCCTCGATCAGGGCCGCGCGGAGTGGCCCATGCCGGACCGTGAGCAGGGGTTCTACGCGGCGGTTCGCGCGGTGGCGCCCCACGACGGCGACGTTCCGGACGCGGCGTCGCTCGCCGACCTGCCGGACGACCCCGTCGACGCCATCCGGAACTGTCTCGACCAGTACCCCGTCGGTCAGTGGGCGGACATCTTCGAGTTCCAGTTCGCGGCGCTCCCGGGCTGGACCGGCTTCGTCGCGCAACGCGCCGCCGACGGCGACGACTGGCAGTCCGCCTACCCGATCACCCTCCCCGGCTACCTCGCCGTTCGTCTGGTCCTCGCTGACCGTTTCGACGCCCCCATCGAACCGGACGGTGAGCGGTCCGCCCCCACGACGACCGACGACGCCGTCCCCCTGCCCGACGTCTGGCTGACGGCCTGGGAAGCGACGTACCGCGACGAGTTGGTCGACGCCCTCACGGACGAGAGCGCCACGCTGGCCGACGACGACGGCCGCCCGGACGCCCAACTCGTCTTCTGCATCGACACGCGCTCGGAGGTCATTCGCCGCCACGTCGAGGCCGCGGGGAACTACGAGACTCACGGCTACGCCGGCTTCTTCGGCGTCCCGATGCGCTACGAGGGCTACGACGCCGACGTCGCCGTCGACGCCTGCCCGCCGATCCTCGACGCGCAACACCGCGTTCGCGACCGCCCCACGCGCCCCACGGCGGCCGCGCGCGACGAGTACGACCGCTGGCACGGCGTCCTGAAGACGGGCAAGCGCGTCGTCGAGGGTCTCAAGTCGAACGCCGCGACGGCGTTCAGTTTCGTCGAGAGCGCCGGCACGGGCTACGGCGCCGCGCTGGCCGCCCGGACGCTCCTACCCGGTCGGCTCGCCGACCTCAGTCGGGCCGTCGACGCGCGCGCCCCCGACGCCCACGAGTTCTGTACGCCGTCGGTCGACTACAATCCCGACTCCGTCCACCCGCTTCGCGAGGGTCTCACGCTCGACGAAAAGGTCGAGTACGCGGCCACCGCCTTCGACCTGATGGGGTGGGAGCAGTTCGCTCGCCTCGTCGTCTTCACGGGTCACGCCAGCGAGACGACGAACAACCCGTTCGCGTCGAGCCTCGACTGCGGGGCCTGCGCCGGCAACCCCGGCGGCCCGAACGCCCGCGTCCTCGCCGCTATCTGCAACGACGAGGCGGTCAAAGCCGAACTCCGTGACCGCGGGATCGACGTGCCCGAGGACACCGTCTTCGTCGCCGCCGAACACAACACGACCACCGACGAGGTGGACCTCTACGCCGACGACGTTCCCGAGAGTCACGCGGCCGATATCGAACGCCTCCGCGCCGACCTCGACACCGCCCGCGCCGGCGCCGCCGCCGAACGCGTCGGCGACGACGTGGACGCCGAATCGGCGCTCCGCGAGACCGAACGCCGCGCCGCCGACTGGGCCGAACCCCGCCCCGAGTGGGGACTGGCCGGCAACGCGGCGTTCGTCGTCGGGCCGCGCGGCCTCACCGCGGACCTCGACCTCGACGGCCGCGCCTTCCTCCACTCCTACGACTGGTCGACCGACCCCGACGGCGACGCCCTCGACGCCATCATGACCGGACCGATGGTCGTCACGCAGTGGATCAACGCCCAGTACTACTTCTCCACCGTCGACACCGCCGTCTACGGGAGCGGGTCGAAGGTGACCCAGAACCCCGTCGGCAACGTCGGCGTCTATCAGGGCAACGGCGGCGACCTGTTGACCGGTCTCCCGTCGCAGTCGCTGATGGCCGCGGACGACGACCCGTACCACCAGCCCCTCCGCCTCTCGACCGTGATCCACGCGCCGGTCGACCGCGTGACCGGCATCGTGGCCGAGCACGAGAACCTGACCGGCCTCCTCGACAACGGCTGGCTCTCGCTGACGGTCGTCGACCCGACGCGGGACCACCGGGCGTTCCACTACGAGGGGGACCTGTCCTGGGACGCCGTCTCGGCGCCGGACGTGTCGCGTCCGGCGTCGGCGCCGACGCCCTCGGTTGCGGACGACTAGCTGACCGTCGTCCCGGCTGTCCGCGTCGGGCGTCGCGTCGGTGGGACGGACGCCGAACTCGCCGGGTACCGAACGAGTGCGGTGATGACGAAGGTGAGTACGGAGGCGGCGACAAAGCTTTCGTGGACAGGATGGGTGGTTCCTGATCGGTGTCTGGCATGCCGCGCCGTCGGGAGTCACCCGAGCCAGAGCCTGTCAACCCCGGCCACCTCCTATCGGATCGAACGGTTTCGCCCGGTTAAATCTTGAGTTACACGAATAATACGGGCGGATTATGTATGAATGAGTATATATTGCTGAGTAGTCGACGAAGCTAATGGATGCGTGCCCCCCGAATCCGCGCTATCGCCGACCCGTGCGCTCGCCCGCGCACCCCGTCGGGGGCGGACGGAGGGCCTAAGAGCCGCACGGGCGTAGGCCTCGGCAATGACCGAGGCACTGTTGATCGTCGCCCACGGGTCACATCTGAACCCGCGGTCGAGCGCGCCGGCGCAGGACCACGCCGACGCCATCCGAGCCGCCGGGGCGTTCGACGAGGTGCGCGAGGCCTACTGGAAGGAGGAGCCGTCCCTCCGCAACGCCCTGCGCACGGTGACCGCCGACGAGGTGTACGTCGTCCCCCTGTTCGTCAGCGAGGGCTACTTCACCGAGGAGGTGATCCCCCGGGAACTCCGCCTCGACTTCGACGCCGCGGACTGGGACTCCGACGGCACGAGCGCCGACGCCGTGACCTGCCGCCCGTCGGACGTGGACAAGACCGTCCACTACTGCGGCCCGGTCGGTACGCACGACGCGATGACCGACGTGATCGTCCGTCGCGCGGAGACGGTGACCGGCGACCCCGAGGTGGGCGAGGGCGTGGGCCTCGCCGTCGTCGGCCACGGCACCAAGCGAAACGAGAACTCCGCGAAGGCGGTCGAGTACCACGCCGACCGGGTGCGTTCCCGCGGCCGCTTCGACGAGGTGCGGGCGCTGTTCATGGACGAAGCTCCCGAAATCGACGACGTGACCGACCACTTCGGGAGCGCCGACATCGTCGTCGTCCCCCTCTTCGTCGCCGACGGCTACCACACGCAGGAGGACATCCCCGCCGATATGGGCATCGCCGGCGACGACGGGACGTACGCGGTCCCGGCGCGACTCGACGGCCACGCCGTCTGGTACGCCGGCGCCATCGGGACGGAACCGCTCATGGCCGACGTGATCCTCGAACGCGCGGCGGACGCCGGTGCCGCCGTGCATCCCCCCGACCGGACGCCGACGGCCACCGCGGACGGTGACTGAGATGGCGGCGACCGACGCGCCGACGCCCGGCGAAGCCCTGCGCGAGGCCGCCCACGACGGCGTCGACTTCGACGGCCTCCGGGCGGCCCGCACCGACGACGGCTTCCGCTTCGCCGTCCCCGAGGCGAGTCACGAGGGACTCTCTCCCGAGGAGTTCACCGAGGTCACACGCGACCACCGGCCGTACGTCGACAACTGGCTGTTCTGGCACGGCCACGCGCCACAGGCCGACGCCGAGTGGGCGTTCCTGCGGTGGGTCGAACGCGCCGCCGACCTGTCCGTGCCGGCGCGGTACGAGCGACTGCGAGACGGCCTCACGCGCGAGTGGGGGCAGGTCGCCGTCACCGCCCGACTGACCGAGGACGGCCGGCGACGCTACGAGGTACGCCACGTCGACGAGACGGACGCCGCTCGTGACGACCTGTCGGCGTACGCCGACCCCTACGAGGCCCGTCGCCTGCGAAAGGTCGACGACGACGGCGACTACCGCCCGCTGTCGACGGCGCCCACGCTCCCGCACGGCTGGGCGTTCGTCGACCTCGACGCGACGGGCGTCGTCCGCGCCGTCGACGGCCTCTACCCGGCGACGATAGCCAACTGGCATCGGGAGCGCGAGGGGGCACTCGACGTGACCCACTGGCACGAGACCGTCTCGCGCCAGACCGGCATCTACGGCGTCGTCGAGACGTGGGACCGGGGCGAGGGCCACGACCACGTGAACTGGGTCGCCGAGGCCTGCTGTGACGACTCGCAGTGTCTCAAGCGCCGGGAGTGGGACTACGACGCGGAGACGCCCTTGGACGTGGATGGGGGGAACGGGGAGTTCCCCTGCCGCGAGCCGTGTTCGCTGGTCGTCGCCACCGCGCGCACGTGGACGCGACTGGAGAGCGAACGGGCCCGCACCTACGAGTTCGAGTTGACGCCGAGCGAGAAAGCGCAGGTGGAAGCGATCATCGACGCCGTCGCCGACGGCCGGATCGCCGAGATTCGCGACGGCGACACGCGCGACGGCGCCAACCGCTTCCGGACGCGATATCTCCGGGCGAAACTGTTCGACGACGACGGCAATCTGTGTGGGGTGCCGACCGACGGGGACGACGCGTAGGCCGACCGGAGCGTATTCCCGTCTCCCCGTGCTACCGCGGCACCGATGGTCTCCCAACGTGCCGCCGACGTGACCCCGTTCATCGCTATGGACGTGCTCGAACGGGCGAACGAACTGGACGACGTGATCCATCTGGAGGTCGGCGAACCGGATTTCTCGCCGCCGGAGCGCGTGATCGAGACGGCCGTCGACTCGCTCCGGGCGGGCAACACGAACTACACCGCCGCGCGGGGCAAGCCCGAACTCCGTCGCGCCATCGCCGCCCACTACGACCGCGAGTACGGGGTCGACGTGGATCCGGAGCGAGTGGTCGTCACCCCCGGTACCTCGCCCGGTCTCTTTCTCGCGATGGCCGCCCTCGTCGACCCCGGCGACGAGGTGGTGCTGACCGACCCCCACTACGCCTGCTACCCCAACTTCGTGCGAGTCGTCGAAGGCGAGGTTCGAACCGTCCCCCTGCGCGCGAGCGAGGGGTTCCAGCCCCGCGTCGCCGACTTCGAGGCGGCGGTCGGGGCGGACACGAGCGCCCTCCTGTGTAACTCGCCCGCCAACCCCACCGGCGCGGTGATGGACGGCGAGACGCTCGCGGCCCTCGCCGACGTGGCGGTCGCCGCCGACGCGACGCCCGTCGTCGACGAGGTGTACCACGGCCTCTCCTACGACGCCGCCGAACACACGATGCTCGAGTACACCGACGACGCGTTCGTCCTCAACGGGTTCTCCAAACGCTTCGCGATGACGGGGTGGCGACTGGGCTGGGTGATCGTCCCGCCCGACTACGTGGACGCCGTGAATCGCCTCGCGCAGAACGTCCTGATCTGCGCCCCGAACTTCGTCCAGGACGCGGGCGTCGCGGCGCTTTCGACGCCCACCGACCGACTCGACGAGATCCGGGAGACGTACCGCGAACGCCGCGACCTGCTGGTCGACGCCGTCGAGGACTGGGGCCTCGACCTCGGCTACACGCCACAGGGGGCGTACTACCTGCTCGCGGACGTGAGCGACCTGCCGGGGGACGCCCTCGACGTGGCCGACCTCTTTCTGGAGGCGGGCGTCGCCGTCACCCCCGGCGTCGACTTCGGCGACGAGGCCGCGGACTACCTCCGGTTCTCGTACGCGACCGACGCCGAAGCCATCGAGACGGCCATCGAACGGATCGACCGCCTGCTGGCGACGGTCGAGCGATAGCCGCGGCGCCAGCTACTTTTCCTCTCCCCGTCTCCACCCCCCATGGCCGGCTACGCCACGCTCCCCCGACTGCTCGACGCGCGTCGCCTGCGGGCCGCCGGCCTCGCCGTCCGCACCGATCCGGCGGCGACCGTCCCGTCTCACGACCCCGATCCGTCGCTTCTCGCCGCCGTCGAGGAACCCTTCGAGACCGTCGACGGCGTCTTCGACCGTCTGCGCGACCTGGAACGCCGCCTCCGCGAGGCCGGCGACCGCCGCGCCGTCTTCCTGACGGTCTACACCCGGATGACCGCCGCCGTCCGCGACGCGCTCGACTCCTTCGCCGACCCCGACTGGATGCGCCGCTACACCGTCACGTTCGCCGACTACTACCGTCGAGCCTTCCGCGACTTCGAGCGGGGGAAACTAGACGCCGTCCCCGACCCTTGGATCGTCGCCTTCGCGGCCGCCGTCGAGGGCTCGGCGCTCGTCGCCCAGGACGCCTTCCTCGGCATCAACGCCCACATCAACTACGACCTCGCGTTGACCCTGCGGGACGTGGGGATCGACCCAGACCGGCCCCGCAAACGCGCCGACCACCGCGCGATCAACGACGTGTTGGCGGGCCTGATCGACGCCCAGCAGGTGGCGCTGGCCGACCTCTACGCACCGGGGCTCGCGGACGTGGACGCGGCGCTCGGCCGATTCGACGAGGCGCTCGCCCTGTTCTCGATGACCGAGGGCCGGGCGTGGGCGTGGCGGGTCGCGACCGTCCTGACCGACGTTCGGTGGGGACTCGCCCGGCGGTACGCCCGCTGGCTTCTGCGGGTGACGGCGACCGGTGGCGCGATTTTCGTCCGGTCGCCGCCGGTCGATCCCCGGATCGTGGCGGCGCTCCGCCGTGCGGAGGAGGAACGGTCGCTCGGCGGCGCCCTCACCGACCTCGGCGACCGTCTCGACCGGGCTATCGAAGGCTGAACTCCGCCCACAGCGGGTAGTGATCCGACACCCGCCACGAGAGCGACGCCCGCGTCAGGTCGCGCCGGGGGAGCGCCACGTCGACGAAGTCGAACGACCCGCCGCGCACGTACTCGAGCGAGAGGGCGGGCTGTCCGGAGTCGCCGGTGAACCACGCTATCTGGTCGTAGAAGTGCTCGCCGGGGTCGCCCGGGTCGGCGAAGATGGTCCGCGGGACGTCGTGGAGGTCCGCGGGCACCTCCAGCCCCGTCGAGGTGAAGGCGTCGTAGCGTTCGTCGCCCCGGCGGTCGATGTTGAAGTCGCCGAGGGCGATCAGATTGTGGTCCCACGCGTTGATGTCGCGCGCCCAGTCGTCCAGCCACTCGGCGATGGCGCGGAGTTCCGGCGTGCGTTCGTCCGGGCCGTCGCCCCAGAGGACGTGGAGGGTGACGAGGACGAACGTCTCGCCGCCACACTGGAAGGCGACGGCGTAGGGCGTCCGCGCGAACTGCCGGTCGAGGGCGTCCGGGTCGATGCGGTCGAACTCCTCGTCGGGGACGACGAGTTCGCCCGCGAGGCCGCTGATCCGAGTCGTCCGCCGGTCGAAGACGAAGCCCAAGCGCTCGTCGTTGCCGGGGTGGCCGCGGGTCACGTCGCTCATCAGGAACCCCCAGTTCGGTCCGAGGGCCTTCATGGTGTGTCTGAGCGCCTTCAGGTTCCCGCGCACCTCCTGTATCGCCACCACGTCGAACCGGCGGATGATCTCCGCGATCACCCGGATCGAGTGGAGGTCGCGTTTTGGGCTGTCGTCGT
>Ga0207797_1001174_pt1 | contig 19322 bp, 20 predicted proteins | sample PRCRCaboRojoPR_6_FD_187275 | JGI IMG/M metagenome (GOLD analysis project Ga0207797, IMG submission 187275) | Marine sediment microbial community from Cabo Rojo, Puerto Rico - PR CR 10% Liquid 1 (SPAdes) | ecosystem: Environmental > Aquatic > Marine > Coastal > Sediment | place: Cabo Rojo, Puerto...
CCCGGAGCCAATCGCCGTGACGGCGATCGATGCGGTGAGATAGTAAATGGCTGCGATCAACAGGATCGCGAGGAGCGGTAGCACGAACACGAGAATGTCAGCGATCCCGACGGCCTGCTTGGTGCAGGCGAACAGCTGCATCGCCCGTGGGTCCATGTCCGCCGTTAGATCGACCTCATCTGAGACTTCACCTGCTAACTGGTCCTCTAGGACCCCCACGACCGCCGCGGCCAGTTCACCCTTCCAGTCGGCAACCGCGGTGGCGAACTCGAAATAACTTATATCGGTGATCAACCCGTCGCCGCCAACGGCTGCGAGGTTGGAGGTGGCATTGAGCAGGGCGGGATCGCGATCACCGGCGGACCGTTCGGCCGAGTTCGCGATCTCGTCCTTGATCTCGGCATTGGTGGTCGCGAGCTGCTGGTCGATCTGGGCTTGGAGTTTGTCGTTCCGCTCGTCGATCACCCGCTGTCGAAGGGCCGCCCGGATCTCCGAATCCCGCTCGTCGACCATCGTCGATTTTTCCGCCTCGGTGTAAGCGTCCGGGTTCTACTCCTCGATGACGAGGACGAGGAATTCATCGTTCGTCGACGATTCCATCGTGTCGGTCACGATCTGGTCGAGGACCTCCGTCCGAACCTGTTCGCGGAAGTCCGCGCGAGTCGACCGATACGACGACCGGTTAGCTGCCATCGTAGCGACGAGGTTGATATCCATCGTCACTCCCTCCGCCGAAACGGAGACCGACTCCTCCGCGACGACGACCGAAACCAGCTCGATAAGCGGCATGTCAATCACTTCTGCTTCGACCGTTTCGACGATGTTGTCCTTGACGGGTTCGAGGTCGACCGCCAGCAAGAGTTCACCACGGCGGCCGTGGAGGTAGCCATAGAACCGATCGATGTTTGCGGTCGTCTGGGTCTGGAGATAGGCCTCGGTAACGGCCGTTTCGACAATGGTCTCGGGGGCGATCGGTAGGTCTTCAGCCTGCTCCTCCCCCTCGAACTGCTGGGACGCCGCATCAACCACTACCTCCTGCAGGACATCGTACCCATCGGTCCGATCGATCGTAGTCTTGACGAACTCGCCGTTGAGGACCGTCTGTTGGGCTGCCGCGATCCCATTTGCTCCCACGACCGAAAGCGTCAACAAAACCACCAATACGCCGATACCAACTGATCGTGCAGCCGTCATGCTATCTTCCGTCTACTACTCAATGATTCGAGAAAAGCTAGCCTGTGAAAAAGATACCGCCCTCCTGGTCTGGCGTGAGACCACTGGGTCGATGGGACTATTACGTGCTCGGGTCATTCCTGGTGTCGAGAAGGCTTGATGAGCTTCGAGCTGTCGAAGTCGGATCTGGATTACCAGATCGCTATCCTCCCGCAGAAATCGCTCAAGCTCCACGAAGCGGTCGTCGACGACCACGTCATGGAGCTGCTCGATGCCATCGACCGACAAGGAATGATCCGTGATCCCGTTATCGTCGATCGGGAAACGGACGTCGTCTTGGACGGAATGCACCGGGTGACGGCGATCAGACGGCTGGGGTTGCGAGGCGTCCCGGTTTGTCAGGTTGATTATCGGGCCACGGCGATCGAGATCGGTGGGTGGCTCAGGGTATTCGACGACGGTGCAGTGGAAAACATCAAATCGGCAATCCGATCCCACGGTATCCGCTGTAACCCGGCCGAGTCCATCACCCGTGAATGGCCGTCGCTCCCGCTGCTGCTCGGCCCGGATACCTCGATCGAACTCGATAGGGAAGGCGAAGCGCCGAAGCGCGTCTTGGACCGGACGATGACCGTCGTGGACGCTCTATCGGCAAATGGGATCGATTCGCGCCTTCAGCCCGACAACACCCTCGACCGGATCGATACAGAAGTTACGCTCGTCCTCCCCGCGCCCGATAAATCCGCTGTCGTCACCGCGGCCGAAAAGGGGGACCCGTTCCCGCCGAATACCACTCGACACGTCATCCCAACACGGCCAGTGGCAGTCAATTCGCCGCTCGAACTCCTCGATATCAACCCTGAAGACGGGACGCGGCGGCTGGATCGGCGATTACAGGATCGGTCAATCGACCGGCTGCCCCCGGGAAGCGAGTATGCCGGACGGACCTACGAGGAAGCCCTCCTCGTGTTCGATTGATCAGCCACCGACGGGACGCGCCCTGGTGAGAAAGTCCCGAAACGCATCGGCTTTTATCAACCCGAATCCGCTGAGAATCAGAACGAACCCGATCGCAGTGGCGAGCGTCGGGGTTTCGTTTAGGAGGAGAAAGCCCGTGATCGCCGCCACGACCGGCGCCGCGTAGGAGACTAGGTTGATCTCGATCGGGCCGAGACGATCCAGCAGATCGAAGTAGATGAGAAATCCCCCAGCACTGGCGACAACGGCGAGATAGAGCAATGCCGCGATACCGGTCGAGGTCCACCGGATATCTACGACTGATTCCCGGAGGAGGCCAACACTGATGGCATGCATGATCATGGCGCCGCCGAGCATCGACCAGGCCTCCATGGTCTCGATCGGGAGCTCCGCATCGAAGCGGCGGGCGAGGACGCTCCCCAACGCAAACGAGGCGGCGGCGGAGAAGACCAAGAGTTCTGGAAGGGTGTCTCCGCCGAGAAGTCCAGCAAGGCTCGGGTCAGCCAAGACGACCACGCCGGCGAACCCGAGGGCGAGCCCAATCAGTCCCAGGATCGAAAGCCGTTCCGACGGGAGAAACCCTCGGGCGAAACCGGCCGTCAATACGGGGCTCAGGCTCACAATGACGGCGGCAGCCGCACTGGTCGTCCCCTGTTCGCCGACGAATAGGAACGAGTGATAGCCGGCGATCATGAAGAGGGCCCCAATGACGACGACCGCCCATTCCTGGCTCGAATGGGGACGCCACCGATCCGTCACGAGCCAGGCGTAACCGAGCATAATCACGCCGGCGATATCGTAGCGCACGGCAGCGAACCAGACCGGGGGAAAGTACTCGAGGCCGGCCTTGATGGCCGTGAAGGCCGATCCCCAAACCACGGCGAGGACCAGGAAGAGGAGGAGGTTCCGGTAGCGGCTCACAACGGTGAGTGGGAGAGGGCGTTGTAAGCGGGTTTCGAAACGGGAGCGCTTTGGGTCAGGCCCCGCGCCGCTGTCGGTAGAGAGCCTCGAGGACGTCCTGCCGGGTGATTATCCCGACCAGGACGCCGTCATCGACCACCGGGAGTCGATTGATCGTCCGTCCCGGATCGCCCAACAGATCGATGATGTCCTCGAGAGACGTATCCGGCGTCACGGTCTCCAGATCGGTCGACATCACGGTTCGCACCGGTTTGGAGGCGTTCCTGATCAGGTCAACCCCGACATCGAGGTCGTCCCAGGACAGATCGATGCCGTACGTGACGCTTTCGAGAAAGGGCGGGAAGCCGATCGGGATCCACAACGTTCGGTCGCTCGGTTGGAAGATGTCGACAAGATCGTGCTCCGTGACGATCCCGACGATCCGACCGTCGTCCTCGACAACCGGAAAGCCGCTGAAATTCGCCCGGGAGAGCCGTGTGAGGACGGAACTGATTTCATCGTCCGGGGAGACCGTCTCCACCTCGGTCGTCATGACGTCGCGGGCCTGCATACCCGGCGATAGGGCTGCCTCGTCCGTAGCGCTTTGGATTGGGCCATTATTTAAGTCGGCTGATCGTGTAGGACCGGACATGGCCGTCTATGGCCGGCCGCTCTTGCGGGACCTGTTCGACGACGCCCCGACCCCCCACATCGCCCACCCCCCACGGACCCATCGCCGCGATTACTACGTCGCGACCGACGGGTCGTTCGTCGAGGGGGGCGGGGGGATCGGCGCGATCATCGAGACGGGGACGGGCGAGCGCCTCCTGCGCATCGCGAGGCAGGACGACTCCCCCGACAACAACGTGGCCGAGTACCGTGCCCTCCACCTCGGGTTGGACGCCCTCGCCGAGCGGGTGCCCTCGACCGCCCGGGTGGGCGTGCTCGTCGACCACAACGACCTGGCGGCGAACGTCAACGCCGCCACGTTGGGCATCCGCCACCCCGACTGGCCGGCCGGCCCGGTCTCCGTTCCGGAGGCGAGTAGTCACCACTGGCGAGGCATCCGTGCCCGCATCGGCGGGTTTGCCGGCGTCCGGGCCGCCTGCCTCAACTCCGATCAGAACCCCGCTCACGTGCTTGCGAACGCCCCGGACGAGTATGCCCACGTCAACGACGAGACCGGCTGGATCGAGCGCGATTGGGAGATTCCCCCGCCATCGCGCGCTGACCGGCACAGCGGCAGCGACTGACACCGGTCCCGCCCCCGATTCTTATAGTCCAGGGCCGGTTCGATGCGACTGTGTCCCCGCGTACGCCCCTCCTCCGACCGGATAGGTACTTCACCACCCACGAGGTGAATTTCGTCCGCGTGATGGCCATTGTGGGGCTGTTGATCGTCGCCGGGCCGGTGACCGTCTACGGCGTCGGCTGGATCCTTTCCGATCGTGTCGACGGGACGGTGATGGTCGACAACCCCGATCGGCCTCCCGATTTCGTCTGTGACGACGGGTTTCACTCGGACATGTACGACGAGGAAGCCTGCGATCGTCCAAAAGAGATCAAGCAGAACGTCGATCAGGTCTTGTGGTCGGCCATTGAGAAGCTGGTCGGACCGGCCTTATTGGCGTTCCCGATATTGCTGCTCATCATCGGACTACTCCTTCACACCGGTTCCTGGCTAGCTGACGGCGATGGGGGCGTGTTCCCGGCGTTCGCTGTGGCCGCGTGGGGAATGCTGCCAATGCTACTGAGTATCGTCGTGATGCTGCCACTGCTCTGGCTTTCATTGGACTCCTACACCATCCTCTCGACTCAAAGTCTGGGGACCGCCATCGATCCGATCATGAACCAGCTCGAAGCGCTCGAACGTGTGACCCCCGTCGTCACGATCCTGACAGGGGTTTGGGGAGGAATCATCTGGCGGTATGGCCTGGAACACCAACGGCATATCCCGGCAGCCTCGGCGAGATTGACTGCCGGAACGACCGCGTTGATCGTCGTCCTGCTGGGGTTGCTCTCCTGAGCGCAGTTGCCTATCCGTCGTTACCTTGTGCCTCGGTGACCGCCACGCCCGCGAGGTTGACGATATCGTTGACCTCGTCGCCCCGCTGGAGGACATGGACGGGCTTGGCCATGCCGGCCAGCATCGGGCCGATGGCGTCCGCCCCGCCCAGCCGCTGGAGCAGCTTGTAGCCGATGTTGCCGGCTTCGAGGTTCGGGAACACGAGGACATTGGCCGGCTCCTCTAGCTCGGAGAACTCGTAGGTGCCTCGGAGGATGTCCTCGACGACCGCCGTATCGGCCTGCATCTCGCCGTCGACCGGGAAATCCACCTCGGGGTCGGCCCGGAGCGCCCGAGCCGCGCGCCGAACCTTCTTGGTGCCTTCGTTATCGACGCTGCCGAAATTGGAGTACGACAACATCGCCACCCGCGGTTCGACGTTAAACCGCCGGGCGACATCCGCGGTATGACGGGCGATCTCCGCCAGCACCTCCTCGTTGGGGTCCTGATTGACGGTCGCGTCGGCGCAAAACACGACGCGGTTTTTGAACGTGAGAAGGTAAACCCCGGAGACGTAGTCGGTATCAGGGGCGGTCCCGATCACCTCGAGCGGGGGGCGGAGAGCCGAGGGATAGTGGTGGGTGAGTCCGGTGAGCAGGGCGTCGGCGTCACCGCACTCGACCATGACGCTCCCGAGATAGTTTGCGTCCTTGCGGACGAGATCGCCCGCCTCACTCCGGGTGATGCCCTTTCGCTTGCGACGTTCGTAGAGCCGGTCGGCGTAGTCGCTGTAGGTGCCCTCGTCCGGGTCGACGATCTCGGGATCGAATTCGAGCCCGAGCCCGGTGATCGTCCCACCGATCGTTTCGCGGTCACCGAGCAGCACCGGTTCGGCGATGCCTTCCTCCGCGAGTTGATACGCCGCGCGGATCATCTTCTCGTCGCTGCCCTCGGCCAGGGCGACCCGTTTCGGATCACTCTTGGCCTTGTTGAGCACGATCCGCATCATCTCCCGGGACTTGCCGAGCCGGGCTTCGAGCTGTTCCCGGTAGTCGTCGACGTCGATTTCCCGGCGGGCGGAGCCGGACTCCATGGCAGCCTCCGCGACGGCGGGGGCGACCTCGAACAGGACCCGTGGGTCGACCGGTTTCGGGATGATGTATTCCGGGCCGAACTGGAGGGGCTGATCCCCATAGGCCTTGACCACCTCGTCCGGAACGTCCTCCTTTGCGAGATCGGCGAGCGCCCGGGCACACGCGACCTTCATCGCCTCGTTGATCTCGGTCGCTCGGACGTCGAGGGCGCCGCGGAAGATGAAGGGGAATCCGAGGACGTTGTTGACCTGATTGGGGTAGTCCGACCGACCGGTGGCCATAATGACCAGGTCGTCCCGAGCGGCCTTCGCCTCGTCGTAGGGGATCTCTGGGTCGGGATTGGCCATGGCGTGAATGATCGGGTTGTCCGCCATCGACCGGACCATGTCCTGGGAAACCACGTTCGGCGCCGATAGACCCACGAGGACGTCGGCGCCCTCGACGGCGTCAGCGAGACCTCCCTCGGGGAGGTCACGAGCGAACTCGGCCTTGTATTCGTTGACGTCGCCGGACTCCGCGCGTTCGGTGGTGATGATACCCGTCGAGTCACAGACGGTGATGTTCTCCTTGCGGACGCCGAGCGAGACGTAGAACTTCGCGGTGGCCAGCGCGCTCGCGCCGGCCCCGGAAAAGGTGACCTTGACCTCCTCGAGCGACTTCTCGACCAGTTCGACCGCGTTGAGGAGGGCCGCCCCGGAGATGATCGCCGTCCCGTGCTGATCGTCGTGGAACACGGGGATGTTCATCTCTTCACGAAGGGTCTCCTCGATCTCGAAGCACTCCGGGGCCTTGATGTCCTCGAGGTTGATCCCGCCGAAGGTCGGTTCCATCGCCCGGGTGGCGTGGATGATGTCCTCAGCTTCGTCGAAATCGAGCTCGATGTCGAACACGTCGATGTCGGCGAACCGCTTGAAGAGCACGCCCTTGCCCTCCATGACGGGTTTCGAGGCCCCGGCACCGATATTTCCGAGGCCGAGGACAGCCGAGCCGTTGGAGATCACACCGACGAGGTTGCCCTTCGCCGTGTAGGCGTAGGCGTCGTCGGGGTTGTCCGCGATCCGGCGACAGGGAACCGCCACCCCCGGTGTATAGGCGAGGCTGAGATCGCGCTGGGTGTTCGTCGATTTCGTCGTGGCGATCTCGATCTTCCCGGGGGGGTCAGACCGGTGGTATTCGAGGGCGTCCTCGTCGAGTCCCATGCGCTAGCGGGACCGCGCGATAGCGTAAAAAGCTGTCCTTGCCGTCGAATTTTCCGTTCGACGAACGACGTAACCGCCGGATCGAACGACCCAAATACGTCCATTCCAAAGCGCCGATATGCGCCTCCGGCGGCTCGCAGCCGTGACGACCGGACTGACCTTCATCCTGCTCCTCGTCGGGGTCTATACCAAGGAGGTCGGCGCGGACCTCTCGTGTGGGATGAACTGGCCGCTCTGTGACGGGGCCGTCTTCGGGCTGTTTCCGGCCAACATTCCCAGCGCGATCGAGTGGTTTCACCGGCTACTGGCACTGATCGTCGGCCTGCTGATCATCTGGGTCGTCTATCGCTATCATCGGAAGTACGGGTTCAACTCCCGGATCACCAAGGCGGCCTCGGTCGCCCTCCTCATGCTCCCAGTCCAGGCCGGGCTCGGGGCCTTGACGGTACTCAAGGCCCGGCTGTTCACGGGCGAGATGCGGGTGTTCCTCGAGCCGCTCATCAGCGTCGCCCACTATGGCACCGGCGTACTCCTGTTTACGGCGCTCGTCGCCGCGACGCTCTGGGCGTACGAGGAAGCTCCCTCGGGCCCGTCACCTTCGACATCCGCCGATACACCCTGGCCCGACGACTGAGGCTTAGGTGAAATCCGTGAGGCCCGATTGGGACTCAGATTCCTCGGGGTCGGGCTCCGGTTCCTCGTCGACGGACTCGGCCGACCCGTCGGTCGAGTCGAATTGGGCCATCCCCTCGAAGGCGCCACCGGAGTGTTCCTCCACGGCGGCCTCGCGCAGTTCTGCAGCGTCCTCGACGATCGATTGGACCTTGTTGGTGGTCTTCCCGCTCCCGGTCACGAACGCGAGATGCTCCGCATCGAGATCGTAGACGGCCGCCATGGCAACCGTGAGCTCGCGGTTCTTGCAGTGATGGGTCATGGCGGCGAGGAACGGGAGGATCGACCGCCGGGCGGTGGTCATGCTCACCCCCGACTCCTGGGCGATCTTCCGGGCGACGTGATCCCGGGTGGCGTCTGATCGGGAGCGAAACGGGGGCCCGCCGTACCGGGTCCAGCCGCCACGGTCGTGTTCGCGAACGGAGGCCACCCCGGCGGCGAAGTTGTCGGTCACGTAGCGCCAGTAGGAATAATTCTGCGTGGCGCGGACGCGTCCCAGCCACCGATCAGCGTTGGCCAGGAACTCGTAGGCCGCGGCGAGCTCATCGGCGTCGTAGACCATCGGCACCTTGTCCTCGATCCACTGGGTGAGCGAATCGGGGGTCTCGTCGACGTCGTAGGCGGTCCGAAGCGCCATCTCGGCCGACTCCTCCTTGAGCACGGCATCGAGAAACGTCCAAATGTCCTCGGTCCGGTCGCGGGAGCCCGTGACGATGTCGTCGGCGGTGAGCACCTCGTTCATCTCGGCCAGCGCCTGGAGGTCATTGATGGCCGACCGCAGATCGCCGCTGTTCGCCTCGGCGATCGCCTCGAGCGCTTCGTCCTCGTACTCGACGTCCTCCCGGCGACAGAGATCACGGAGCACCGGAAGGATCGATCGGGCGGAGACGTCTCGAAACTCGATCTGCCGGCCGGCGTTTCGGAGCCCACGGCTCATGTCGTAGAGGTCGTTCGCGATCAAAACGATCGGCTGACTGGCCTTCTTGATGAGCTCGGTAACGGCCTGCTGGCCCCCATAGTCCTTCTGATAGTGGATATTGTCGGCCTCATCGAGGATGATAAGTTTCCGACCGCGGCCACCCCCGGTGAGGGTGCCGCTCATGGCGGCCTCGCCCGCCACCCGTTCGATCACGTCCTTCGTCCGCTGATCGGAGGCGTTGAGCTCGATGACGTCCCAGGCCTGGTCGTTGGCGAGGGCATGGGCGGCCGAGGTCTTGCCGACGCCCGGACTCCCATAAAGGATGGCCGCCTCCCGGTGATCGTCCCACGACTCGGCCCACTCGTGGAGGGCATCCCGTGCCTTGTCATTGCCGCGGACTTCGTCGAGGGTCGAGGGGCGATACCGCTCCGTCCAGTCCATTGTTGAGGGGTTGACTGGCACCCAGTTTAGGGGTTGCGGAGCGGGCCGGATTGCCGGCTACCGGCCGGGTATGAACACCCGGAGGAATCGATACACGAGAAAGGCCGCGTCCTCGACCGTCGCCTTCACGCCCGTCCGGGCCCGGAAAATCAGCACCGGCACCTCGGCCGCCTCCGCGATGTCGACCGCGTGATCGGGAGTGCTCCCGAACAACCACTGTTTGAGGAGGAGGTCGCGGGAGGCGCCGATGAAGAGCACCCCGCCGTTGTCCTTGGCGGTCTCCACGAGACCCTTGGCCACGTTCTTCTCCTCGACATTGTGGATCTCGACGGTCTCGGTGTGCCGGAGGCCGTCGATCGTCTCCTGAATCTGCTCGGGTGTCCCCCCGATCTCGGGCTGGACGCGGATGACGTGGACCTCCGCCCCGTCCTCGCCGAGCGCATCGACCAGCGGGAGGAGCGCCCGGTGGTTGGGGCCGCCACCCGCCCCGACGTTGATCACCGACAGGTCGAGCGGTGATTCCACGCCATACACGTAGAGGACGTCACACGGGGCCCGGTGTTGGACGGTCTGGACGACGTCCCGGTGTCGCTCCGGATAGCCCATCAGGATGAGGTCAGAGACGGTATCGCGGGCCACCTCGAGGATGGTAAAGGCGATGTCTTGGGAAACGTAGCCCTCGAAGGTCAGGTCGGCGTCGACCTCCACGTCGGCCATCGCTGACTCCAGTTCGTTGATGCGCCCCTGGGCCCCGGCCGAGCTCACCGCGTCGCTCGGGACCTGTTCCGGGACATCCTCCACGTATAGCACCTCGATCTCGACCTCGTCATCGAGGGCCTGTCCGATGGCATCCGCCAGGAGGACGTGATCGACGACGTCCTCCTCCCGGGCGATCGGGACGAGGATCCGATAGACTTCGGCGAAGTCGCCCGTGCCCGACGGTTGGGTGACGTCGCCTTCCTCCTGGGGGCCCTCCCCCTCTGTGATCGCAGACATCACTTGCTCCACCGGAAGCGCGCCGCCCCAGACGTAATAAATCCCGAGGAACGCGATGATACCGAAGACGCCGGCCAGCACGCCGTCGATGGGCAGGCTGACGATCAGGGCGAGGTTGGCCAGGATTCCGATCACGGGAAGGACGGGTGAGAGCGGCACCCGAAAGGGCCGTTCCTGGTCCGGGTACCGCCGCCGGGAGACAATGAGGGCGACGTTCACGACGGATAGCGGGATCAGGAGGTTCAGGTTGGCGAAGCCGGTCAGCCCGGCCAATCCGAGATCGATTCCGAAAGGGGCGCCCGACCCATGGAAAATCCCGATGAAAGTGACGATAAGCGTGACGATCGTAAATGTGCAGGCGGCGATGGCCCAGATGGGGGTACCGTACCGTCGATCGATGAGATGGAACCGTCTGAGGGCACGGCCCTCCCGGCCCATGAGATACCCAATCCGGCTGGCGGCGAGGATGCTGGCGTTCGATGCCGAGACCATGCTGAAGATCGCCCCGGCGACGATCAGCTGCATCCCGATCGGGCCGAGGAAGGCGTTCGCAACCTTGCCCATCGCGGTCTCGCCCTCCTGGGCGACCACCTCGGCGGGGATCGGCGAATTGACCATCGCGACGATCACCAACGCGTAGAGGATCGTGACGGTGACGATGCTCGCCGCGATGGCCCGCGGGACGGTCTTGCGGGGTTTGATGATCTCACCCGCGCTCGCGGCGATCGCCGAGAACCCGAAGAAGGTAATAAACGCCAGCGCGGCGATCTGGACGATCCCGGGAAGGTCGGTCGAGACGGCACCGGTGAAGGTGGCGACGCTGGCGTCGACGGGCTTGTAGGCCGCCGCCCCACCGATGAAGGCGAAGAGGACGGCCACCTTGGCTCCGGTCACGATCACCTGGAAGGCACCGCTCTCCTCGGTCCCTCTGGCATTGAGAACACCGAGCAGAACGGCCGTGGCCGCCCCCACGAGCCACGGGGGTGCCGGGAAGACGAACTCGTGGACCCATTCCCCCATCGTGGCCAGGTAGAAGGCGGTGGTCGCGGAGTAGCCCAGAAAGAGCATGACCCCCTCGGTATAGACGAGGTAGTCTGATTTGAGCGTCCGCGAGGCGAACAGGTATCCGCCACCGCTTTCGGAGTAGATCGACGCGAACTCGGAGTAGGCGGCGGCCGTGATGCTCGCGACGATGGCTGCGATGACGAACGCGATGACCGCACTCGATCCGATCTCCGCGACGGCCGTTCCTGAAAGCGAGAAAATGCCGGCCGCGATCATCGTCCCGAGGCCGATCGCGTAGGCGACGGTGAAGCCCAGCGTTCTCGTCTTCTCTACCATTCAGCGGACCGATTGAGCCACGGATTGATAAATGACGTCGATATGCCAACGAGCGTGGCTCGATCACAGGTTCGGGGGTTCGTGTCGATCGAGATCCAACGTCTCGGGGTCCAGTTCGTAATAGGCCGTCCAGACCGGATCCAGGGCGACGACCCGGGTCGGTCCGAAGGTGCTCTCTGCGTGTTCGTGGTGGTGGCCGACGAGGCAGAGATCGGGTTCGACCGCCCGGAGGATGTCGTCGATGTGAACACAACCGGGATCGTATCCGTTAGCCTGGAGGAGTCCGTGGGGTGCCTCGTGGCTGAGAAACACGTCGACGTCTTCGAGGGATTTCGCCCGCTCGACCTCGTCTCCGACGAAATGACGCCGTCGGTCTCCCTGGAGATCGGCGCGGGCCTTCTCGTACTGCGTTGGGGCGAAGTTGCCGGAGAGTCCGCCGACCCGGAGGCCCTCGAGCTCGACGACGTCGCTATCGATGAGGGTCACGTTCGCCGTTCCCGGGGATGACTCGCCGGTACGAAGGGCCTCGATGACGTCGTAATCCTCGTTGTTACCGGCGATAAACCAGGTGGGCGAGGGCAGGTCGTAGTACAGGAGATCCCCGGTCTGTATCGTGACCGATGGTTCGACCGCATCATAGATAGCCATCAGGGCGGCTCGTCGCTTGTCGCCGTCCGCGTGGGCATCGCCGAGGACCAACATCGCTGGCTCGATTACGACGCCGCCGATAAAGGTCTCGGGGTCGCCCGGCAAACGGCCGGAAGGGCCTTACCATCGGTGGTCGACCCCCGTCACAATGAGGATGCTCAGCAGTGAGGACGGGACCTACCCCATGCTGGGCTACGGAGCACTCGGTGGCGTGGCCACATACCTCCTGGGCTTCCTCGTCACCTACGTTTGGAAGGCCCCGGCGGTAGCCGATGCGCTCCGCGGGGTGAACCTCATCGCCAACTTTCTCGGCATCGACGCGGTCCCGACCTGGCGGGGGGTCGGCTGGCTGTTCTACAACGCCCACTTCGTCCAGACAAGGGTTCCCGGGCCCGGTGGTCCAACGTTCACGGATTTCCTCGCCCGAACGGAGCAAGGCTGGCTTCTCACGATCCTTGTCCCGGTTTTGCTCATCGCGGCCGGCGCGGTCGTCGCCCACCGGACCGATGGCTCCGAGTCTATCGGCCGGGCGGCGATCCATGGCGGAGCGGTTGGGGTCGGGTATCTCCCCCTGGCGGCCGCTGGTGCTGTGCTCACGGCCCAGCCGATCGCCGATACGGGCGCGAAAATCGGCCCGGATCTCATCCCCGCGGTCCTCCTCGCCGGGCTCGCTTACCCCCTGCTGTTCGGCGCCATCGGTGGCGCGTTGTTCGCGGTCATTCGGTGAGGTCGCGTGCCACAATCTCGCCCCACGGCATGAAGCCGTGTCGGTCATAGAAGGCGGCAGCCCGGTCGTTCGCGGGATCGACATCGAGGACGAGCCGATCGAGCGGGAGCGATTGTGATCGGGCGACATCGAGGGCGACGGCCAGGAGATCGTCCGCGAGTGCCGTGCCGCGGTGGGCGGGTGACACGTATATCTCGTTCAAGACGGCGGCATCCCAGATCATCGCCATGGATTCCGGGAGGACGAACACGTAGCCGACGAGGCCGTCACGTTCGGCGACCGTAACGGCGTTCGACTCCTCGGCCATGCAGCGGTCGACCCAGTCGAGATACCTGGTACGGTAGTCCGACGTCAATTTCCCTTCGTAGGCGTCGCGCTTGTCCTCATCCCCCGTTCCAGCCCCGAGCTCGCGTTCGAAGGCGCGTTTGAGTGACCAGAGATCGTCGCGATCCGTCGACTCCTCATACGGCCGGAGGTCCATGGCGGCCATTCGTCGAGGTCGGTGTTACTGGTTTCGAGTTTCCCACAGCCGAACGCTGCTGATCGTGGTCGCCGTGAGGATGAGGAGGACCTGAAAACCACCGTTGGCGATGGGGAAGATCCGTTCGACGTTCACCGGATCCGTTCCCCTCGCGGTGTCGACGCCGGTGTAATAATGGGTGTTCGCGGTGGTTCCCTGGACGGACTGAGCGGGCTGCCAGAGCGTCTGGACGAAACCGCGCTGATCGGAAAGGAACACGCTTCCCGAGACGGAGAAGAACCGGTCATGGAGCGGGTAGAACAGGTTGACGCCGTTGAAGAAGAGGTCGGGCCCGATCCCGGCGAAGAGATAGGCTGCGATGCCGACCCACGCGATCCGAACGGCATGCTGGCTTCGCCTATGGAGCCATGAGATATCCCGCACGTTCGTATCGTAGTAGACGGCACCGGCGGCGATCGTCGGGACGAGAACGGTATGAAGAGCCGCCCGATGCGTGCCTTCCAGCGCGATCCCGATGAAGGTATCCAGATCGGGGATCGCGACCAGGAGAAGGACGAAGGCGAACACTTTCGGGGTGAAGGCGTCATCGAGCAGGGCCGTCGCGATCAAGGCGCCGATGGCCAGGTGGACGACGGTCGAGGGCATGCCCGGGATATCGGGGTGGTTCCCGGATATCCCTGTCGTTCGGCACCTGTCGAAAGGAGGGTTCGATACGTTTTTCGGCCGGGGGTGAGTCCCCCGTCCAATGACTGGGACCGATCCGAGGAACGAGCTGGCGGAGAAAATCGCCGGCGAGATCGCCCTCTCGGATGATCCGGGAGCGACCCTCCGGAAGTGGCGGACGGATTTCGAGATCTCTCAGACGGATCTCGCCACCCAGCTCGACGTTTCCTCGTCGGTGATCTCCGACTACGAGAGCGGGCGGCGGGAGAGTCCCGGGATCGGCGTCGTCGCCCGGATCGTCAACGGGCTGCTCTCGATCGACGAGGACCGCGGTGGTTATCACGTCCGGCAGTACGCCCGCGTGCTCTCGGCAGGCTTCGAGAGCGATATCGTGATGGACCTCCGCGAATACCCCACCACACTCAACGTCACCGAGTTTTATCGGCAGATCGGTGGTGAGGAGATCGTCACCGGACCGTCGGGGATCACCGGCCACACCGTCATCGACAGCATCGAGGCGATCACCCGGCTCTCGAGCGATGAGTTCTACCGACTCTACGGCCAGAGCACGAGCCGCGCCCTGGTGTTCACTAACGTCTCGCGCGGAGAGTCTCCCCTCGTCGCGATGCGAGTCGTGACGCCGACACCGAACGCCGTTGTCCTTCACGGCCTCTCACCGGAAGCCCTCTGGGATCACGCGCCGACTCTTGCGACCAAGGACGGCTTCTCACTGGGCGTGGTCGAAACCCCGTTGGACGAACTCCTCGAACGGATCCGCTCGCTCCCGTGATGAAAGGGGATTACTCGATAAACTCGTACATCCGTTCGTTCATCCGACCCCAGCCGGTAAACACGAACTCCCGTTCGGGGGCGGTGAACTCCTCGGTCTGCAGTTCCTTCTCGTAATTGTGCGTATCGTGGACCTGCTCGTATTCTTCGAAGGAGATCGAATAGCGGTTGTCGAGCTGGTCGAAGATCTCGAGGTTCTCGATCTCGGCCCGCCAACCATCCCGGATGGTTTCGGCGTGGATCTCGGCCTGCGCCCCGCTCCCGTATGAGCCGACGAGCAGGCGCTCGCCCGCCAAGTCGAGGTCATTGTCCACCCCGTGTTTGAGCGCGCTGACGCGGGCGATATGCACGGACCCCGTATACCAGTTCCCGACGTAGCGAGCGAGCCCGAGCGTCGGGTCGATGACCCGGTCGTACCAGACCGCGTATGCCTCCGTGTCCTGGAGGGCGTCCATGTACGCCCGGATCGCCTCCTCGTAGTGTTCGAAGTCGTCGAAGTCCGCCTCGCGGGGCATCGTGCCGATCTCGGCATCAAGTGCCTCCTCGATCTCCGTGTCTCGGATCATGTGCCGGTAGCCGAGGAGGGCCGCCTTCCGAACCATCCCCGGGAACGGCGTGTGAAACGGGATGAACCGGTAATGGTCCGGGTGGGTCTCTCCCGCGACCGATTCGAAGTCCTCGAGCGCCTCTCGCATCCGGGCGAGATAGACCTGGACCGAGCGCTTACCGTCGACGCTTGGGAACTGCTGGTTCGGTTTGAGGAAGTCGGTCTCGTCGGCGCTGCCGTAGCCCTGCTCTGGACTGAGCTCCACCAGGTCGGGGTCCTCGGTGATGTGCATCGCAACCGCGCCGGCTCCCTGGGTCGCCTCGCCGGGGTCGCCCCGGGCATAGAGTGCGGTATCGGTCGCGATGACGAGCGCCCCACGCCCGCGATTGCGGCCCGCCCGGATCCAATTGTAGGCGTCATCGACGCTCTGGGTGCCTGAGATGCACGCGAACTTCCGCTCGCCCTTGTTGGCGTGGTGGAAGTCCTCGTCGAAGACCGATTCGAGACAGCCCGCGATATAGGTCGATACGGGTTTGGAATGGTCGAACGCGGACTCCGTAGCGACGTCGATCCGGCCGATGTGGGACGGGGTCAGATCTTTGCGCTCCATCAACTGGTAGGCCGCGTTGGCGCCCATCGTGACGATGTCCTCGTGGGCATCCGGGAGGGAGCTGGAAAACAGGCCCAAGCCCTTAGTATATTTCTCGGGTTCCTCGCCCTTGGCCGGGGCGAAAACCTCCGGGAGATCGAGCTTGAGTTTGCCCGTCCAGACGGCGACGCCATCGATCCCGACGCTACTCATGTCACGCAGGGCTACATCAACCGGTTATAAGTGAGTGTCGATGCGGGCCTCGACGGACGTCGAAATATCGGAACAGACGTCGCTTACTCCTCGATGACTTCCGGCGCCGAGAGGGCGCTCTGGAGGCTATCGAGGCCATTGACCCACTCGGTCACCAGGCCGTAGTCGAACTCCTCGGTGATCGCGATATCGAGGTCCTCGCCGTCGATGACCCGGGTGCCCGCCGCAGCCACCAAGTCGAGGGCCTGATCGAAGTCATCCCCGGCCTCGGCATCGGCTGCCGACAGGACGTAGTCCTCGATATCCGACTCGTCGGCGACCCCGTCCGCGATGTAGCGCTCCGCCGAGTAAAAGACACAGACGAGACTGGTCTGAACGCCGTCGACGAGCATCGCGGTTTCCTCGTCCTCGATGCCCGGCTCCGCCAGGACGATGTCCCGGATGGTCGCGAGCTCTCCCATGGCGCCCTCCGCGTCGAGTTCGTCCCCATAGGCTCGGAGAATCTTCGCGACGGCAATCGAAACGTCGTCCTGTAGATTGAGGAGAAGTCGGGCTGAGTCCTCGTCCTCGGGATCCAACTCCTCGTCTCTCAGCCGGTCAATCCAGTTCTGCCATCGTTCCTCTGAATAGAAGTCCTCGGCGGGGGCGCTCATGCCCCTCATTCCCCTCCGCGCGCTGAAAGACTTTTCTTTCCTACAGGGAAGCCTGCATGTCGATCCCATACACGCGTTCGGGCGTCTCGACGTGTGCGGTGTGGACGGCCGACTCGTACCCCTCTTCGCGGAGCCATTTGGTCCGGCGGGGGACCGTCTTCGGGCCGAGGACCGCACCGGGTCGATCCGGATCGTCGAGGTAGTCGGTCTCCATCAGGAACGGGTATTCCGATTCGGCCGCCGTCCGGAGAGCCTCCTTTCGGCTGATGACCGAGGGCGTGACCCCGGCACAGCGACCGTTGGCGTAGTGTTTGACGACCCGCTCCGGCGGGAGTCCTGCGGCCTCCGCCCAGTCGGCGACCTCCTCGAGCGACTCGGTCGATTCGGTGTGGAGCTGGAGGGCTACGCCAGTTTCGGCGGCAAGTGTGAGTCCGTGGCGGAGCACGGCGTTCGACGCTTCCCATACAGCCGCAGCGACGTCGTAATGGGGTCGCCCGGATTTCAAGGCGATCGCCGGGCCATCGGCGGCGTACTCGGCCGCCACGTCGAGGCCATCCATCATCAGCTCGGCCGCGTCATCTGGGGAATGACCACGGTCGACGAGCCGGGAGATCAGGGCAGGGTGTACGCCGAGGACCGGCCAGGCCTGCCCGGGGAGGACATCGCTCGCCCGCTCGACGAGATCGACAGTCTCGTCGAAGACCGCCCGGAAGTCATTGGGCTCATCGGCCTCGATTCCCAGTTTCCACGACGGCTGATTCACGACGAGTAAATGGGTGCCGCCGCTCCGCTGGAAATCCTTGACGGCCTCGATCCCGCGGTTGTCCGCGGTGAGGTGGCAGTGGTTGTCGAGGACCGGCTCGGTCATGTACGGCGATTCTGGGCCGGTGGGGAAAACGGCTGCCCTTCAGTCCACTTTCCCAATTGATAACTCGGCCGATATGTTCTTAACCACCGACTCCGTTCCGCCCAGTGGTCCCTGATGAGCAGCGAGTTGGCGGGATTCGAACGGGCATTTATCCAAGCGAAAAAGCAGATCGAATACGAGTACGCCGAGCCGTACCTGAAACCGGTGGCCAATGCGGAAATGGAGTCGGAGACTGAGCTGCGGGAACGGGTCAGAGCGGCCATCGAGGGGCTTCCAGAGCAAGACCGATGGCAAATGTGGGCGGACAAACGCGAGGCGTATCGGGAACTCCGGCTGGCCTATCTCTAGTCGCCGAGAGTGATCGCCTCGTCGGCGACGGCCTCCAACCCCCCGGAGCGACCGTGCTCGCCGGGGGCGATTGCGACCGTTTTCACCCCGTGGCGCTTGGCGGTCTCCAGAGCGGGTTTGAAGTCCATGTCCCGCGAGACGATCGCGAGGACGTCGACCAGTTCCTCGACGGCGAGTTCGGTCGCGTCGACCGCGAGCCGGACGTCGACGTCCCCGCTCGTGACAACGGCCTCGAAGCCGTGGGCCTCGGCGGCTTGGAGGAGTCCAGAGGAGGCCTGCTCATCGAAGTAGATGCGGGCGACGGCGAGCGACCCGAAGGTCTTCCCCGTTTGGCTCAACTCGGCCAGATCGACGTCGAACTCTTCGCGGAAGACGTTCGGCCCGTCCACGAGGAGGGCGACGCGATCAGTCCCGAACCGGTCGAGGAGTCCCATATCCTCCCAGGCGAGGCCCGGCCCGTAAGCCGTGTCGGTTGTCGTGAGCGGGTGAGGAGGGGTTGAGCGGTATTTCGCTTGTTCGGCGATAACCGAGGGACACCGTGGGGGTCAGACCAATTATTTTATTATATATTTTGATATTTTGGGACCCAGGTATAAATTCCCTGATAGCTGGGTTAATTTTGGCGACTCAAGCCCCCGAACGCACCGATTTCCCGGCATTACGCTTCGGTACACCCACCCAGGAGGATGAGACGTCGACCACGACCCAAGCGGCCTACACGCGCGGGCGGGAGCGACGGGTCCCTGCTCCTCAAGGCAGCCGTCCCCCTTTTTATCGTCGGCCTTGTCCTGTTGGCTGGGCCGTCAAGCCTGATTACCTCGATCTCGCTTCCGAGGGAGTCCACATCGGATGTGGTGACGGATCCAAACGCGGTCATCGGTATCGAGAATACCCCGGTCGGGACCGGAACGACGCGAACGATGTCGACGTTGACCAATCAGTCCGACAATCGACCTCGCTTACGGTTCGACTTACCGGGAGTTCGGCTGATCATGCGACGCTCTATGTAGGGAGGGGGTCGACCATGGCGATTCGGCTACGCTCAATTCCATCCCCACTGGGGGGAACGAGTCGGTCC
>Ga0207797_1001175_pt1 | contig 19318 bp, 15 predicted proteins | sample PRCRCaboRojoPR_6_FD_187275 | JGI IMG/M metagenome (GOLD analysis project Ga0207797, IMG submission 187275) | Marine sediment microbial community from Cabo Rojo, Puerto Rico - PR CR 10% Liquid 1 (SPAdes) | ecosystem: Environmental > Aquatic > Marine > Coastal > Sediment | place: Cabo Rojo, Puerto...
TCAACTCCGCCCGTTCCTCCTTGGCGTACTCGAACTTCTTGTTCATATTGACGACCTGACCCCAAAGCTCGGAATCGGCCTCCTCAAGATCCTCGACGCTGCCCTGCAATTCTTCCTCCAAGGCAGCCATACCATCTTGCACACTAGCTTCCAATTGGGAGACGGACTCACTGGCGGCCGTCGCCTCCTGCTGAGCCGCGCTGGCCTTGGCATCAAGACTATCCACATAACCCCACAGAGAAGCATCCTCTTCCCTTAAATTGGTGAGACGTTCTTCCAGAGAGTCGAGCTTTGTTCTTAAGGAAGTTACTCTCTCATCCAGCCTACTTTTAAGGTCGCTTCGCTCTTCCTTGGCGTACTCGAACTTCTTGTTCATATTGACGACCTGACCCCAAAGCTCGGAATCGGCCTCCTCTAATTCCGCCATCACTTCTTCCAGCCGGCCGTCCAAAGCGGATAAACCCTCGTCGACAGTGGAGAGCTCCTGCTTCAACTCCGTCCGCTCTTCCTTGGCGTACTCGAACTTCTTGTTCATATTGACGACCTGACCCCAAAGCTCGGAATCGGCCTCTCTGAGGTCTTCCAGTTCTTCATCCTTATCGGTTAACCCTTTCTCCAGGGTGGAAATTTTTTGGGAAATACTTTGAACCTGGGCCTCAAGCGCTTCGATCTGTCTGGCATTTCTTAACAGGATATCTCCTTCTAACAACTCCCCTTCTTCCTGGGCCAAGGCCGAAGTTGCACCAGCCATCAGGAAGGCCAACGTAAGGGTTAAGAAGATCGGCAAAATTTTTTTGGAAATTTTCATTTAATCCCCCTCCTTGATACATGAGAGACGGTAAAATATTGCTCCTTTCCGACAGTTAAACTAAAGCCTTTAACCGAACGTAAAGATTCATCCATTCGAAAAGCCTCCATTTCCAGCCCCCTTTAGTTTATAAGGTTCAAAGGAAAACGTAGATTTCATGGCCGGGACGACCAATTCGATTATAGGTTAGGAAAGGACACCTCCTTGATTCTAGCTGAGGATGACTGACTTTAGCCTAATTTTAGCATGATTAATTCTCGGGGTCAATTAAGAAGACGCTTTGCGAAAAAATCCCGGAGGTAATAGGTGACGGGAAGCGATTAACTTTATTCGTTCTTGGACCTATTTGTCAAAATCTCTTAAAATTTATCCACATACGCGGGTAGATGTCGTGATTCTTTTCCCAAAAGCACTTATAAAACCTTTTAGATCACCTGGCATTTAATTTTAACATTATAAGGAGGTATCATGGCCGAATTCTTTCCCGAAGTTTCCAAAATAGAGTTTGAGGGCCCCAAGTCCAAAGACCCCCTTGCTTTTAAATACTACGACCCTGGACGTAAAGTGGGAGAAGAGACGATGGAGGAACGGCTTCGTTTCTCCGTCGCTTACTGGCACACATTCACCAACCGCGGCGAAGACCCCTTTGGAGCGGGCACCGCCGTCCGTCCTTGGGATTCCGTCGAGGGAGAAATGGAAAAGGCCCAGGCTCGAGCGGAAGCGGCCTTCGAGTTCATGGACAAGCTGGGCGTGAAATTCTTCTGCTTTCACGACAGGGATATAGCCCCAACTGGAACAAGCCTGGAGGAGACGAACAGGAAGTTGGACGAGATGGCCGATTACATAGGGGAACTGATGGAGGAAAAGGGGATAGGTCTTCTCTGGGGAACGGCCAACTTATTTGAACATCCCCGCTATCTCCACGGGGCAGGAAGTTCCCCCAACGCCGACGTATTCGCCTACGCCGCCGCTCAAGTGAAGAAAGCGCTGGAAATAACCAACAAGCTGGGGGGCGAAGGCTACGTATTCTGGGGCGGCCGAGAGGGTTACGAAACATTGTTAAATACGGACTTGAGCTTGGAGCAGGATAACTTGGCCCGTTTCTTCCACATGGCCGTCGACTACGCCGAAAAAATTGGTTTCGAGGGCCAATTTCTAATAGAACCCAAACCCAAAGAACCGACGAAACACCAGTACGACTTCGACGTGGGAAACGTACTTGCCTTCCTGCGTAAATACGACCTGGAGGAGCATTTCAAGGTAAATATAGAAGGCAATCATTCCACACTAGCCGGACATACTTTCCAACATGAACTGCGGTTGGCCCGCACAAACGGCGTACTGGGAAGCGTCGACGCCAACCAAGGCGATCCTCTGCTAGGCTGGGACACGGATCAGTTCCCCACGGACCTTTACGCGACCACGTTAGCAATGTATGAAATACTGAAAAACGGCGGATTGGCCCCAGGGGGGCTCAACTTCGACGCGAAAGTGCGCCGGGGCTCTTTCGAGCCCGTCGACCTGTTCCACGGACATATAGCTGGTATGGACACCTTTGCCCGGGGATTGACCGTAGCCCATCGGCTTCTTCAGGAAGGAGAGCTGGAAGAGTTGATAGAGGATCGATATTCTAGTTATAAGGAAGGAATAGGGAAGAAGATCTCCCAGGACGAAACGGACTTCGCTCAACTGGAAGAATACGCCCTTCAAAACGATCGGATTTCCAATCGCTCGGGTCGTCAAGAAGTGATCGAATCTTTGATAAACCGCTATATTTTGGAAACGGGCTAACTTCAACTGAAAAAAACAGAGGTGGAAGATGGAGAAATTACGCTTACCCGATTATTTCGCGGAGAAAAAACCCCGAGTAAAGAATTATCTCCGGGCCACTTATTTCAAGGAACCGGACTGGATTCCCTGTACCGTAGGTTTAATGCCGGCTACCTGGAAGAAATACAGAGAGGACCTGGAGGAGATAGTGCTGGATCACCCCGATCTTTTCCCCAACTACGAACAGGGAAGCCGGGACTTCGACGACCTGGGCGACAGACGCTACCAACCGGGACAGTTTACGGATAACTGGGGTTGCCTGTGGGACAATATAGCGCCGGGTCTGGACGGGGCCGTAGTCGGTCATCCACTGGAAGACTGGGCCGATTTTCCCGACTACGAACCGCCGGATCCGATAGAAGAAGGGGACGGCTGGACCGGCAGCCCCCCGGATTGGGAGGAAATTGAGAGGGAAATAAAGCGAGCCAAGGAGGAGGGGCGACTGGCTCGAGGTGGGCTGAATCACGGGTTCATGTACATGAGACTTTATTACCTCAGGGGCTTCAACAATCTTATGCTCGACTTCGCGCGAGAAGATCCCCGCCTCGACAAACTGATCGATACCGTGCTCGAGTACAATATGGCTCAGATAGAGAAGTACCTGGAATTGGGCGTCGAATTCATGTACTTTGGCGGTGATCTGGGGCTGCAGGACAGATTGCCGATCAAGCCGGAAAAGTTCCGCCAGTATTTAAAGCCTTGCTACGAGAAGATGTACGGTCGTTGTAAGGAAGAGGGAGTAGGGGTCTACCAGCACTCCGACGGCCATATCCTGGAGATAATTCCCGATCTGGTGGACTGTGGTCTGGACATTATCAACCCCCAGTTTCGCGCAAACGGCTTGGACGGATTGGAGGAAGTGGCCAAGGGAAAAGTCTGTATCAATTTGGATCTGGACAGACAGCTACTACCTTTTACCGACCCTCAAGGAGTAAGAGAACACGTCAAGGAAGCCGTCGAGCGACTAAATACCCCTCAGGGTGGCCTAATGCTTTACGGAGAAGCGGAACCGGACGTACCTTTGGAAAATATCAGAGCGATCTGTGAGACCTTTGAGGAGATCGGTGGAGGCTCCTTCTAACTAATTTGACCGAATATCTCTTTTAGAAAACAGTACAAAGAGGTGAGAATATGCTCACTTTCGAATGGTACGGGCAGGCCTGCTTTAAGATCCAGAATTCTTCAACCGTAGTAACCGACCCCCATGACGGGAAAGCGGTCGGCCTCAAACCTCCTCCCGGAGACACGGCCGACATAATTACGATCTCCCACGAGCACTTCGACCATGCTTCGGGGGAAGATCTCGTAGCCAAAGAAGGGGCGATTACGGTAAGGGAGTCCGGAGAAAGTTTAGAAAAAGGAGTAGAAATTAAGGGGATCGACAGCTTCCACGATCGGGCAGAAGGGGCCAAAAGAGGAGAAAACGTGATATTCGTCCTGGAATTGGAAGGGCTCAGAATCTGTCACTTGGGCGATCTGGGCCACCACTTGAGCGAGCAAAAGCTGGAAGAGATAGGAGCGATCGACGTATTGCTCGCTCCTGTCGGTGGAAACTACACCATCGACGGTAGGGAAGCTGCGGCCCTCGCGGAGCAATTGGATCCGCAAGTAGTGATTCCGATGCACTTCCGCGTGGAAGGACTGGAAGTAGATATTGCCGGCCCCGAAGAATTTCTGCAAGAGATTGTTCGCTCCTACGCGGTGGAGGAAAGGGAGAGATTGGAACTTGATGGATCCCCGGGGCGGAAGTTGGCCGTACAACTAGCCTGCTTAGCCTGTTAGAGTCCTCCCATCGTTCACCTTTCTACGCTTTGTCCCCCCGTCCTTCGGAAAGCGATGGGGGGTTTTTTGACCTTTTCTCCCAGAAGGGATATGATAAAGGGAAAGGGGGAAGCGATGAGGACTCTGGTTTTCTGTTTAGGCCTTATTTTCACTCTGGCCTTCTTTGCCGCCGCGAGAGGGGAAAACGAACTGGAGACCGTCGAAGCAGTTGACCTGGAACGTTACGTCGGTCGATGGTATGCCGTGGCCAGCATCGTCAGACGGTTTAACCGCTCCTGTGTCTGGGGCAATATGGCAGAGTACACTCTGAGGGAAGACGGCAAAATAGAGGTTTTAAATACTTGCTACACCAAAGAAGGCAAAAGAAGGGAGGTCCGGGCCCGAGCCTGGAGACCCGACCCCAACGAGCCAGGGAAGTTGAAGGTAAGCTTTATCCCCCTCTTCGGTTATCGTCTCTTTCCCGCCGATTATTGGATCTTGGAGTTGGGTGAGGATTACGGATACGCCGTAGTGGGTCATCCCTCCCGGAACTTCGGTTGGATTCTGAGCAGGGAGCCGGAAATGGAAACAGAACTTCTGCAAGGGATAGCTCGACGGTTGGAAGCGGCGGGATACGATTTCTCCGACTTCAAGCTAAATCCCGGCCGTCCGCCGGAGGAGCCTTAGCCCCCGCTTCGACTTCGACGATCGAGCGGACCTGCTACCGAACTTTCAACCATCCTTACTCTTCCCTCGTAACTCACATTACCCCCCCCCGAAGAACCTCAGAAGAACCTCACCTGAGAGGGGGACAAATTTCCCAAAATCCCCTACAGAATAGAGAATTAAGCTAGCAATACGCCCCATAATTCGCTATAATTTTTTGATGAGGTGGTCTTATGTCTTACGAAGCCGATCAAATTAAAGTGCTTGAGGATTTGGAAGCTGTCAGGAAGAGGCCCGGTATGTACATCGGCAGCACCGGTCCCGAGGGCGTAATGCACCTAATAGATGAAGTACTTGATAATAGCATAGATGAGGCTCTGATCGGGGAATGTGATGAAATTAACGTAGCCGTGGATGAGGACAAAGGGATAACGGTTACGGACAACGGTCGTGGTATACCCGTCGACACTCACGCGGAAAAAAAGGCCAGCGGCGTCGAAGTCGTCATGACGACTTTACACGCCGGCGGCAAATTCGACCATAAGAGCTACAAGGTCAGCGGTGGCCTTCACGGCGTAGGCGTCTCCGTGGTCAACGCTTTGTCGGAGTGGATGAGGGTCGAGGTCCAACGAGAAGGTAACCGTTATCGGCAGGACTTCAGCCGAGGGGAAAAGTTGACCGAGCTTAAAGAAATTGGGCCCCAAGAGGATGGGGAAGGCACCAAAATTACTTTCCGTCCGGATCCACAAATTTTTGGCGAATACGAATATGACTTCCCCAAATTGACCCATAGACTGAAAGAATTGGCTTATTTAAATAAGGGGTTAAGGATCACGTTTGAAAACCGTCCCGCGGGGGTCAAAAAGGACTTTAAATTTGAGGGGGGGATAAGGGCTTATATCGCCAACCTGACGGAGAGCAAAGAGAAAGTCCACGAAGATCCCCTTTACTTCAGAGATAAACGGGACGGCACCTACATGGAAATAGCGATGCAGTTTTGCAAAAACTACTCGGAGTCCATCTACTCCTTCGCCAACAATATCAATACTCAAGAGGGAGGCAAACATGTAACCGGTTTTAAAACGGCTCTTACCAAGACGATCAACGAATATGCCCGGAGCAAGAAGATCATCGGCAAAAACGATCCCAATTTGCGAGGCAGAGATATTCGAGAGGGGATAACGGCGATAATCAACGTCCGCCTTCAAGAACCGGAATTCGAGGGACAGACGAAGACCAAATTGGGCAATCCCGAAATAAGGGAGAAGGTTCGTTCCTTTACGTCGGAATCGATCGAGAACTTCTTCAATAATAACACCGGAATCGCCCGCAGCATTATCGAAAAGTCAATCGAGGCCGCTCAGGCGCGCAAAGCGGCCAAAAAGGCTCGCAAGCTGGCCCGCAAAAACGCGTTGATATCCACCTCCTTGCCGGGCAAGCTGGCCGATTGCACCAGGCGCAAATCCGAGGGAAGCGAGCTCTTCATCGTCGAGGGTGATTCGGCAGGCGGTTCGGCAAAGAGCGGCCGGGACAGGGATTTTCAAGCCATCTTGCCCTTGCGAGGCAAGATCCTGAACGTGGAAAAGTCCCGCCTGGATAGACAGCTGGAAAACAAAGAGCTGAAATCGATCATCACGGCTTTGGGCACCGGCATTAGGGACGAGTTTAACATCAACAAACTCCGTTACGAGAAGATAATCATCATGACTGACGCCGACGTGGACGGGGCCCATATTCGAGCCTTGCTGTTGACCTTCTTCTTTAGAAACTTCGAACCGTTGATCGAAAACGAACATATCTTTATCGCTCGCCCTCCACTTTATCAGGTCAAGTCCAACGGCAAAAGGAACTATTTCTACACGGAGGAAGAATTAAAAGGCTTCATGGAGGAAAGAAAGAGGAAACCTTCCGTGCAGCGGTTTAAGGGGTTGGGAGAAATGAATCCCACCCAGTTGTGGAGGACGACGATGAATCCCGAAAACAGAATATTGAAAAAAGTCACAGTAAACGACGCTTTGGAAGCCGACGAAATATTTAGCACCCTTATGGGCAACGACGTAGCCGCTCGGAAGAATTTCATCAAAGAAAATAGCAACAGAATAACGAACCTGGACGTCTAAAAAATACAATGGCCTTCGATGGACTCACCTTATTTGTCATCAAGCGGGAATTGCAAAACGCCTTGACGGATGGCTGGATTAGAAAAATCTACCAGCCGGCCGAAGATCTGCTGACTTTCAACGTCTGGAAAGGGGCTAACTACAAACTACTAGTCTCCCTCGGAGATAATTTTAGAGTCCAATTGACTGAACTGGACTTCGAGCATCCCGCTCAGCCCCCTTCATTTTGTATGCTACTGCGCAAGCACTTGGAAGGGGGGAAGGTCAAGCGGATAAGGCAGAGAGGGCTAGATCGGCTATTGGAAATTACCGCCACTCAAAAGGAAGAAGAAGAGATCAAGGAGAAGACCGTCTTTCTGGAGTTGATGGGCAGAAACAGCAATCTCGTCCTCGTAGAAAGGGGGCAGGTTCTCGACGCCTGGCACAGGAAGAACGATTCAAGGAGAAGCTTAACCCCGGGTACGGATTACGAAAGACCGCCCCGGCAGGATAAAATACCCTTGAACGTACTGAAAAGGGGGGACTTAGAGGAAAAGTTATCCCCAAAAAACGGGGAGGGCAAGGCTCTCTGGCGGATTTTGCTCGGCGAAATAGAGGGCATCGGTCCCCTGATGGCCAAAGAGATCCCTTCAAGGGCTGGAATAGATCCGAAAGAGGAAGACGGTTGGGACAAGGGTCGACTATGGGAAAGCGTCGACAATCTCCGCCGTTATTTGGAGCGAGGGGAATTCGAGCCCGTCGTATACAGCGACGAAGGTGGGCCCGTAGAATACGCCCCTTACCCCTTAGTCCAATTTGAGGAGAAAGGCTTCGGTTCGCGAGAATTTTCCTCTCTATCTCTGGCGCTGGATTACTATCATAAGTTCGACGAGAATTCTTACGGTACGAACAAACTGCGGGAAGACTTGAAAGCCGTCGTCTCCGACGAACTGGAGAGGATCCAGGGCGCCCTAAAAAACGTGCGCGAGCAGTTGAAAAAATCTCGGAAAAGCGAATCCTTTAAACGGAAGGGCGATATCCTTCTGGCCAACCTGTCAGAATTGGAGAAGGGGCAGCGTCAAGCTACTTTGAATAACCCCTACCAAGAGGGCGAACGGATAGAAATTGAACTGGATCCCAGCTTGACTCCGCAGGAAAACGCACAGAAGTATTACGAAAGGTATAAAAAGCTGAAGCGGGGAAAGGACAAGCTGGGAAAGCGATTGCAGCAATTGAAGAAGGAAAAAGGCCTCTTCGAAAAATTGCGGAGGAAGGTGGAAGAGGCCGAGGGAGGGGAAGAACTGCATTCGATCGAGGATAAACTCAGAAAGGGCGGCTACATCGAAGCGGAGCAGGAAGAAGGAGAAAAAGACAAGGGCGGTCCGAAGGTCCACTGGGTGGAAGGATATAAGGTCCTCATCGGACGAAACGCCCGCCAGAACGATCAACTGATAAGAGATTCCGCCCGAGACAACATCTGGTTGCACGTAAGGGATCACGCGGGAGCACATGTAGTGATCGTTTCCGACGGAGGTCCGGAGACAGTACCCGATTCCGTCTTGAAAAAAGCCGCTCAATTGGCTGCCTACAACTCCAAGGCCGTCCGGAACGGCGGGCAGGCCCAACGGGGAGGAAAGGTGCTAGTAAGTTACACCCTAATCAAGTACGTGGACAAACCGAAAGGGGCCAAGCCCGGCTTGGTAAGAATAACTAACGAAAGTACTATCGCAGTAGAACCTTCAGGGGTGATATCATAGCCTCCACAATCTTGAACTTGATCATTTCGATAGCGGCGCTCTTTTTCGCCGTAATCCTCCACGAGTGCGCCCACGGTTATCTGGCTTGGCGCATGGGGGATCCGACCGCGAAGAAGGCGGGGCGATTGACGTTAAACCCCCTACCTCATATCGATCCGATAGGGACTATCTTGATTCCCGCCGGTCTAATTTTGCTCCGTCTGATCACCGGGGGAGGTTTCTTCATCTTTGGTTGGGCCAAACCGGTCCCGATAGATCCCCGCTACTTCAAAGATCCGGAAAAGGGCATGCTGTTTGTCGGCCTGGCAGGGCCGATGACAAATCTAGCGCTTTTTTCGCTAGCTTCCCTGTTGGGAAGGTCCCTTTTGCCTCTCTACGTCAACTTCTTCCTGGGCAAAGGCGGTAGTTTCTTCTTTGAACTGGGGAGCAACGCCTTCTTGGCCTTGCTCTACTTCCTGGGAGTATTTGCTATCATAAATACCATTCTCGCTACCTTTAACCTGATCCCCATTCCCCCTCTGGACGGCTCGCGCATTCTCAACTACTTCCTTCCGGCCAAGGGCAAACAGATAATGGCCCAACTGGAAAGGTACGGCTTTCTAATCATATTGGCCTTGATCTGGCTGGGAGGTCTGCAGGGATTGTTTAGCTTGCTGAACAACCTCTGGGCTTTTGCCCTGGGTAATACGTGGATCAGCTTGCTCTCATTTTAAAGATCCAAAGATGAAAGAAGGAGAAGGACGGATCGGCACTCTTTTCCTGGTCTCCACTCCGATCGGCAACATGGAAGACGTCACCATCCGGGCGCTGCGGATCTTGAAGGAAGTGGACGCGGTAATCGCCGAAGACAGCAGACAATCGAAGAAGTTGCTCGAACGTTACGACGTACAGACCCCCTTGACTAAAAGCTACTATCAAGGGGCGGAGGACCGAGCGGAGGAGCTCGTGGGAAGGTTAAAAAGCGGCGAAAACTTGGCCCTAATCAGCGATGCCGGAACTCCTTTGATCTCCGATCCCGGCTTCAAGTTGGTCCGCTTAGCTCGGCGAGAGGGGGTTCCCGTCCGCCCCGTGCCGGGGCCGACCGCGGCCATAGCCGCGCTTATCGCCTCGGGCAAGCCGACGGACAGTTTCGTCTTTGAGGGGATGATCCCCAGAAGGGAAGGCCCCAGACGCGAGCTACTGGAAAAATTGCGGACGGAAAGACGAACAGCCATCCTCTATGAGTCACCCCACAGAATTATGGATACTCTGAAAACGCTGCAGCAAGTTTCCCCCGACAGATCGGTTACGCTTTGTCGCGAACTGACCAAGAAGTATGAAGAGACGATCGAAGGGAAGCCGGACTTAGTGCTGCAAAAATTAAAGGAAAAAGACGCAGTAAAGGGGGAAATAACGCTCGTCATGGAGGGCGCAAGCGAAGAGGAAATCCTGGAAGAAAAGAGGGAAAAATACGCGGGCCTTTCCTTCAGCGAACAGTTCGAAGCATTACAGAAGATACAAGGAATGGAGCGAAAAGAGGCGATGAAACGGCTGGCCCGGTTAAGGGGTATGAGCAAAAACGAGGTTTATGATAAACTGTTAGAAGAAAAAGAGCAGTAGGAGAACCAATCAAGCGTGTTTGTCGGCGACCGTCGAGGCCCCATAAGAATCGGGCTTGGTCTTCACCGCAAAGCCGCTGCCGACTATCATTCCCACTACCTCGTCGATCATCTCCTTGGTTCTGCCCTTGCGGCCGACGTCGACATGAATCTCCAGGTTATAATCCAGAAAAGTTTCCTCTTCCAATTCCTCCATCAACATTTCGGCAAGATCAAAGGAGAGAGTCGCCTCCTTGTAGATCTTGTCCCTGAGCGTGTGAATGCCGTCCTCCCGGGATCTAGTCCAGAAGTAACGGCCGCCTTTGCCCAGCCGATGGACCACGATTGCGCTGACAAAGTCAATCTCAGTATCTCCCGAAGAAGCGTGAGAATCAGTCCCCACCACGACCTCGTAATCCGACTTCGGATCGGCCTCCATCATGCCCACAATTTCCTGGACTACTTCCTCGAAAATAAGTTCGCCTTTTGAAGGGTTAAAGAAATCTTTCATAGATTTATTCTCCAAATCAAAGCCATTATAGAGTAAGAGTCGACGCTTGTCCAGACAGTTGGGCAGAGTGCCGGGGGGAAAGGATCGTAGTAATCGTCCCCGATACGGGGGCAAGGTATCTATCCACCAGGCTTTTCGATTTTTGCTGACCGATCTCTCACCTTCTAAGTCCGATTTGGAAATCCCCGTTATATCGATTATATTAGATTTGTAGGTAGTTGACCGTCGGCATGATTTAAGACTATGGAAGTCGGAGTACAAGATGACAAGTTTCGTTCGTTTCTACCCCATAAGTGGGCGTAGCATTCATCTATAACTGATAACTGCCAGTTATGGCCGGACCACTATAGATCACTCCGACTGCAAGAATAGATATCTTCTCCAACGCTAAAAGGCACTTAAAATCATTTCCTCTCTCTAAACTTCGATCGGCTGGCAGTTTTTTAGCAAGTTAAGGGCGGTTAGAACATAATCCAGACTATACTACAACTGACCGTCGCCCATCCACCTCCCATCTGACCGTCACCATTCGTCGTTCGTCCTACCTCAGCTCAAGAAAGAAGAAAACCAGCCGTCAATACAACCACTCTGGAGGTGAAGAAATTGGAAACCCGAGGGGCAGATCACCTGACAAGGAACATTGCCGAAGAATTCAGAAGAGAGCAGGCTTCCGACAAATACCGGGGGATGAGTTTCGACGGATATCTAGAACTTGCTTTAGAGGACCCCCGCGTAACTCGAAACGCTTACCAAAGGACTTACGATATGATCGAAAGTTACGGCACAACTACGGTGCGAGAAGACGGCGAAGAAGTCGTCAGATACAGGTTTTTCGACGATCCTTTCGGAAAGGAAGACGCCATCTACGGTATCGACAAAGCTTTGAAAAACCTGGTTGATATTTTCCAAGCCGCCGCCAAGGGGTTCGGTCCCGACCGAAGAATAATATTGCTCCATGGCCCGGTGGCGACCAGCAAGTCCACCATCGGGCGCTTGCTGCGAGGAGGGTTGGAAGACTATTCGCGCAAAGAAGAAGGAAGGCTTTATACCTTCGAGTGGGACGTCTCCGAACTGGAAAACGAACCGCAGGACGTAATCTCCTGCCCTATTCACGAAGAACCGCTGAAGCTCATCCCCAAGGACAAGAGGGGAAAGGTGATCGAGAAGCTCAACGAAAAGCTCGACGCTCCTTACGACATAAACGTCGAGGGCGATCTTTGCCCCAAGTGTCGTTACTACTTCCGAAAGAAGATGGAAAATTATGACGACGATCTGGAACGAGTATGGAATGACGTCACCATCCGCCGCCTGATCCTCTCTGAACAGGATAGGATCGGTCTGGCCACTTTTGAGCCCAAGGACAAAAAGAATCAGGACGAAGAGGAATTGACCGGCGGACTCAACTGGCGACTCGTTCAGGTGTACGGCTCCGAATCCGACCCCCGCGCCTTCAATTACGACGGGGAACTTTGCGTAGCCAACCGTGGTCTCTTCGACGGAGAAGAGTTGCTCAAGTTGCAAGAGGAGTTTCTTTACGACTTTTTGCATGCCACTCAAGAACACGTCATCAAACCGAAAAAGAATCCTCGAATAGACATTGACGCCGTCATACTGGGCCGAACTAACAATCCCGAGTATAAGCGGATGAAAAACAACGAGAAAATGGAGGCCTTCAACGACAGGACTAGAAAGGTAGATATTCCCTACGTGACAAGGGTCCAGGACGAAGAAGAGATATACCGCAAGTTCTTCCCCGGAGACTGGATCGGGGACAAACATGTCGCCCCTCATACCTTGGAGATGGCTGCCACATGGGCCACATTAACTAGGTTGGAGAGACCGCCGGGCAACGTAACCATTTTTCAAAAATTGCGGGCCTACAACGGCGAGACGATCCAAAATAAGGAGATAAACTTGAAACAGTTGCGTGAGGAAGCCGAAGAAGAAGGGATGTTTGGCGTCTCGCCGCGCTACGTGCGGGACATGATCTCCAAGGCGCTGGTCAATGACGACGAGGGATGCATAAACCCCTATAGAGTTTTAGCCACCTTGGAAGACAATCTTCCCCATCATTCCGCGATAGAAGAAGACAGGGTCGATCAGTATAGAGAGTATCTGGAGCTGACTCGGGATCGTCTATCCGAGATCAGTCAGGAAGAGGTGAGAAGAGCTATCAGCCATGACCCGGACGAGTTACGGGAAGTGGGACAGAAATATCTGGATCACTTGATGGCCTACTTGCAAGGGGAGATGGTCGAAGACAAATATACCAGGCAGGAAAAGGAGCCGGACGAGGAGTTCATGAGGGACGTCGAAAAACAACTCGATATTCCGGAGCACAGAAAAAATGACTTCAGACAGGAGATCTCCAACTGGATCAGCGAAAAGGCTCGCAAGGGCGAATCCTTCGATCCCCAGGACAACGATAGACTCCGTCAGGCTCTAGAAAAGAAGCTTTGGGAAGACAAAAAGCACAATATCAACTTCTCTGCCATGATTAGCGATCAATCGACCGATCCGGCCCATCGAGAAAGAAAATCCGAATGGATCGAGCGACTCAAGGAAGACCACGGTTACTGCGAAGTCTGCGCCGAGAACGTGATCGATCACGCCGGTGCCCAGGTGGCACGGGAGGAACTCTCCGGAGGCGATTGAGATGAGGCGCAGAATCAGGAAGGATCACGAAAGATTTAAACGAATCGTCAAGGGAAAGATCAGGGAGGACCTCAAGGAACTGATCGGCGGCGGTTATCTCCAAGGTCAGAGGGGTTCCGAGAAAGTAAAGGTACCGATCAAGGACATAGATATACCCCAATTTCGTTACGATCCTCACTCCGCAGGCGGAATCGCTTCCGGATCGCCTGGAGAAGAGGGAGAGGAGGAAGTGGGCACTCCCATCGGAGCGGACGAAGGGGATCTCGGTTCCGAAATTCGACCCGGATCCGGCCCCGGCACCCATTATCCTGAGGTGGAAATAGACATCGAAGAACTGGCCCAGATAATCGGTGAAGAATTGCAACTACCCCGCATCGAACCGAAGGGGGAGGAGACGGAAATCAAAGAGGGCCAATCCTACCGCGACGTCTCGATAACGGGTCCGGAGACGTTATTGCGCAAAAAGAAAGCCTTCCGAAAGGGGTTGATCAGGAGTATTCTACTCCAGGCGGGAAAAGAGGAAGACGCACTCCCCTTCGAGCTTCCCACTCCCAAAGCCGTCATCAAAGACGGGGTGGTCCCCATTAAGGAGGACAAAGAATATCTCTACCCAAACCGGGAGGAACGATCCAAGGCTCAAGCCGTCATCTTCTTCATGCGGGACGTCAGCGGGTCGATGACGGGAGAAAAAACCGACATCATCAGACAGGAGAATCACCTGATCGACATCTGGCTTCAGGCCAACTACGACGATGTAAAGAGAGTCTATTTGATCCATGACTACAACGCAGCCGAGGTAACCGAGGAACAATTCTACCAGTTGAGCACCGGCGGGGGAACCAGGATTAGCAGCGTCTATAAGCTCTGTTTAGAAAAGATCAATAGAAAGTACCGTCCCGACGAATGGAATATCTATCCCTTCCATTTCTCCGACGGAGAAAATTGGGCCCAGGACAGCCTAGAGCGTTGCCTGCCGCTACTTGTAGACGATCTTTTGCCCAAGGTCAACGTCTTCTGCTACGGACAGGTATCCCCCGATCGGGACATGCCCCGGGGTCACCTGCGGGCTTTGAACAAGGTACTGGCTGAAGACGAAAAGATGGCCACGTCAATTATCAGCGATCGAGCGGGAATCCTCTCTTCCATCAAAGATTTTCTGGGAACCGGTCGTTAAGGCCGGAGAGGGGCTTTTTCAGGAGGTAAAAGATGGACTTAAGAGAGCTGGAAGGGCAGCGCCGGCGAGCTAGAGAGCTGGTGGAAAAAGAGGGGTTGGATCCTTATCCAGTAGAATTCGCAATTGTGGACAAAGAGGAGCTAGATGAACTGGCGGCCTACGAAGGATTTCCAGAACGCTACCCTCACTGGAGGTTCGGGATGGAATACGATCACCAGAAAAAACGTTCCAGCTACGGGGGAATGCGACTCTACGAACTGGTATTGAACTCAAGCCCCGCTCTAGCTTACCTCAGAGAAGACAATACCGCCGTGCAGAACAAGGCGGTTATGGTTCACGTATACGCCCACGCGGATTTCTTTGCCCACAACAAGTGGTATAAAGGAACAGGAAAAAGCGGGATTAAAATGATGCGAGATCACGCGGAAAGAATAGAAAGTTACATGGAGAGTGAGGGCGTAGAGGCGGTCGAATCATTCGTAGATAAGGTGCTGTCATTAAAGATGACTATCGATCAGTACGGTCCCTTTCTTCAACGGAGAACGGAGAGGGGGGATGAAGGTGGGGAGGGTAACGAGGAAGGAAATAAAATACCGGTCAAGCGGGACTATATGGACCGCTTCGTGAACCCGCCCGAAAAGGCGGAGCAGGGGGGAAAGGACCTCAAGGGGAGACAGGGGAGCAAGACCGGGGAAGAGGTTCAGCTCCCCACGAGCGACCTTCTGGGCTTTCTGGGGCGAGAAGGGAAACTTGAAGAGTGGCAAAGGGAGATATTGGCCGCCCTCAGGGAGGAATCTTATTACTTCGCCCCACAGATGATGACCAAGGTCATGAACGAGGGCTGGGCCGCCTACTGGCAGTCCAAGATCATGAGCGAACGGGGTTTTGCCAAAGATTCGGAGTTTTTGGATCACGCCGACATGCAGAGCAGGGTACTGGGCAGCGGGGGGCTCAATCCATACATGCTGGGTAAAAGGATCTGGGAAGACGTAAAGGAACGGTGGGACAAAGGTAGGCATGGGAGAGAATGGGAAAACTGCCGAGACCGGGAGAAAAGGAAAAACTGGGACAGGGAAGAAGAAAGGGGCCGGGAAAAAATATTTGAAGTCCGCAGCAATCTAAACGACGTCTCCTTTCTGGATCGGTTTTTCACGCGAGAAGTCTTTCAGGAAATGAACCTTTTCACCTACGAGTGGGTTCAAGGCTCGGGACAATATCATATCACATCCAAGGATTTCGAGCCGGTAAAGAGGAAACTTTTATTTCAATTTACGAACATGGGGCGACCGACGATCAAGGTCCAAACCGGTAATTTTGAAAACAGAGGGGAACTATTGCTGGTCCATGAGTTCAACGGTGTCAATCTGCATCTGGGTGACGCCCGTCGGGTCTTGAAAAACGTCTACAGTCTTTGGGGCAAGCCGGTCAATTTGAAGACCGTAAGAGAAAAATCAGGCAGGATAACTCAAATAGGTTTTAAGGAAAGGGACCCCTTTCGGAGAAGGTCCGCCCCTGAAAAGCAAAGGGAAGGTCTGTTGTTGCGGTGCGCGGGCTCGGAAATAGAGGAAAAAAAGCTAGATTTGGCTCAAGTGGAGGAATTGATCTTTGATTCGGTCGATTACGACACCGTACCCGACAGTTGGAGAAGTTGAGGGCAAGTAATGAGTTGACTACTCTTCGGAGAAATTACCTCGACATTTTCTCAAAGGAGGACAGGAAGCAGATCCCCGCCCAAAGGACGGGGTCTGCCTCAAAAGGAGAGCAGGCACTGCCAAATATAGGTATAGGCAAGGGCCTCGTTGTCCTCCCAGACTCGCTTGAAGAGCTCTTCGTCCCCGGATATCTCCGCTAGTTCCTTTCCCTTTTCCTCCCAGGGAATACAGATCCCGGGTTTTGGATCAGCCTTTTTCCACTCTTCTTCTAGATCTACCTGCTCCATCTCTTCTGACATAGTTGTTCCTCCTTTCGATAAAGTCAATCGTCTCCCTATCCCAAAAGTGAGCTCCAGGTTCTCTCAGAAATTTCAATAAACCCCATATTCACGGGTGCATTCCGTCATGGCACGCATATTTTCAATCCGAGCATCGTTCTGAACGATGGCGCTGGCGTCCATGATGTAACCGCCGTCGCGTCCCACCTCGTCGATCAATTTCTTACAGCGGTCCTTTACTTGTCCCGGACTACCGTTGCTCAGCAGGTGATTGGGTAGCCCTCCGCTAATGCAGAACCTATCTCCCAACTTTTCATTCACTTCGAGGATGTCGCCCTTATCGACGTGGTAAATGATGCTACCTTGGGGCAACTCCGCAAACGCTTCCAGATGATGGTTCCAGTCCCCCTCGGCATAGACCAAGACTTGATGGCCTTCCGCCCAGATTTCCTCGATGATCGGTTTTAGGGTGGCCCAGTTGAATCGGGCGAAGTCCTCGGGACTAAATAGGGGAGAACAACCCCGGTGAAGCCAGATGGGGATAGGCACTTTTCCCTCCGGATCGGCTCCGGAAAGGGCCATATGACAGATATGGGGCATCAGGGCCTGACAAGCGGCCCGGACCTTTCCCGGCCTTTTTATGACGTCCTCGGCCAACCCGTAGTAACCGCGCAACTTGTCGGCCAAAATATCGAACGGGGCCTTGAGAATACCCGATATCGCCGGCACCGTGCCTATCTCCGATCTCAGCGCTTCGTTTTGTTCCCCGAAAGAATTGAAATAAGTCAGCATGGCCATACCGCCCTTCAAAAAAGATAGATTATTGCGATAGGAAGTCTCCTCGCCGACGGGGCTGACGTCAGAAGAGACGCGGGGCAACCAAACGTTGAACAAAAAGCCCGTAGGATTTTCGATCAGATCATCGTATTCCTCGGGCTTCATGAAGGCCTCTTCCTTGGGCGGTTCCAAATATTGAAATCCCGTGTCGGGGGAGGTATCGATACCGGGAACGCCGTAGTAATCGAGGCCAATCGCCTGAGTCAGACCGGTCCAGACGTAGACCATATTGCTGACCACAGCATCCCAATCGAAATCAGCGGCACATTTACGAACGGCTTCGAAAGCCAGTTCGTAGTCATGGGTTACTTCCTGACAACTGTACCCGGCGTACTTGGCCGTAAACTCTGCCACAAAGGGTCTAATGGGCACTTTGTCCGGTCGTTCATTTTCCATCGCCGTCACGTAACGTTCCAATTTTTCTTCGTAAAGCTCTTCCCGCTCTTTAGTCACTTTGACCTATTCCTCCTTTTGCTACACCAATTAAGACGAAACCCGTCTCCCTTTCTTTCCCACTAGTAATCTAAGTAGCTGCGGCCAACAAGAGAAATCGGGCAAAACCAGATCCGCTCCATGTTCTATTCCCCTTTTCCGCTTCCACTCGTTCAATCCCCAGCGCCTTTTTTCGTCCGAGGCCAGACAGATCGCCAGTCCGCCGGCCTCCTTCGTCTTTTCTATCTCTACCGGGCCGTCGCCGATGCAGGCGAACTGTCTCCCCTCCAGTTCGTTCTCTTCCAGTATATCGCGGATCACCTGCTCCTTGGAGTAATCTTCTATGCTTCCCACCGCTCCATAGATCCGCCCTTCGAAATAAGATTTCAATCCCAGGGCGCCGTTCTCCCTTATCACGTCTTCCCTGTCAGTTCCACTGGCCAAATATAGAGTCACCCCTTCCAGGTAGAGTCGGCGGACAAATTCCGAGCAACCTTTGACGGTCAGATCGGAGACGTCCAACCGCCCCGTCCGCAGCATTTCCAGTCTCCTGTTTACCGGCTTGAGCAGACGTCGGTTGTAAATTTCTTTGTATGCGCGGGCCGTGGACAGATCCTCCTCTTCGACAAGGCCATATTCCTTGACCATCTCCCGCAAGCCCTTCATCTGTACGATGGTCTGCACGCCGGTAGTCTCGGCTATGTATTCCCTTACTCGCGTCCTGATTTCTTCCCTTTTACCCTCGGGCAACTCACCGGGATCGCCGCCGCAGACGGCCTGGACCATGAACGGCTCCATGATCTCCTCCCAACCCTGTCTCAGAGTGGAGAGAGTTCCGTCATGGTCGAAGATGAGATGTTCCACCTCGCCCAGCGGAACGTCCCGATCCACCAACTCGATATTAGTTTCGGGAAAATAGTTCCTCTTCTCCCTATCTTTGGTCTCAATCACTGCTGCCGATCAACTCCCGGAAATCTTCATAACGGCTCAAGATCTCTTCTCCGCTTGCCGTGCCCGTCACGTTTAGCTTTTTCACGGAGACCGAGGCAGCCATATTGGCGATCAACCCCCCTTCCTTCAGAGAGGAACCGCCCGCCAAAGCAGCGGCCAATCCGGCCATGAAACTGTCGCCGGCGCCGGTTATATCGACGGGGGGAGAAAGCCCTATGGTGGGGATCTCTTCGATCTCAGCCTGGGGCGAAGAGAGCAGATAAGCCCCTCTCTCCCCAGCAGTAACGTAGACTGGCCCGGCGAGGACTCGACACAACCTTCTCAACGCGG
>Ga0207797_1001176_pt1 | contig 19306 bp, 20 predicted proteins | sample PRCRCaboRojoPR_6_FD_187275 | JGI IMG/M metagenome (GOLD analysis project Ga0207797, IMG submission 187275) | Marine sediment microbial community from Cabo Rojo, Puerto Rico - PR CR 10% Liquid 1 (SPAdes) | ecosystem: Environmental > Aquatic > Marine > Coastal > Sediment | place: Cabo Rojo, Puerto...
ACGGCTGAGTATTCGATCCTTGAAGTATCTTGGCCTCGGATGACAGGAAGGGCACCTGTGGCTTCAAGGCCTCGGACCATATGGAACCAAGCGAGGCGCACCGACCGAAACGTGCAAAAAACATCAGCTTGGAGCATTTTTGCATAGAAAAATAATCAAGCGCCGAGATCGAACTGCCTTCAGCCCCGCCCCCAGCCAAGGTCTCTCCAGGCGTTGACCGCGGCCCTTGAGGCCAGGCGTGGGAAGAGATATAGCCTGGCCAGCCAAAACATGTTACAAGACAAGACCGGACAGACGCCGCAGCGGAGGGTCTCTCCAAAAGCCCCTGACACCTCGTCACTGTCGGAAAACCATGATCTGGGGATATCCCATGGCCAAAAAGAACAAGGACCGTTCACCCTCGGAAACCACAAGCAGTCAAAGCCTGGAGCAGCTGGACAAGGAGGTCATCCGCCTTCTGGAAAAGCGCGCCCGCCTTCTGGGCCGGTCGGCCCGTGGACGGCAGGAACGGCAGCAATCCCTTGTCGATCCAAACCGGGAGAAATCGCTCTGGAAAACCTGGCTCCGGGAGCTGGTGGAGAAAGGCTACGAGGAGAAGGCTGTCAGGGCCATCTTCAACGGAGCCAACGCCTTGGCCTACGACGCGGCCGAGACCAGAACCGACTGGAGCTTTGCCTTGCGTCCGCAAACCGGCCCGGTGCGCGTGGACCTCCCAGGACCGCTGGATATTCGGCTGACACGGATGTGGCTGGCCCTGGCCGCCTTGAGCGGCAGCCGGCTGACCATCCCTGGTGCCGTGCACAACGACGCCGCCTTTGAGCTGATGAAGGCCTTCAATCAGGTAGGGGCCACCTTCTCCTGGGATAAGAGCAGCCTTAGCCATGACGGCGCTTCTTCCCTGGACTTCAACCGAAAGCCCATCTTCGTCGGCCAAAACTCCTTGAACTTTTACCTCCTGGCTTTGGCAGCGGCGCGAGAGCCATGCTCCTGCAAGTTCACCGGCAGCGGGGTTCTCAAGTTCATGTCCATGAAACCCTTAAGCGATATCGCGCCGGATCTTGGGGCCAGACTCGTTCCCCTTCTCCCAGGCGGGAGCGGTCTGCCCCTGCGCCTGGAGGCCAGCGGCGAGGTAGCCGGCAGCATCCACCTTCCCGGAGAGACGCCCTTGGAGCTCGGCTTGGCCCTCGCAGTCGCAGCTCCTTTCTCCTCTGGAACGCCGGAGGAGATCCATATCGCCTGGTCGCCGGCCTGGCGGCACGCCCAGGGCATGGAGCGGGCCGCCTCGATGCTGGAGTCGCATCTGGGGGTTCGGCGCACAGACACGGGCCTGTCCATCAGCGCCAATCGAGCGGCTTTGCCGGAATCCCCCGACCTGCCCCTGGACCCTTTTCTCAGCGCTTACCTTCTGGGCCTCCCCGCCTTTGCCGGTGGAGTCGTTCGTCTCCAGGGACGCTTCCCGGACTGGCTCCCGGAAGGACGGGCGGCCTTGTCGCTGCTTGGCCAGGCGGGGCTGAGCATCGAGTTCAGCGACCAGGTAGTGACCTCGACGCTCACCGAGGATCGCTTGTCTCCCACCGAGCTCGACTGCAGCGGTCAAGCCGATCTGTTTCCACTGGGCGTGGCTCTGCTGGTATCCTGTCCGCAGGGCACAGCCCTGCGGACTCCGGAGGCCGAGCAGCGCGACGCGGCCGAAGAGCTGCTGCAGACCCTGGGATACGAGAGCCGTCCGAACGACGGGACGCTCGCCCTGGGAAGGGAACACACCGGTCGAGGTCAAGAGGTAAGCATCTACGGGCACACCCCTTTCTGGATTCTTGCTCTGGCCCTCATAGCCTTGAGGCGGCCTCACATCGTCCTGAAGAATCCGGGAGACCTGACCGATCTGTGGCCGCAGTTCTGGTCGATCTACAAGGGCCTGCCTGCGCCGCAGATCGGGCAGAAGCAGGCCAACGAGACTAAGGGAGCCGACAATGTCAGCAAGAGACGACGCCGAATCGTGGAATGAGGACATTCAAGCCCTCGAAGCGGAGGTCGAGCGGCTCAGTGCACGGCAGAAGGACTGCGAGAGCCGGATACGCCGGCTTCTCTTCGAGGAGGATCCCGGCAGCGGCAAGCACTTCGCCGGAGAGATCCATGCCCTGCAGCAGGAACGGCTCAAGCTGGAGGTGGAGATCGACATCCTGCGCAAGAGGAGAAACCGGATTCTCCTGGCCCTAAAGGATCCTGGGCTCGGGCCGCCGTCTAGAACTTCTTGACCAGACGCATGATATTCCCCTGCAGCCGCCCACCGGCGGTGTAGGAGAACTCGTCGACCGTCTGGCGGATAATGAACAGTCCCATGCCGCCCTCCTTTGGGTCGTCCATGTCGGGGGGGGGAATCGCGTCCGGATCGAAGCCCCGGCCGAAATCAATGACGTCAATGACGACCCGGTCTGGCTCGAACCACACCTTGAGCTGAAACATGCCTTGCTGTTCGGGATGATAGGCATGGCGAATAATGTTCGTGCAGGACTCGTAGACCACCAGCTCTAGAAAGTAGGCCAGCTGATCCTCGCGATCCTGAAGGGCGGGGTAGCGGCTGAAAACGGCCTTGGAAAAATGGCCCACGGCAGGCAGGAAAAGCATATCCGCCGGCAGCTGCAGAAAGATGTCTGGCGTTCGCACATCCGGCATAGGTGTTCCTTACCCTTCGTTGGAGTTCTCTGGTCTAAAGCGGATGCTCTGCCAGCCGGCTCCTTCAGGTCTCGTCGTTGCGCATGGAGATAGGCTGGCCGGTCGACTCGATGACCGCTCTCCAGTAATTGGAACGGATGTTCAAGGTTCGCCGCCTCTGGGTGACAAACTCCAGAGGCAGATGGACGTAACGATCCTGGAGCTTGCTGATGACCATGTTCGTCTTCCCGGCCATGGCCGCGTGGACTGCATTCTGCCCCAGAAACCCGCAGTAGACGTTGTCGCTGGCATCCGCCGGTATCGAACGGATGATGTAGCTGGGATCGATGAACTTCAGGGTCAGGGGGATATCCTCCTGGTGGCAGTAGTCCTTGATCTTGCGCTGAAGCAGGCCGCAAATGTCCTCCAAAACCGGGTTGCCTGAGGCGTCGGTGGGGATGTGGCCATTGTTCTTCTGGGCCTCCTTGCGGCAGAGATCCTGACCCGCCCCCTCGGCAACAACGATCACGGCATGCCCCCGCTTGAGCAGGCGATCCTTGAGGTGGTGCAGCAGCCCATTGGGCCCGTCAAGCTCAAAGGGGTCTTCCGGAATGAGCACGAAGTTGACATCGCGCATGGCCAAGGTGGCTTCTGCGGCGATAAAGCCGGCTTCCCGGCCCATGAGCTTGACCATGCCGACTCCGTACGGGGCCCCGATGGCTTCGGTATGGGCGCAGGAGATGGCTTCCGTGGCCTTGGCTACGGCCGAGTCGAAGCCGAAGGATCTGGAGACGAAGTAGATATCGTTGTCGATGGTCTTGGGTATGCCGATGATGGCCACCTTGAGCCCGCGGTTGCGGATCTCCTGGTTGATGGCCGAGGCCGCCTTCATGGTCCCGTCGCCGCCGATGAGAAAGAGGATGTTCACGTTCATCCGCTCCAGGGCGTCGACGATCTCCTCCGGTGGCTGCGGACCGCGCGAGGAGCCAAGAATCGTCCCACCAAAGGCGTGAATTTCTGAAACGCTGGCTGGATTCAGCTCCCAGATCTCGTGCCCGTACGCCGGCATGAAGCCTTCCAATCCGTAGCGAATGCCGAGAATGGCCGAAATGCCGTAATGGAAATGCGCCTCCAGGACAATGGCCCTGATGACGTCGTTGATCCCGGGACAGAGCCCCCCGCAGGTGACGATGGCGCACTTGGTTTTGCTCGGATCGAAATAAATGGTCTCGGTGGGTCCGGCCTCCTCAAAGGAGTAGAAGCCGTCCTCCTGCGGGCTGCTCTCCAGAATATCCGGCCCGACGTGCATAGTCAGGCTGCACTCGTGCGGCACGAAGTGGCCGAAAGGCAACGGCGACGGAATCTTGGCCGGGCCAAGGGTGTCCACAGTGGCTTTCTGAGCGTGTGTCTCGGTCATGGAGCATCTCTCCTTCCAGCGGCTATTCGACTATATCAAGGGGATAGGCGCGAAATTTCATCCACGAGCTTCCCACTGGGCTGCTTCAACGTGGAGGGGCCTTTTTCCGGCCTGCACTCTGTGAGCCGTGGCTCAGGACGGCCATCCGCTCGGCTGCCCAGGCTGAACGTGGTTCCGCCTGGTATCAAGTGCACCGTTCACTGCTCCGCCCTTGGCTCTCCAGCAGACCTGGCTTCCTGTCCGGCTGACTCAGGCCCTGATCTTTGACTCCGACTTGTCCGGGTGACGCTGCAAGTTCTGATACCTCTTGGACGCAGCTGAGGCCAGCCGCTCGAAGATATCCAGCAGGTCGGATTCGGCCGCCAGGGACTCGAACTCGGGGTGCTTTCTGATCGCCTCGCTCAGGCCGTACTGCGGCTGCTCACCGGGAAGGAGCCGAATTTCGTCGTAGCTGCTGTCGACTCGGTCCTGGAAAACGCGGCGCATAAGCTCCTGGACGGTATAGACAAAGAACTTCTGGACGTCAGTGGTTGACTCCGCCGTGTTCAAGCGGTTCCGATACTGAGGCAGGAGCTCCTGTTCGTATTTGCTGAAGGAACGTTGCTGGGACATACGCACCTCGCTTGCTCCTGGTTACGAATCTTCCTACCATACATGAAAGCCTATACCATCAGCGACCGCTTTTCAATGGGCCAGTTTCCCTGGCCGGCATCCGTCCGCCAGCCAGGGTCCGGCAGCGTTTTGGCAGAAGGTGAACTCCACCCAGAGGAACCGCGCGCGGCGGCAGGATCTCAGGAATCCTGCCCGGTCGTACGCTAGAGACTTGCAGAGGAGGAGCTATGGACAGCATCCGCGTTTCCACAAAACACCGCGAGCAGCTCGTGGACATCACTGCTGAGGTCAAGAGGGTCATGTCAGAGAACGGCTGGGCCACTGGGTTGCTCTGCCTTTACTGCACCCATACCACGGCTGCGGTAACTATTAATGAGTCGGCCGATCCAAGCGTCCCCAGGGACATCCTGACCAGCTTGAGCTCGCTTGTACCCAGGCACGGCGACTACAAGCACCTGGAAGGGAACAGCGACGCGCATATCAAGTCGTCTCTGGTCGGATGCAGCGAGCTTGTTCCCGTGGAAAACGGCTCTCTCAGCCTGGGAACCTGGCAGGGCATATTCTTTGCCGAGTTCGACGGCCCTCGCACCAGGCGGGTTCTGCTCAAGTGGCTCCAGGGATGAGGGCAGTGCTTGCCGGGCATTGCCCCTGTCGAGCAAGCCGGGCGAATAGCCCGGCAGACGCGGACGCTTTGCAGGGCTGAGTGCGGCCTGCCAAGAGAGCAGGCCTTGCGGCCCGCAGGCCTCCATCCGGAGCGGACCTTGCCGGCTCGTCTGGCTTCCCTTCAGAGGCTGCGCAAGGCCTCCTCAACCTCATGGATGACCTCGCTCGGGGTTGAGGCTCCGGCGGTCAAGCCGATGCGTTCGGCTCCCTGGAGCAGTGATGCTTGCAGATCTCCTGCCTTTTCAATGTGCAGGCTGGGGGTACCCCGGGCGCTGACCACCTGGGCCAAGCGGCGCGTGTTTCCGCTCTGGTAGCCACCGACCACAATCATGATGTCCACCCGGTCGGCAATGTCCAAGGCCTCCTGCTGCCTTTGCCTGGTTGTGTCGCAGATGGTGTCGAAGACCGGCAGGTCGGTCTGCAGCGCTTCGCGCAGATACTCGACAATGGCGTTGAACTCCCGCCTGTCCTGAGTTGTTTGGGCCGCGAAGAAATGCTCCTCGTCCGGGCTCAAGTCCAGGTCCTTGAGCTCGGCCAAGCTCTCGAACACTCGGGCCCTTGCGTCTGCATAGCTGAGCAGACCGGTCACCTCGGGATGCTCCCGTTCGCCGAAAAGCAACAGCCGGCTGCCTTGGGCGGTCATCTCCTGAATGAGGCGCTGGGCCTTTTTCACCTTCGGGCAGGTGGCATCGACGATTGTGACGCCCTTGCCCTCCAGGGCCTCATGCACGTCCCTGGGAATGCCGTGAGCCCTGATGACGACGCGGCTCTCCGGTCGGATATCCTCGAGACGATCGACTGGATGCACCCCGAGGTCGGCGTAATGCTCCAGGACATGAGGGTTATGGATGATGGGACCAAAGGTCACAATGGGGAGCGGCTCGGCCTGCTCCCGGACCACTCGATTCAGCTTCTGCAGGGCCAGATCGACGCCCATGCAAAAGCCTGCTGTTTCGGCTCGAAGAATTGTCACCATAGGCTCGTGTCCCCGCCTGCCCGCTCATTGCCGGATTTCGTGGACATCACCCTAGACCATCCCTTCGAGCCTGTCGAGGAGCTCCAAAAGCCCCTCCCAGTCTCGACAGCGCATGACCTCCTGCCGCAGCTGCCTTGCCCTGGGGAAGGAACGGAGGTGCCTGGCGACCATGGGACGCATTCTGACGAAGGCATCCCGCTCAGGACGGCAGCACCGTGACAGGTCAATGTGGCGACGGGCCAGGGCCAGTCGGCCTCGGTATCCGTCCTGCAAATGCCGCTCCCTGCAGTACGCCTTCGGCAGATCCGGGCTCTGTGTTGTTCCTGGCTGCTCAGAAGCCTGCTGCCTGAACCGGGAGAACACGAACGGGTCCTGCAGAGCCCCACGAGCGAACATGACCGCGTCGATCCCGGTCTTTTGAAGGCAGCTCCAGCCATCGGCTGCCGTCAACAGGTCGCCGCTGCCGACGATCGGAAAGGGGACGCTGCGCCGGAGCCGGCCGAGGTGGTTCCAAGCCGCATTTCCCCTGAAGCCTTGCTTGGCGCTCCGGGGATGCAAGGTCATCCAGCCCAGCTCGACGTCACTCAATTGCTCGGCCACGTGCAGGTAGACTTCTTGGCCTTCCTCCCAACCCGACCTGATCTTTACCCCCACCCTGGCGGGACCTGCGGCCTCAAGCATCCTCCGGACCGCTTCTTCCAGCCGGAGCGGCGCCTTGAGCAGGGCTGCTCCGGCTCCGGTTCGAACCACCTTCTTCACCGGACAGCCCGCGTTGAGATCAAACCAGGAGAACCCCCGGCGAAGCAGCTCTTGAACAGCCCGCCCCAGGCTTTTCGGCTCGGCGCCAAAGAGCTGGACCACGAGCGGAACATCCCCCGGACAGCTGGCCAAAAGACGCTCTGTTGAAGGGCTGTTGTAGAGCACCCCCTTGGCGCTGATCATTTCCGTGCAGGCCACCCTGGCGCCGAGCTCGCGGCAGAGGAGCCTGAAAGGCAGGTCCGAGAACCCGGCCAGAGGAGCGAGCCAGGGCTCATCGGGGCTTATGGGCAAGGATGGGCAATGCAACACCGTTTTGGAAACGCTTTCGACTTGCCTGTGGTGAAGTGCAGGTGGCTCGTGTCCAGGCAGCAGTCCGGCCTGGGCTGAGAAAAGGCATAAGCAGCCGAAGGCCGCGTTCTTGGGCGCAACGGCGCGCTATAAACCGTCATGCCTGGGTAGGCACAACCAAGCATGGAAAAAGAGGCTTTCTGGCCTTCGCGAGCAGTATCCTCTCTGCTCGGGCTTAGATGTACAGGTTGAGCCCATTCTGCCCCGCGGCCTCCTCTCTGAGCACAACGAACGGGAGCAGCCGTTCGACAACAAGGGCCACCGGGTGTCCAGCGGGTGGGGAGGTCTGCATCCAGGCCGCGAGGGTCTGCCCCTCAATGCGAATCAGGGCCCGGTTCGGACCGATGTAGCGAACCACGGTCCCCTCAAAGCGGTCACCCTCTCGAAAGCGTTTGCGCAAAAAGGCGATCCGTTCGTCAGCACTGGAGAGCATGCCTTGCATCCATTGCTTGCCCGGAGCTCAGCGCGCCGGCGTTCCTGAAGACCGTTCCGAGTCAGGCGGGCCGATTTCCCTGGCGCTGACCGGCGGCAGCGTCAGGTCAGGGCGTGCTTGTTCTGCTCAATGATCCACTCGACCTCTTCCACGCTCAGCTCGGTCCTTCTGGCCAAACGGGCTGGCGACTCCCCCTTCTTGTACCCCGCCAAAATGATCTGCCGAATGAGCTGTGGAGACTGGCAGTACTTGTCAGCTTGGTTGAGGAGATTGTTCAGCTCCTCGGTTCGCTTGTGCAGACGCTCATCCAGCTTGCTCAGCTGGGCCTGACGCTCTTGGAAGCTGGAAACCAGCTCCTGCTCAAGCTGGGCGTTAAACTGCATCTTTTCCAGGAGCTCCTGCTGATTTTGCCGCAGCTGGGCCATGAACTTCTCCGAGCGCCGCACCCGGACGATCAGGCCGATGAGCACCAGGAGGAGCACCAGCTCGATGGCCGTGGTGGCTAGAATGGTCCATTCCAGATAGGTCATTGGCGAGCCGCGGGATGCCGGAGCAGGGGCTGTGCATCCGGCAAGCTTGTGGAGCGTTCTTGACTCGGGGTTGGAGGTCCTTCGAGTCTCTGAAGGCGGCACAGGGGTGGGCGTTCGCCTGACGGCGAGCCAGGATGAAGGGTCCAAGGATCCCTTCCGGAGATCCGGCCCAACTGCCGCCACAGTGCGCTAGACCTCAATATCCAGAAGCCTCCCTGAGTCCGGAGATGAGGGCATCTGCTCCTCCTCGTCCGTCCCGCGCCCTTGCCCTCGGCTCGAGCGTCCCTGCGAGCTCCCCCGGCCTCCCTGCTGATCCGACTTGACCTGCGCGGTCTCATCGCTGGACTCGGTTCGGGGCACCTGCTGCTGCTCCCGCTCCTGCTTGGCAATGACCTCCCGGGCCAGATGCCCCTGGGTCATCTCCGCAAAGGCCTGGAAGTCCCCTTGGATCTTTTGAACTCGGGGCATCTGGGAGATAAGCACCGAAAAGCTATACGGGCTGGTCATCTCAATACACCAGGTACTCTTGGATCATGACCTGATCAAAGCCTCCGGCCGCAACGTTGGCGTTAAGGGTCTGCAAAAGGCCCTGCTTCAAGGCTGCCATGCTTTTCTTATCGGTCAGCGGCGGATGATCTTTACTCTGGAGGTAATCGTAAATGACCTCGCGGAGCTCGGCCCGTCTCGAGGCCAGCTCCTCTGCTACATCTAAGTTCTTTGTATACAAGGCGCAGGCAAAATGCAAATACCGGTAGGCTGCATTCTCCTGCCCGGCGGTGAACTCCACCAGGAAAGGCTCCAAATCGGTCCGGACTGGCTCACGGCTCTTTTCCTGATAGGTCCGGGCAGCCGGGTCGGTCTTTTCCGGAGCAGAACTGCGAAAGAGATCTGTCCCGAACAGCAGGACATAGGCCAGGGCGGCCAAGGTCCCGAGGGTTGCGGCTGCCAGGAGCACCCACCAGAAGCGGCGCTTCCATGACGGCGCCTCGTCTTCCTCGTCCTCCTCGGCTTCCTCGGCGGCCTGCTCCTCACCGTCCTCCTCCTCGGCGGCTTCCGGTTCCTCCCACTCGAGGAACGGAGCGTCGTCAAGATCGAGCTCGACCTTCCTGGAGGGTGCCTCCAGGTCAAAGCTGGCCTCAAACTGATCGAGCTGGACCTTGTCGCCTTCGGAACCGCTTGATGTCTTGGAATCTGTCATAGCGCCCTAGTGTCTATCAGCAGGCCGGGATCCCTGCTCGGATCCCCTCGAGCAAAACACGGCTCCCATGTGCCGATTGCCTTCGCAGGCAGCCGCTTCGCTTTGGGCCTCTGAGAGCGGCTCGTCCTCCTGAGACCCATTGGAGGCCTGCAGGGAAAAGGGGCTGATCCACACTCAGGGCATGTCCTGCCGAAGCCTCTTCCGGAGCTTTTCCAAAGCCTGCTGGTGCAGCTGGGACACGCGGCCTTCGGTGATATCCATAACCTCGGCCGTTTCCTTCATGGTCAGCTCCTCACGGTAGTACAGGGACAGAACGAGCTGCTCCCGTTCGGTCAGCTCCTCAATGCACCGGGCAACCTTCTGGGTCAGCTCGCCCTTGAAGACCGCTGCAAAAGGCTCACCGCCCTCCGCAGTCCCATGATCATAGGTTAGGCTCTGCTCGAAGCTCTCCAATGTGCAGCAAACCTGGACTTGCAAGGCTTCCAGGGCCTGGCTGACCTCCTTGGACCCCAAGCCAGTGCGCTCCTGGATCTCATCCTCGTTCGGGGTATATCCGCTCTTCTGCTCCACCTCGCGAATAGCCTGCTCGACCATGCGGATATGCTGCCTAAGACCGCGGGAAAACCAATCCTGTTTGCGCAGCTCGTCGAGCATCGCTCCGCGCACCCTGTTCTCGATATGGGTCTCCAGCTTGACCCCCACCGAGGCGTCAAAGCTGCGCAGGCTCTCCACCAGACCGAGAGAGCCCGCACTGAGAAGATCGTTGATATCCACGTGCCTGGGAACCTTGGACTTCATCCGCGAGGCCACGATCTTGACCTTCTGAACGAAGGCGCTTACGACGAGCTCCCGCGACTCCCTGTCCAGCTCACTCCAAGCTGTCCGTCCGAGGGTAAGATCCTGCAGGAGATCATCCCTGGAAGAGGAGCTTCTTCCAGAAGAACTTGATGTTGCCGTCGAGTTGATCATCTGACTCCCAGAAGGCGATTGTTTTGGCGACCTCTTCGACTTTCCGGCAAGCCGGCGATTCGGGGCTGCTATGGCAGAAGGGGACCTGCTGCTGGACCGCCTGGCTGACGGCCGGGTCCTGGGGAATGAATCCGATCCAGTCCAGGGAGACCTCGTTGAGAAAGTAGTCGCAGGCTGCGTAGAGCTTCTTGAAAATCTGTTTGGCTTCGCTGTCCCCTCTGGCCAGATTGACCAGCACCTTGAAGTACTTTACGCCGTGCTGCAAATGGAGCACTTTAATCAGGGCATAGGCATCGGTCAGGGAGGTTGGCTCAGGTGTAACCACCACGAGGTTGTGCTGCACCGCCAGATTGAAGTAAAGCACATTTTGATTGATGCCCGCACCCGTGTCCACGAGGAAGAAGTCGACCTTGTCCTCCAGCGGATCCATGGCTTCCAGGAGCTCGATCTTCTGGCCCGGGGTCAGGGAGAGCATTTCGCTGACCCCGGAAGCGGCCGGGAGGATATCGAACCCGTAGTCCGTCCGGTACAAGATGTCCTCGAGCCCCACCCCTTCGAAGAAGAGATGGAACAGGTTGTACTCGGGGGCTAGCCCTAGGAGGACGTCGACGTTTCCCAGGCCGAGATCGGCGTCGAGCAGCACGGTCCGATGACCCAGTCTGGCCAAGCAGCAGGCCAGATTGACCGAGATGTTCGTTTTGCCTACGCCGCCCTTGCCTGAGCTGATCGAAAAGACGACCGGCACATGGCTCCTGCTCATGATCTGTGTTTCAGCTCCTTGTTGGCTGCTGTCATCGGTGTCCACTGCGGCTGCCTCCTGCCGGTGCCCCGAGGTGCGAGTTGTGCGGCTCATTGATTCCCGTTCATACCCGGCAGCTCATGCTTGAGGATCAGTCGCCAGAGGGCCTTGTCCTCGGCCGGGATAAAGCTGTTTTGCAGGGTATTATTATAGGTGAACAGCGAAATAGGCAAGCCTGTGGTGAAGCTCGCATTGACCAGCTCCCCGAAGGAGCAGGCCTCGTCCAGCTTAGTCCAGATCAGGCTGGCCCGCTTGGGGACGGCATACTTCTTCAGGTACATGCGTATCTGACGGGCCGAGTAGACCGGGCTGAGAACCACATGGAAGGCCACCTCTTTGAGGGCTGTGGCCTTGCTCTCCTGCCACCACTTGCTCAAGTCCTCATTGGCTCCCAGGCCAGGGATATCGATGAACACTCTGTCAAATTCCTGACTTCTCCGGGACAGCTCCAGCCAGTCCTCGACCTTGGCCGCCTCCAGATAAGTGAAGTCCGATAGCTCCGCATAGTGCCGGAGGTAAAGCCGTCCCTTGCCCTGCCTGAGATCGGCGTTGACCAGACAGGTTTTCCGGCCTGGGTTCTCGCGCTGGTACTGCAGGGCCAAACGCAGGATGGTCGTTGTCTTTCCCGCGCCATGCGGTCCGGCCAAGGCGTGACACTTCTCCGGCCACATCCGAGCTGACCAGGGACGGACAAAGACCTGCCGCGAAAGCTCTGACAGGCTGGAGGCGTTCGGCCGATCCTTGAGCCGCTCCCAGAGCTTGATGAGCACATCGTCGGAGACCCCTTCCCGCTCCAGATGCTCCAAGGCTAGACGCTGCCTCGGCGTCAAGCGCTCCATCTCCATCTGCGGCTTCAAGATAGAAAAGAGCTGCTCCTTGAACTGAGACCACTCGGAGTGCCAATCCCTCCATCCGGAGACCTGCGGCCCGCTCTCCGCTTCGAGGCTCGTCGGCTCTGGCTCCACTGCGGCCATGACCTCGCAAACGTTTTCCCCTTCCTCCTTAAAGGACTGGGTGTTGAGTATGATGGCCTTTTCTCCCAGGGCCTCCCTGACCTGCTGCAGGACATCCTGAGTCGAACGGCCGCGGAACGTCTTGACCTTCATGCTAGAGCCTCACGGTCTGGTACGATTCCAGACGAATGTCCGGAGGAATCTCGGCCTGGGAGATCACCGGCAGCATGGGGACAAAGCGGGTGACCAGCTGGGCCAGGTGTGACCTGATTTGGGGTGCGGTCAAGAGCACGGTTTGACCGTCGGAAACCTCCACCTGCTCGAAAGCGTCGTTGATGGCTTTGATGATCTGCTGCGCCTCCTGGGGATCGAGGGCCAGGTAAGCCCCGCTTTCGGTCTGCCGCAGGTTATCCTGGACCTTCCGCTCGATGGTCGGCTCGAGCTGGAGAATCGGGAGCACGTTCTGACTGGACAGGTGCGGCCTGACTACGGTGCGGCTCAGGCGTTGCCGGACAAGCTCGGTCAGCTGATCCGGATCCTTGACGTTCTGCCCGAAATCGGCCAGGGCTTCCACAATGCTCAGGAGATCCCTAATGGACACGCCTTCACTGACCAGGTTTTGCAGGACCTTCTGGACTGTGCCCAGGGGAAGCAGGTTCGGAACCAGCTCTTCGACCGCCTTTGGCGCCCGCTTGGCCAAGTTGTCCAAGAGGTTCTGGGTCTCCTGGCGGCCGAGGAACTCGTGCAGGTTGCGCTTGAAGACCTCGGTCAAATGCGTGGCCACGACGGTGGCGGGATCGACAACCGTATAGCCGGCTAGCGAGGCTTCTTCCTTCTGCACTTTGCTGATCCACATGGCCGGCAGATTGAAGGCCGGCTCCCTGGTGGACACGCCCTTGACCGTCTTCTTCACGCCGCCCGGATCCATGGCCAGATAGTGGTCGGTCATGATCTCCGCCCGGGCGATGCTGTTGCCCTTGATCAGGACAGAGTACTCGCCGGCCTTCAAGTTCAGGTTGTCGCGCACGTGCATGGAGGGAATGACCACGCCCATATCCAGGGCCAGCTGCCTGCGGATGGACCTGATGCGATCCAGGAGATTGCCGTCCTGCTTCTCGTCGACCAGGGGTATGAGCCCGTAGCCAACCTCCAGAGCCAACGTGTCCAAGGGCAGGAGGGAGCGCACCTCCTCAGGTGTGTCTGAGGGGGCTTTTTGCTTCTCCTGGGCCTCGGCCTCCTGGGCCTGCTCCTCCTTCTGGTGCCGGGCGGCCAGGCTGGATAGTCCGAAGAGCACTGCGGCAAGAACGATAAAAGCCAGGCTGGGCATGCCCGGAACCATGGCGAAAAGGAGCAGTACGCCGGCGACCAGCCGGAGGCCTCTGGGAAAAGAGGTCAGCTGGCCGAAAAACTCCTCGCCCATCTTGGCCTTGCCCGCCGCCCTGGATACGATCAGACCGGCCGAGGAGGCCACGATCAGGGAGGGAATGATCGTGACCAGCCCGTCGCCGATGGTCAGGATGGTGTAGGTCCTGACGGCTTCCATCCAGCTCATGCCCTGCTGAAAAACGCCGATGAGCAGCCCGCCCAGAATGTTGATGACCGTGATCAGGATGCCGGCGTTGACATCGCCTTCCACGAACTTGCCGGCGCCGTCCATGGCCCCGTAAAAATCGGCCTCCCTGCGGACGTTGTCCCGTTGCCGCTTGGCCTCGTGCTCGTCGATCATACCGGCGTTCAAGTCCGCATCAATGGCCATCTGTCGGCCCGGCATGGCGTCCAGGGTGAACCGGGCCGCCACCTCGCCGATGCGCTGCATGCCCTTGGCGATGACCATCTTGTTCAGAGCGAAGAGAATGAGAAAGACGATCAGCCCGATAACATAGTTCCCGCCCACCACGAACTGGCCAAAGGCCTCAATGACTCGGCCAGCCGCCTGGCTGCCCTGATCGCCGTAGAGGAGAATGCGCCTGGTGGTGGCCACATTCAGCCCCAGGCGGAGCATGGTGGCGATCATGACCACGGTGGGGAACACGGAGAAGTCCAGCGGCGTCTCCATGAACATGGTCGTGATCAGGACCACCAGGCCGAAGGAGATGCTGAAGGTCAGGGCGATGTCCAGAACGATCGGCGGCAACGGCACGAGCATGACAAAAAGGATAAAGACCACCCCGATGGCCAGAAGGACGTCGCCTTGCTTGGCCAGCTGGCGGAAATCGATCGGGAGTCTGGTGGCGCCTGTTGCCATAGAATTGACGCTCTGTCTGCTGCCTTGAGTCCTTCAGATGGACCGGCCGCCATCACGGCTGCCGGCCGGGCCTTAACCTCCAGCCCCGGAGGCGCCCCGATTGCTGCGGAACTTATAGAGCTGGGCCAAGACCGAGGCCACCGCTTGGTAAAGCTCCTCAGGAATAACGTCTCCGACCTCGACGCTTGCATACAAGGCCTGTGCCAAGGGCTTATTTTCCTGGACTGGCACCCCGCTTTCCCTGGCCTTTTCCTTGATCTTCTCGGCCAGCCTGTCGGCTCCCTTGGCCAAAACCTTCGGAGCCGGCGCCTCTTGGGGGTCGTAGCGCAGCGCCACAGCCAGATGCTCCGGGTTGGTGACCACCACGTCGGCCTGGGGCACATCAGCGATCATCCGACGCTGCATGAGGCTTTGGGCCCGTTTGCGCTGCTCCTTCTTGACCTCTGGATCCCCGATTGACTGCTTCCTCTCGTCCTCGACCTCCTCCTTGGTCATCTTCAGGTTCTCTTCATAGTCCCAGCGGGTGTAGTAGAAATGGAACACGGCGATGATCAGCATGGGAATGAGGGTGTACAGAACCATCTCAAAGCCGGCATCGAGAGTGTACGCGAGGATCGAGGTGACATTCTTGTGAAACAAGGCCGGCAGCTCCGGCAGCTTGCTGACGATGACCAGGTAGGCGGCCACGCCGACAGCCCCGAGCTGCATGAGGTTCTTCAGCAGGTTGACCAGGGTCTTCGTGCTGAAGAGCATGTTTTGCAGCCCCTTGACGATATTAAACTTCTCCCCGAGCTTCGGCTTGAAGACCTCGGCGGTCAGCAGGGGGCCGACCTGAAGCCGGACCGAGAAGAAGCTGGCCAGGGCCAGGAAGAACATGAACGGCACGAGAACCAGGCCTGTCTTTTTCAGGCAGTAGACGAACAGGGCATATATACTGGTGCTGGTCGGCTCGAAGGAGAAGCCCTGGCCGAGGGTCCAGTGAAAGACGTCGCGGATAGAATCCCCAAAAAACTCGATGCCGATTCGGAGAACGATGATGCCTACGAGGACAACGGCCACCTTGGAGACCTCCTCGCTCTTGGCGACATTGCCTTCCTCGCGGGCCTTCTCCCGGCGTTTCGGCGTTGCCTGTTCCGTTCGTCTGGGGTCTTGCTGGGGCATGCTCCGGTTTTCCCTCCGTCAGGCTGCTGTGTGCGTGTTCAGCTTCGGCCGGCTGCCCGAGGCCGCCTCTGCCTCTAAGCTTGGGCTCATATCGACCCGAGGATGATGGAGTACAGGGAGTCGAGATCCCCGAGAAACTCGCGCAAAACGAGCAGGATGACATGCAGCAGGATCCCCAGGAAAGCGAAGCCCACCGCGATCTTCACCGGGAAGCCGACAAAGAGGACGTTGACCTGGGGAGCGACCCTGGCCACGATGCCGAGGCCCAGGGAGACCAGGAACTCGGCGACCATGACCGGAGCGGCCACCTTGACGGCCAGAACAAAAATTTGACTGGAAAAACCGAGAATCTCATCGGTCACCCGCGTGCTGATCAGCAGGGCCCCGGGCGGAACCAGATCGAAGCTCTGGCTCAGGCCCTGCAGCAGAAAGAGATGGCCGTTCAGGGATAGGAAGAGGAGCAGGGTCATCAGGTAGAGGAACTGTGAGGTCAGGGTGATGGACACGCCGCTCATGGGATCGACAACGTTCATCATGGCGAAGCCCATCTGAAAGCCGATGATCTGGCCAGCGGTCTGGATGCCGGCAAAGACGACCCTGACCAGCAGCCCGAGCACCAGACCGAGGACGAGCTCGCCAACGAGCAGCAGAGCGATGCCCCAGATCCCTGCGGGCAGGGAGCTCGCCGGAAAGGACAAGGCCGGCCAAAGCCCCAGGGTCAAAGTCAGGCAAAGCGCGGCCTTGACCATTCTCGGCAGCCCTTTGCCGCCGAAAAAAGGCAGCAGAAAAAGCAGCAGGCTGATGCGGATCAAGGTCAGCAGGAAGCTTATGAAACGCGCGGGGTCGAAGGCGAACAGGTCCATGCCGGACGGATTTGCAAAATCCGCACCGATCACTGCGCGAGCCAGGCATGCCAGCCCCACGTCTTTATTTGGACCAGGGGATGCCTTGCTCCACTTGCCAGCGCTCAATGGCGCTGTAGACATTCTTCCTGATGCGTTTATCCCGCTTGAGGAGATCCTGGATCCAGAGATCGATCTCCCGCCTCTTGGTCTGCTCCGCCGAAGGGCAGGGGGTTTCCCAGACCGGAAGCCCCCAGTTGCTGACGGCCTTTCTGATCAACCGCTTCTCCACCAGCAGCAGGGGGCGAATGAGCAGGAACTCGCCACTGAAGAAGCTCTCCACCGGAAACATCCCCTCCACACGACCTGAGTAGAACAGGTTGAGAAAAAAGTTCTGGACCAGATCGTCCGCGTTGTGCCCGAGAGCGAGGTGGCTCAAGCCGTACTGCTTGACCAGCTCGAAGAGCCGTTTCCGCCTGCGCCAGCTGCAGAAGAAGCAGGCCGAGCGCTTCCTGTTCTCTGCCGAGTGTGCCCGAGGCCCCATATCCCCGACCTCGGCATGGCCGGCTATGCCGTTAGCCGCCAGCCATTCCAGAAGAGGCCTATGCTCCTGTGGATCGAAGCCAGGGTTGACATGCAGGGCCATGATGTCGACAGAAAAGGGAAGCTTTCTCTTCTGGAGTGCCAGGACCTGCAGCAGCAACCAGCTGTCCATGCCCCCGGAAACGGCCACACCGATCCTGGCTCCGCTGTGCAGCATGGAGGTCTCGTACATCAGTTTGCCTGTCTTGGACAAACAGGCCTTCTGGGCATAACTCAAGCTGCGCAGGGCCCTCATGGGTCGAGAAAGCCTCCTTCCCATTCAACTCAGGCGGATCACGTTCATCCGCCAACAAATTTAAGGAGCGGCTCCAGAAGCCAAATCTCTGCAGCCGGACTGAAACCGGCCAGGTCTTGCCGAGAGCAGCCTCAAAAAAGGTCAATACGCTTGGCCCCATTCGAAAGAGGCCGTCTTGGCGACCCGACGGCATGCCGGTTTGCCAAGGCCTCGAAGCCACAACCGGCTCAGGAGCATACGCCAAGAGATGCGGAAGTTCAAACTGGTTCGGCCCGGCGGGTTCCAGCCGCAATTATTGCATGGCTCCATGCTATTGACGAAGGGACGTTTCAAGATTATTATTGTATGTTTGAACAAATTTACTACGGAAGCAGAGGCAGCTGTCGGGCGGAGCCGCGCCCGCCGGATGAGGACGGCCAGCAGGCCGATAGACAAGCCACAGGAAGGAAGCCATGGCACGCATAACCGTTGAAGATGCGTTGGAAAAGATCAACAACCGCTTCGTTATCGCCCAGATGGCCATCAAGCGGGTCAAGATGTACCGGGAAGGCTACCCAACACTCCTTGAAACCGATAACAAGGAAGTGGTCACCAGCCTGCGCGAGATAGCCGCCGCCAAGGTTCTGCTCGAGGACTCCATCCCCGAGGCCGGAATAGAGCTCCAGTCCAAGGCGGACACATCGCTTCCATAAGCTGGGCTGGTTCAGTCAGGCTATTCCACGGCGCGGCGTGGTCCGGCAACACCGGACACCCCGGAGCCGTTTCTTCCCTGATTACGGGACCCTTCGAGGGATACGGACTTCCAGTTTCGCGAAGCGCAGGATTGCCGGGCGGCGCGCTCAGAGGCTGCCAAGGACCAAAAGCTGCAACCTTTTCATAAGAGCGCAAGGTAGAAGTAGGTATGTCCAAACGAGACTATTACGAGGTGCTCGGAGTCAATCGGCAGGCCTCCACCGAGGAGATCAAGAAGGCCTACCGAACCATGGCCTTCAAGTACCATCCGGACAGGAACCCCAACGATCCGGATGCGGAAAGAAAGTTCAAGGAAGCGGCCGAGGCTTACGAGGTCCTGGGCGACTCGGAGAAGCGCTCAGCCTATGACCGATTCGGTCACGAAGGGGTCAGCGGTCAGGGCTATCAGGACTTCAGCTCGGCGCAGGACATCTTCGACGCCTTCAGCGACATCTTCGGCGACGTCTTCGGCTTCGGCGGTGGCCGCAGCCGGCGCAGCCGGGCACAGCCTGGAGCTGACCTGCGCTATAACCTGACTATCTCCTTTGAGGAGGCGGTCAAAGGAACCGAGGTCGAGCTGACCATACCCAAGGAAGAGGAATGCTCCGAGTGCGGCGGATCAGGGGCAGAACCCGGGCATACCCCGGAAACCTGCCAGCAGTGCGGCGGACGCGGTCAGATCTACCAATCGCAGGGGTTCTTCCGCATTGCTACCCCTTGTCCGATCTGCCGCGGTACGGGAACGATGATAACCCATCCTTGCAAAAAGTGCCGGGGAACGGGCCTGACCCGCGAAAACAAGAACGTCAAAGTCAACATCCCGGCCGGGGTGGACAACGGCAGCCGCCTGCGGCTGCAGGGCGAAGGCGAGCCTGGCCGTCAGGGCGGCCCGCCAGGTGATCTCTATGTCGTTCTCCGGGTCGAGGAGCACGAGGAGTTTGCCCGTGATGGGCAGGACCTCATCGTTCCGGTGGACATCTCCTTTGTTCAGGCCGCCCTGGGGGACAGGATCCAAGTGCCTACCCTGGACGAGCCCGTCCCCATGGACATCCCCAAGGGAACCCAAAGCGGACAGACCTTCAAGCTCAAAGGCCTCGGGGTGCCCTATCTCGGCAGCACCAGGAAGGGCAACCTCCTCGTCAAGGTCAAGGTCAAGACGCCCACCAGCCTGACCAAGCG
>Ga0207797_1001177_pt1 | contig 19298 bp, 19 predicted proteins | sample PRCRCaboRojoPR_6_FD_187275 | JGI IMG/M metagenome (GOLD analysis project Ga0207797, IMG submission 187275) | Marine sediment microbial community from Cabo Rojo, Puerto Rico - PR CR 10% Liquid 1 (SPAdes) | ecosystem: Environmental > Aquatic > Marine > Coastal > Sediment | place: Cabo Rojo, Puerto...
ATAGGAATCATGGGAAAAACACATGGAGTAAGAATCCCTGCCAGGCCAAACACGAGTGAAAGTAAGAAGAATCCCACCAATGACTGGTCATCGGACAAATTCCCGGAACTTACCTGGCTTTCAGTGGTTTCGCTTGTAGCTGACGCCCCGGTTTCTTCAGCATCGTTTGAGGCCTGGTCTTCATTTCCGGAAATGATTTCGTTTTCCATGGAGTTGGTATCAGGGGATGCCCCGGCAGCCTGCTCACTTCCTGCTTCACTTTCAGTTGTTTTTGGTTCAGCTTGAGTATCCGTTTGGCTTGATGCCTGCGCCGAACCACTGACATTGAAGGTAAAGTCAGGATTGAAATACACACATTTTTCTTCCTGGCATACCTGATATTCTATATTACCAGTTATATCAAAAGACTGTTGAGACTGAACCTCGATTTCCTGCTTAAAGGTAGCCTGGCCGCTGAAATATTTCACCTGAACGCCAAATGTTTCATCAAATTCTGAAACCGGTTCAGGGCTCTCCGAGGTTTCTCCAACAAGTTTGTAATCGGACGACTCTTCAAAATTGAAAGATGTTCGTATGGGTCCTCCTTCAGGGAAATTCTGGGAATATAAGTGCCAATCGGGATCAATATCTGCTTTGAACACCAAAAAAGCAGTATTACCATCCTCTTTTTGTACCTCATAACTCCAGTCAACCGGGTTGACCATCTGTCCCATTGAGGGTATCGCATATAGAATGATTAGCAGTCCAAATATTATTCTTTTCATGATCGCAATGCTCATTTAATTAAAATAAGGGCAAAAATATATTCATTTTTTCTAACAACAAACATCAATATATGTTTAATGATTGATATATCTAGAAAATTAGGCAGGATAAGGTTTTAAGGATGATAACTATTCTTCCTTAATGGGTTCTTTCGTACTGGAGAAGAAGTTGTAATGCAGGAAATCGTAGGCATCTGAGCCTTTGATCTTAAGCCAGATTTTATATCTGAACTGCCATTTCCATTTTTTGGAGGGAAAACCAAATTTCAGATAACCGGCAATATAAGGATGGGTTTTAAGCGTCAGCCTCCTGTATCCAAGATCTTTAACAAGGAATTTCAAATAGTTGTCAATCTCATCCACCAAAAGTAAGGCGGGACGTATCTCACCGCTGCCATTGCAGGTAGGGCATTTTTCAACGGTCTGGATATTCATTTCGGGCCTCACACGTTGCCGGGTAATCTGCATGAGCCCGAATTTCGTAACCGGAAGGATGTTGTGCTTGGTGCGATCGGCTTTCATCTCTTCCTTCATCGTCTCATAGAGCTTCTGCTTGTTCGCCTGTGTGTTCATATCGATGAAATCGACCACGATGATTCCCCCGATATCCCTTAACCTGAGCTGACGGGCAATCTCTTTGGCTGCGGCCAGGTTTACCTTCAGCGCATTGGTTTCCTGGTCCTCACCAAGTTTTGACCGGTTTCCACTGTTTACATCAATGGAATGCAAGGCCTCGGTATGTTCAATGATCAGATAGGCTCCGTTTTTAAAAGAGACTGTGCGTCCGAAGAGAGCCTTGATTTGTTTGGAAACACCAAATTGATCAAAGATGGGATTGGGACCGTTGTAGAGCTTGACAATTCCCTTTTTTTCAGGTGCAATGGTGCCGATATATTCCTTTATCTCATGGGAAAATGTGGGATCGTTAACATATATATTTGAAAAAGAAACATTAAGCAAATCCCTCAGCAAAGCGGAAGTCCGGTCAAGTTCGCTCAAAACCAGCTTGGGAACGGTTGCATTATGAAGCTGCGAAAAAGCCACCTCCCATTTCTTTACAAGTCCACGTAGTTCCCTGTCCAGGGCAGCCACCCTTTTTCCTTCGGCAACAGTGCGGATGATGACACCATAATTTTTGGGCTTAATGCTTTTAATCAGACGTTTTAAACGCTTGCGTTCGTCCGCGGATCTTATTTTTTGAGATATGGAAACCTTTTCTGAAAAAGGCATCAAGACCAGGTTACGCCCGGCAATGGAAATTTCTGAAGTTAACCTGGGTCCTTTGGTAGAGATGGGTTCTTTGGCAATCTGCACAATGAGCTTCTGGCCCGGTGAGAGTACATCTGAAATCTTTCCATTCTTATCAATATCCTGCTCCATCTTCATTTTTTGCAAAGATGGAGCTTTGCCTTTTCTTGAAATCGAAGATTTTAAATATTTATCCAGTGAACGGAACTGGGGTCCTAAATCCAAATAATGCAGAAATGCATCCCGGGAATAACCAACATCCACAAATGCAGCATTAAGGCCGGGAATAATTCTCTTAACCCTGCCCAAATAAATATCACCTACTGCAAATTTGGGATTCCGTTTTTCTTTATTTAATTCAACTAATTGTTTATTCTCGAGCAGTGCTATTACGATCTCTTTGGAAGCAACATCAATAACTAACTCTGAACTCACAACACTTCTCCCACATTTACTTCAACATCTAAAAGTTAAACCTAAGGAAGCAATGCTTCATTAGGTTTAACTTCAATTATGTAACAAATCTCATTTCTTCTTTTTATGCCTGTTCTTCCTTAAACGCTTCTTACGTTTATGAGTAGCCATCTTGTGTCTCTTCCTTTTTTTTCCGCTTGGCATAAGCAATCCCTTCTTTTAATTAGTTTTTCTTCCCTGTATACTAGGCTTTAACATTTTCTTTTACTTTGCTGACAAATTTCTTAGAGGGCCTGAATGCAGGAATATAATGCTCGGGAATAACAATAGTGGTGTTCTTAGAGATATTCCTGGCTTTTTTCTGAGCCCGTTTTTTAACGATAAAACTACCAAAACCTCTCAAATAGACATTTTGGTTACTGATTAGAGACTCTTTTACAGTTTCCATGAAAGCTTCAACTGTTTTTTGAACAGTTACCTTTTCAATACCAGTCTTTTTCGAAATTTCGTTTACGATATCAGCTTTTGTCATTTTCCAAAAAATTTAATTTCCAATATTTTACAATAGTTTAAAAAATGTTGGATGCAAATATAAAGCATTTATTTTTATTAGAGAAATAGATTTATGTTAAATTTGACAATTTTATGATTTTAAGACACTCTATATCAACAAACATGAACATTAGCGCCATTTTAACTAGCTGGTATAAAATTCATAAAAGGGATCTACCCTGGCGAAACACAAAAGATCCTTATTTTATCTGGATTTCTGAAGTCATCCTGCAACAGACAAGGGTGAATCAGGGCATGGATTATTATTTGCGTTTTATCAGGCAATTCCCGGACCTCGAAACTCTTGCAAAGTCATCTCTCGATGAAGTATTAAAAGCCTGGCAGGGTTTGGGTTATTATACCAGGGCAAGAAATCTTCATGCCACTGCTCAATATGTTTATTATGAGTTAAATGGTAAATTTCCTGACAATTACAATGATCTTATCAAACTTAAGGGTATTGGCGATTACACCGCCTCTGCAATCGCCTCTTTTGCTTTTGATGAGCCCGTCGCGGTTATGGATGGGAATGTTCAGCGCGTTCTTTCACGTATAACAGGTATTGACATTCCCGTTAATACAGGCAAAGGCAAGCAGTTAATCAAAGAAGAAGCACAGAAGCTAATATCCATCGAAAACCCGGCACTACACAACCAGGCCATCATTGAATTTGGAGCTGTTCAATGTGTGCCGGTAAATCCAAATTGTGAAGAATGCCCGCTAAAGAATATATGTTACGCCCATCAGCAAAATATGTTGGAAAAGCTGCCAGTAAAAAGAAAAAACAAAAAGAAACGACTCAGGTATTTTTATTATCTGAAGATCCACCAAAACGGTCATCTGTTTATGCAAAAAAGAGCGGAAAATGATATCTGGAATTCACTCTATCAATTTCCTTTAATTGAATCGAACAAGGCAATGGATTTAAATGACATCACTGCCTCAGACCAGTGGGAAAAAATCTTTAATGGAGTCACCCCAACCATAAATAACGTTTCCAACACATACACCCATTTGCTCACCCACCAGAAAATCCATGCACAATTTTTTGAAATAGAAATTCCCCATCCCACTGATTTTCTACTGAATAATTACATAACGCTGGAGAGTGGGAGAATTCAGGAAATTGCTGTTCCCAGGCTGATTGAAAAATATCTGGAAGAAAAAAATAATAAAAAATAATTTGGAAAAGATTTGTATATAAAGAAAAATTTGTAACTTTACGTTAAATTAACCAATCTTTAAAAATTCAGTACTATGGGAATTAGCAGAGGAATTAACAAAGTAATTCTGATTGGGAACGTAGGTAAAGACCCCGAAATTAAACGGCTGGACAGTGGCCTGGTCATTGCCAACTTTCCCCTGGCAACAAGTGAAACGTACCTGAACAAGAACAATGAAAAGGTGACCAACACAGAATGGCACAACATTGCTCTTTTCAAAAATCAGGCTGAAGTAGCTGAAAAGTACGTTAAAAAAGGTGATCCCCTTTACATTGAGGGAAGAATCAGAACCCGCTCCTGGGACGACAAGGATGGTAACAAACGGTATTTTACAGAAATTGTTGGGCTTAACATGCAAATGCTTGGAGGAGGTAAAAAGACCGATGATACATCCGTTTCCCAGAGCAATCAGGTTACTGAATCAGAAGGTGCAACAGGAATCCCTGAGGATGAAGACGATCTTCCATTCTAGAGCCTGAAACTAAAGCTTGAAAGTCGACTTTGGATACAATTGAGCCATTTTTATGCATTCTTAATATAAAATCCTTTGTTAGTATTACCACTATACAAGGGAATGGTATTAGTCTATTATTGGTAAGTCTGTTTTTTCTGGTCCTCGTTTCAGTAGTTTCAGGGGGCGAGGATGCTATTTTTGCTATTATTCCCAATAAACTCAAAGAATTAAAAAAACACCCGGATAAACGGAATACCATACTGACAAAACTCCTGGAAGCCCCCCAGATTTTGAAAGCGTCCATACTGATTTTGAAAAATTTTCTGTATGTAGTTATATTTATTTGTTTAAGCTTTGCCCTGCACAGCTTTATCATCATAAAACAATACACCGCAGGCACTTTTCTGCTTCAACTGTTACTGATCATTGCCGTAATATTTATTTTCAGAGATTTACTGGTTAAAGTGATTGTTCCGAAAAATCATTTCCAGTTTGCCAGGGCAATGGCAGCACCTTTTAATGTCATCCACAGGATGTTATACCCGTTAAGCAACTACCTGGTTAATTCCACATCCGTAATTAGCAAGAAGCTTCTAAAAAGAAGAAGATTAACACTCGATGAATTATCCGATGCATTAAACCTCTCTTCCAATGAAATCCAGGAAGACAAGAACATCCTGAAAGGCATCATAAAATTCGGAAACATTGATGCAAAGGAAATAATGAAATCCCGCATTGATGTGGTGGCCGTGGATATCAATACAGAATTTGAAGAACTGATGGATCTCATCATTCATTCCGGTCATACCAGAATTCCCGTTTACGAAGAGAGTTTCGACAATGTTCGGGGTATTCTTTACATAAAAGACCTTTTACCCTATCTGAACAATAAGGAAGAATTTGAATGGCAAAAGCTGATCAGGCCTCCCTATTTTGTACCCGAAACCAAAAAAATCAATGGATTATTAAAAGAATTCCAGGACAATAAAATCCATATGGCCATTGTTATTGATGAGTATGGGGGAACATACGGTATTGTAACCCTGGAAGACATACTGGAAGAAATAGTAGGTGAAATTGCCGACGAATCCGACACGGATGAAATGTATTATACCAAAATCGATAACAATACATTCATGTTTGAAGGCAAAACCCTGCTTAACGATTTTTATAAAATACTCAATTTAAACGATGAGTTTTTTAAAGAAATCAAAGGGGATGCGGATACCATTGCAGGCATCATTCTGGAAATTAAAGGGGAAATACCCAGGAAAAACGAAGTAATCCAGTTTAAAAATCTGACATTTAAGGTAGAATCCTCCGATAAAAGAAGAATTAAAAAAGTGAAAGTGATTATTGAATAAGTGGAGTTGATTATGCAGACATCACGAAAGCCAGTCATTTTATCCCTGTTGTTTTTTATTATCCTGATTATTTGCTGGAGCTGTGGGCAGAAGAACCAATCCACCCCCCGACCGCGGGGATATTTCAGGATTGATATGCCGGAGAAGAAATATACTTCCCTTAAAATCAATTGTTCTTATAGCTTTGAATATCCCACGTATTCAAAGATCGTAAGGGATCCGGGAGGAGCCGGCAGGGATTGCTGGATCAACATACATTATCCTCAATTCAACGGTGATATACATATCAGTTATAAGCAAATCGAAAACAACTTTAAAACTTACGCAGAAGATGCCAGAAACCTTGCATATAAACATACAGTGAAAGCTGAGGCCATTCAGGAAGAGCTTTTTCAAGACAAAAAGCGAAACGTATACGGTATATTTTATAATTTGAAAGGAAATGTTGCTTCTCCTGCCCAGTTCTTCGTAACCGACAGCACAGATCATTTCCTTAGAGGTTCATTGTATTTCAGGACTGAACCCAACCAGGATTCTCTTGATCCGGTGATACAATTTGTCAAGAAGGACATGAGGCATCTGATTGAAACTCTGCAGTGGAAAAATTAAAGAATATGGGAATTGTGATTGACAAACAAGTCAACCCACATTGTAAACTTGGTGTTTGGCGAATAACGGAAAATTACAGTGATCTTATCTCCAGGCTCGATCTCGACCAAAGTGATTATGAAACCATGGCAGCTTTCAAAAACCCCAAAAGGAAGCTGGAATGGCTTAGCGTTAGAGTATTACTGGATGAGTTAACCGATAAAGAAAATAAAATCCTATACAATGGCAACAGAAGACCCTACCTCTCCGACAGTTCACACAACATCAGTATATCCCATTCCGACTATTATGCTACTGTACTCGTATGCAAGAAAAAACACGTAGGAATTGATATAGAGAAAATAAGCCCAAAGATTGAATATATTGCCTCCAAATTTTTAAAGAACGGTGAATTAAAACATATACACGATTCTACCAGAATCTACCATTTATACTTGCACTGGTGCGCAAAGGAAGCACTTTACAAATTATGCGACCGAAAAAGAATGAGTTTGAGGGAGAACATTACCATAGAGCCATTTGTTCCCTATGAAAGCGGTACTATGTATGGAAGTGTCCATTACAGGGATATCAGGGAACGTTTCTTGTTGAATTATTTTTCAATAGAGAATTATTCAGTGGTTTGGTGTAGAAAATAATGTTCCAATGAAAATTTACCAGCGAATACTCAGTAATATAACTACGCAAAAACTATTTGCTCTACTTATTGACCCCGAAAAATATGATCAGAAAAGCCTGAACCATGTGATCCAACTTGCCAATGAGGCGCATGTAGATTTTATTTTGGTTGGCGGCAGCCTGTTGAGTGACATTCTGGACCCTACAATTGAGAGCATAAAGCAGTCAACAGATATCCCGGTTATTCTTTTCCCCGGGAACCTTATGCAGATCTCGAATAAGGCCGACGGCATACTATTTCTTTCCTTAATTTCGGGGAGAAATCCCGAGTTGCTCATCGGAAATCACGTTTTGGCGGCAAATATGCTGAAAAAAAGTGGTATTGAAGTGATTCCCACCGGTTATATCCTGATCAACGGGGACAATACATCATCTGTTGAATACATAAGCAACACAAAACCCATCCCCTACGATAAATCAGAGATTATTGCCTCAACTGCCATGGCGGGAGAGTTGCTTGGTCATAAGCTCATATACCTTGAATCGGGCAGTGGTGCAAATCAGTCAGTTTACTCAGAAGTTATAAATTATGTTAAAAAACATATCAATATACCCCTTGTGGTAGGAGGTGGACTAAAAACCCCGGAAGACGTAGAAAGGGTATGCCGATCAGGAGCAGATATGGTGGTGGTTGGCAACGCCATCGAAGATTATCCCGATAACCTAAAACCTATGTCCTCTGTAATTAAAGAAAAACTATAACAAGGCAGTTGTAAACAATTTATTCAAAAAAAATAATATCAATTTAAACTTTCCCGTTCAATCATAATCGAATGTTATAAAAATGTAAAACAATTAAAAATTCATTTATACTAATGAGCGCTTCATACTGGGATGAGAAATGGGCACCTGTATATTTTAAGGGTATTCATGAAGATGAAAAATATGAAGTATCCAATTACGGGAGGATTAAAAGTTACAAGGTTAACAAGAAAGAGGGGAACATTATCAATGGTGCTTCCTTAAAAGGGTACAAAGTTTTGAACATCAAACTTGACAATGGCAAAAGAACCACCAAATATGTTCACAAACTGGTTGCTGAAAATTTCCTGGAGAAGGATAGCCAGCTCCAGCAACACGTCATTCACCTCGATTTTGACAAACAAAACAATTACTATAAAAATCTGAAGTGGGTGACCAAGGAAACGATGTTTGAGCATCAAAAGATCAATCCAAATTACAAAAGAGGCACCATCAATTATTCCAAATTAACGGAAACCGATGTCATCCGACTGAAGAAAAAATTAAAGCGTGGCAAGAACAAGCTGTATAAGCTGGCCAAAGAATTTGGAATCACACATACTCAGCTAAATAGAATCCGTTCCGGAGAAAACTGGGGCCACATCAAGGTGGATTAATTATAGATTCTCTATCCTGCTTGGCAATCGTTGTTTAAGATGATGGTGGAAGCCACCTTAAAATATAATTTTATACTCAGGTAGTGAGATACTAAAATTATTTTATATAAAAATTGTTGGCAAAATAAATATCCCTTCCTGCAGCAGGAAGGGATATTTATTTTAGTATATATGGTGGAATGGAATTTACATCATTCCGGGCATTCCTCCGCCCATTCCACCGGCTCCTGCACCGGCGCCCTGGCCTTCATCTTCCTCTTCTTCTTCAACCAAAACGCATTCGGTAGTGAGGAACATGCCGGCAATGGAAGCGGCATTTTCAATTGCAATTCTTGCCACTTTGGTCGGGTCGATTACACCGGCAGAATAGAGATTTTCATATTTGCCGTCTCTGGCGTTATAACCATAATCACCTTCTCCCTGTATTACTGCATTTACAACAATTGAACCTTCAACTCCGGCATTCTCAGCAATCCGGCGCAGCGGTTCTTCTATGGCACGCTTAACTATTGCAATACCGGTATTTTCATCCTGGTTACTGCCTTTGAATCCGTCAAGAGCCTTGATTGCACGGATATAAGCAACACCGCCGCCAGGTACAATACCTTCTTCTACTGCTGCTCTTGTAGCGTGAAGTGCGTCTTCAGCCCTGTCCTTTTTCTCTTTCATTTCCACTTCACTGGCAGCTCCAATATAAAGTACGGCTACGCCACCTGCTAACTTAGCAAGACGCTCCTGCAGTTTTTCCCTGTCATAATCGGAAGTGGTGTTATCAATTTGCTTCTTGATCTGGTTAACCCTGGATTTGATGTTCTTGGTGTCGCCGTTACCGTTCACAACGGTACTATTTTCCTTGTCAATGGTAACTTTTTCTGCTGATCCCAGCATATCAATTGTGGCGTTTTCCAGAGTCAATCCTTTATCTTCTGTAATAACAGTGCCTCCTGTCAAAATGGCAATATCTTCCAGCATTTCTTTTCTTCTGTCTCCAAAACCAGGAGCTTTAACTGCTGCAACCTTCAGTGAACCTCTCATCTTGTTCACTACCAATGTAGCAAGCGCTTCGCCCTCAATATCTTCTCCAATGATCAGCAACGGCTTACCACTTTGTGCAGTGGATTCAAGAATGGGCATCAGATCCTTCATTACGGATATCTTCTTATCGGTAATGAGGATATAAGGATTATCCAGAATGGCCTGCATCTTTTCGCCGTCAGTAATGAAATAGGGTGAGATGTAACCACGGTCAAACTGCATACCTTCAACAACATCCACGTAAGTTTCAGTTCCCTTGGCTTCCTCAACAGTGATGACTCCTTCAACGCCAGCCTTTGACATGGCATATGACAGCATTACACCAAGTTCTTTGTCATTATTGGCAGAAATAGAGCCAACCTGGGCGATTTCATCTTCATCGAGCACCTCGTCCAGAATTTTTTCTCTTTCCTCGTAACTCAATTCTGATTTTTCCTTCCCTTCTTCCGGCTTCTCAAACAATTCCTGAGCCTTTTCAATGATAGAGTTGGTTTGAATGCTCTTTTTCTGATCATTCAAACTCTTAACAACCTCTTTAACGGCTTTATCAATACCTCTTTTTAGGTCCATTGGGTTTGCACCGGCAGTAACGTTTTTCATTCCTACGGTAGCCATGGATTCAGCCAGCAGGGTAGCAGTCGTAGTACCATCACCTGCATCATCCGCTGTTTTTGAGGCTACCTCTTTTACCATCTGAGCTCCTACATTCTCATACTTATCTGAGAATTCGAGCTCTTTAGCTACCGTCACTCCGTCCTTCGTAATCTGGGGAGCACCAAATTTCTTTTCAATTACAACATTGCGCCCCTTTGGACCCAGTGTGACTTTTACTGCACTAGCAAGCTTGTCAATACCTCTTTTCAGAGAATCTCTTGCTTCAATATCAAATCTTAAATCTTTTGCCATTTTTCACAGATTTTTTTGTTATGATTATTAATAATTATTTACTATTCAATTAATAAGATGTCATCTTCTCGCATGATCAGATAATCTTTGCCGTCAATGGTCAGTTCCGTTCCCGCGTATTTCCCATAAACAACCGTATCGCCTTCTTTTACGGTCATTGGTTCATCCTTTTTTCCATCGCCTACTGCAACAACTTTACCTTTCTGAGGCTTTTCCTTTGCTGAATCCGGAATGATGATCCCACTGGCGGTTTTTTCTTCTGCCTCCATCGGCTCAATTAACACTCTGTCTTTTAGCGGTTTTTGTTTCATTGGTTTTCTGATTTGATGGTTACACTTTCAAATTTCGTTTTCCTTGTCAGCATATTTTATGCCAAAGAAAAAACATTCAAAGATTCAACAAAAACCCGGACAGAAAAAGATGCTGATAAACAGATTTTTTTATGGACTACATGTAAGTTTTATAGTGTATAATTATACTGACAGGAAAAAGAAATAAAAAAAGGTGTCAGCTAAAATTATGACAAGCTGACACCCCTTTTGTTCAATAAAGATATTTGGCAAATTATTCTTCAGGAGGAAGTGGACTTTGATCCTGAGATCCCTGTCCTGGCTGTGGAATCTGTTGGCCGGGGCCTTGCTGACCCGGGGCCTGCTGCTGGCCCTGTCCCCCGCCCTGTCCTTCGGGCATTGAGGTGGGGAACTGAGGCATTTGCGAAGGATCTACAGCATTATCGATTTGTTCCTGAATTTTGGATCTTTCTTCTACAGTTTCACGCGGAATGGTCATGCTCGCAACCAGACTCAGCACAAGTAGTGTTACTGCAAGGGTCCAGGTTGCTTTTTCAAGAAAGTCTGCTGTCTTCCTTACTCCCATTACCTGGTTCGACCCTGCAAAGTTGGAAGCAAGACCTCCTCCCTTGGAATTCTGAACCAATACGATCAGTACCATCAGTATACTGACAATAATGATCAACACCGACACTAATAGATACATATTCCTTTATTTTTGTTGTTCGTTAATAATATTCCTTAATTTCTCAATTTGTTCTGCAAAGTAATCACTTTTTTCGGGATATTTCAAACTTAATTTCTTATAAGCTGAAATTGCCTTTTCATAATATCCTTGTTTGATATATATGTTGGCCAGTTTCTCTGACAACATTTCTTCATTCTCCGTTACACTCGGACTGGAAATGTCCTTCTTCTTTTCACTTTCACCGGGCGGATTTACATTTTTTAATTCCGGTGACTCCTTTATGAATTTATCAATCAAATCCTCATTTTGCTGGTTTTCCTGCAGAGTTTTCCTGTAATCTTTCTCTGTAAAATATTCACCCCCTATATTCCCTGTATTGCGCTGCTTTTTGGAATCACTTTCCTCCTCTTTTTTTTCCGTGCTGTCCAGTTCAAAACTCTCCGGTCCGCCGGCAGCGTTCCTGTCTGCATTTTCACTGGCCTCTTCGCGGCTCTCCTGCTCATATTTTTCCCTTAGCCTCTGCGACATTTTTTCTTCAACCTGAGAGGCCTTATCCAGTATGAAAAAATCACCGCCATCATCCGGCAGATCCTCTTTCTTATCGCCATCTCCTTTCTGCACGGAAAGGGTATCTGATATTCTCTGCTTGAGATAGGCCGTGGAATAATCCTTATCCTTTTTCGTCTTTTCCTTGTTTTCAGCGTGAGCTTTTACACCCGTCCCGCTTTGCTCCTCAGTTTTGTTGCCATCATCGCTGCTCGTTTGATGTTCTTTTTCCGGGGTTTCAGAATCCTTACCTTCCCCTTTTTGGCTGTTACCTGATCGATCAAAGGACTGAACCTCCTCATTTATAGCGGAAAGATCATTGATCAAACGGTAGAATTTTTCCCTGTCCTTAATATAAACGGCTGACTGTTTTAAAAATTCTTTAAACCGGGGGTCGTTTATATTTTTCAGATTCAGCAGCAAAAGCTGATGGGCTGTCTGAAAATAAGGATATTTCCTCAGCAGTGCCCTTAATTCTGAGAAACTATATTCATTTAATTCATGAGGGTTTGAAATATATTTTATGATTTCTTCCTTTTCCATCTCCATCTACCAGTTCACGACTGCTTTCTGAAATATGTCATCGATCAGTTTCTCGCTGATGTCCTCAACAAGCCGGTCCTCAACGCTTGACAGACTTTGTGATGAGTCAAAATCTTCATATTGCGAAAAATTTGACTCATAACTGTTATCGGGATGCTTTGAATTGGTAAAGCGCACACTAACCGTTATTGTCAACCGGGTCATCTGTGCGGTTTGCTCTCCTCCTACAGATACAGGTCGTGTTTCATAATCGGTTATCTCCCCGCTGAAATTCAGATCGCCCCTTTCAGTCACCATCGTCAAACGGGTTTGTGACTGAAATTTATCCTTAAGCTCGTTGGTAAAATACTGCCCAAGATCAGCCGGGCCATTGGGTGCCCTGTTGGCAAAGTCCTCAACAGAGATGGATTCCACATCGGGCTCGATATTTGCACCACCCATTGAATACTGCACAGTGCATCTGGCCAGTAAAACACAGCCAAACAGCAGCATTATGTACTTAAAGCTGTTCATTTCCATTTATTCCAGATTATATTCCTTGATCTTTCTATATAATGTTCTTTCTGAAATTCCCAAATCCTGGGCGGCATATTTTCTTTTTCCGTCATGCTTGTCCAGAGCTTTCCTGATCAGCTCGATCTCTTTATCCTGAAGAGAAAGTGATTCTTCTATATACTCTTCCGTATCTTCTATGGTCGGATTTTCCTCCTTGCCGGCATTGCCGGTATTACTTGCTTCAGCCTGTGCTTTTTCCGCCTCAGCAGGCTCAATGTACTCTCCTGTATTCTCATGAAGGGTTTCCATCAGTTGCTTGTTGTCTTTTTGGATCCTGTCCACATCGGCACCCTTGTCAATAATCTCATGCACCAGCTTCTTCAGGTTGTTGATGTCGTTCTTCATGTCGAACAAGATCTTGTAAAGTATCTCCCGCTCGGAAGAAAAGCTTTTCTCATCCACATTTTTATAAAGAGCGGGCAACTTCTCGAGGTTATAGTCGGGAAGATATTTTCTCAACGTCTCTGCATCTACCTCTCTCTTCTGCTCAATGATGGACAATTGTTCCGTAATGTTCTTCAATTGCCTTACATTGCCGGGCCACCTGTAATTGACAAACATCTCCTTAGCCTCATCCGTGAGCTGTATGGGCGGCATCCGGTAATGCTCGGCAAAATCAGTAGCAAATTTCTTGAAGAGCAGGAGAATATCCTCACCTCTTTCTCTTAGCGGGGGTATATTAATGGGCACTGTATTTAACCTGTAATACAAATCCTCTCTAAACCGGTTTTGTTCAATAGCTTTAATAAGATCTTCATTTGAAGCGGCAATAACGCGCACATCAGTTTTTAAGACCTTTGAAGAGCCTACCTTGAAAAATTCGCCTGTTTCCAGGACCCTGAGGAGCCTGACCTGTGTAAACAGTGGCAATTCAGCCACTTCATCCAGAAATATCGTTCCCTGGTTGGCTACTTCAAAGTAACCTTTCCGGCTTTCATATGCACCCGTAAAAGAGCCCTTTTCGTGGCCAAACAGCTCGCTGTCTATGGTTCCTTCAGGTATGGCCCCGCAGTTGACAGGTATGTATTTACCGTGCTTGCGTGAGCTGAACTGATGTATGATCTGGGGAAATGCTTCCTTACCCGTACCACTCTCGCCTGTAATAAGCACGGATAAATCGGTTGGGGCCACCTGCCGGGCTGTATCAATAGCTCTGTTTAATTGCGGACTGTTGCCAATGATACCAAAACGTTGCTTGATCGATTGAATATCCATTCCCACTCTTGTTTTTTCTGTTAAGTTACATGACTTCTTTCAAGAAACACTGACAAAATTACAATATTATTTATTTTTTTCTTAATTTTAACCTCCTTTTGTCTAACGAATTATACGAAACTATATTTCACTGTCATTAAGTCATAAACCTGTTGAACCCGATTAAATTGTAAAACATTGATGAAATTTATTGGTATTATTCCTGCAAGATATGATTCTACCCGCTTCCCCGGAAAACCCCTGGCCATAATCAAAGGAAAAACAATGATCCAACGGGTATACGAACAATCTGAAGAAGCATTGCCTGAAGTTTATGTGGCCACCGATGACAAAAGAATCGAAGAGAAAGTCAAAAATTTCGGAGGCAACGTGGTAATGACTTCTTCAGCTCACAGAAGCGGCACAGACCGGATTAGAGAAGCCAGTGACAAGGTAAGGAAATTATCATCTGAAGAGCATGACGTAATTGTAAACATCCAGGGAGATGAACCATTTATCCGGCCGGAGCAGATCCGTGAACTCATTCAATGTTTTGATGACGAGCATACGGAAATAGCCACATTGATTAAACCCATCAAAAACAGCGAGGCGTTATTCAATCCCAACCTTCCCAAGGTTATCAAAGATAAATACGATAATGCCATTTATTTCAGCCGAACCACCATACCTTACATCAGAAACAAGGATACTTCTGAATGGCTGGGCAGCTTTCCCTATCACAAGCACATTGGTATATATGCATACAGAACGGAGATACTGCAAGAAATCACTTCACTGGAACCCTCTTCCCTGGAAATGGCAGAATCACTGGAGCAAAACCGGTGGATTGAAAACGGCTACAAAATAAAAACTGCCATCACCGAACATGAAAATTACCCCATTGATACTCCCGAGGACCTTGACAATGTGGTAAATCTTTTGTTTTCAGAATAGAATACAGTAATTTAAGGCAACCTGATTTAGCCCAGTGCTGAATTAACTTTATTCCGTATGTCCTGAATGTTGAAGGGTTTGGTAAGATAATCGTAAGCCCCTTTATCAATTGCCTTTTGAATACTGGAGTTGTCTGTCTTTGCAGAAACTACAATAACGGGAACTTCACTGCTCCCGGATTCCCTGACTTTGTCAAGAAACTCGAACCCATCAAACTCCGGCATCATGATATCCAGCAATACCAATTGTATCGCTGAATCACCTTCCAGGGTGCGAAGGGCATTCCTGACATTTTCCGCAGTAACCACGTTAAATCCATCCTCCTCCAGGATTGTCTTCAGCAACAGTAAATGCGAGGGCATATCATCTATAATCAATATCTTGTAAGTACCGTTCATGTTTGAGATGTTTTATTGTTTGCTAAATTAAACATCTTTATCACCAATTCATAGAGTAGAATTACCTGAATTTGCTAACCATTAAATTACTCAATTAGGTATTTTTACGGGGGTGGAACGATTTATCATAAATGTTTCAATTCAGAAAAACGCCTTATTCTCCTTATAAAAAACTGAAAAACGATGCTTCCGGGGAAAACCTGACCGGGAAAATCTTTTTCCGGGGGAGGGTTGGATTTTCGTTTCTTCTGCAGACTCTTTAACCGGCCGAAAAAATGCCGGTGCGATCTCAACACAGCCGAAAAATTCCCGGGCTTCCCCTGTAAAAGGTACATTAAACCCGACAGCCAGTCCATCAATATTCTTGTCAATAATACAGAATACAATTGTTTACGGGGAAGGTTTTTATAAAGCAGGAAAAGGTTGTTTCTATAATTAAGGTACAACTTAAACGGGTTTTCATTGGGGAGCGTACCCCCTCCGACGTGGTAAACCACAGACTGTGGCACATATTGAATGGTGTAACCCAAATTTTTGAGCCGCCAGCATAAATCAATTTCCTCCATATGGGCAAAAAAATCATCATCAAAACCGCCCAGCCCGTGAAACAAATCGGCCCTTACAAACATGCAGGCACCCGTTGCCCAGAAGATCTCCGTTGGATGTTCATACTGGTCCTCATCTTTCTCGACGTAATCCAGAATTCTTCCCCTGCAGAAAGGATATCCGTACCGGTCAATGAAACCTCCGGCTGCACCAGCGTATTCAAAATATTCCTTTTTGTGGTATGCCTTTATCTTAGGCATGCAGGCAGCCACGGAAGGATCATTTTCCATACATTGTTTCAGAGGTTCCAGCCAGTTTTGGGTAACTTCAATATCGGAATTTAAAATCACGTAGTAGCTGGCCTCGATCTGGGTGAGCGCCTTATTATATCCTCCGGTAAATCCATAATTTCGGTCAAAAAGGATGGTTCTCAGGTTGGGATAATTCTCCCGGAGAAATTCCTGAGAACCATCGTCCGAACCGTTATCAGCCACGATGACCTCCACGTTCTCATCCTGTGAATATTGAATAATAGAAGGAAGAAAGGTTTCCAGTTGTTTTTTGGTGTTCCAGTTAAGTATGACAATTGCGATATCAGGCATAAAGGAAAAAAGATTTTCAGTGGTGCTTAATAAATATTATTAAGATTATTGGATCACATCGTCAATTACATCGTCATCGGCAATATTGGGCAGGGTGACATTCAGGCCCGGGGTTCGTTCCATTTCCCTTTTAATGGCCCATGTGGCTCCCCTGTTGCGTGCCCAGCTTCTCCGGGCGATCCCGTTGTTGACATCCCAGTGAAGCATCATCTCAAGTCTTCTGTCGGCTTCCTCCGTGCCGTCAAGGACCATGCCGAATCCGCCGTTGATCACTTCGCCCCATCCGACTCCGCCCCCATTATGCAGTGAAACCCACGTAGCGCCACGGAACGCATCCCCTATCACGTTCTGAACGGCCATGTCTGCAGTATATTTTGAACCGTCATAGATGTTGGAGGTTTCCCTGTAGGGGCTGTCGGTACCTGAAACGTCATGATGGTCGCGTCCCAGAACAACCGGCCTGGATATCCTGCCCTCACGAATGGCCCGGTTAAATGCCCTGGCTATTTTTATCCTGCCTTCTGCATCGGCATACAATATTCTTGCCTGCGAGCCTACAACCAGTTTATTTCTGCCGGCTTCACGAATCCAGTGTATGTTGTCCTGCAACTGGCCCTGTATTTCATCCGGAGCTGTCTCTGCAATTTCTTCCAGAATCTCCAGGGCTATACGGTCGGTAGCTTCCAGATCTTCCGGATCATTAGAAGTACAAACCCACCGGAACGGCCCAAAGCCATAATCAAAGAACATGGGACCCATAATGGATTCCACGTAGGAAGGATATTTGAATGACTTATCTGCTTTCAGTATATCGGCTCCGGCCCGGCTTGACTCCAGGAGGAAAGCATTCCCATAATCCCAGAAAAACATGCCCCGCTCCACCATTGCATTGATGGCATTCACCTGGCGCTTCAAAGATTCTTGTACCTTTTCCCTGAATTTTTCGGGATCTTCTGCCATCATCCTGTCGGCTTCATCGAGGTCCAGTCCCGCGGGATAATAACCCCCGGAATAAGGATTGTGCAAGGAAGTCTGATCGGAACCCAAATCCACCCGGATTCCCTCATCAACAAATTTTTCCCACAGATCCACCACGTTTCCCTGGTAGGCCATGGAGACCGCTTCCTTATTTTCCTTTGCCTTTTTTAAACGGGCAACAAGGGCATCCAAATCCTCATATACTTCATCTACCCATCCCTGCTGGTAACGTTTCTGAGTTGCCTTCGGGTTCACCTCCGCCACCACGCAAATGCCGCCTGCAATAACGGTTGCTTTCGGCTGGGCACCGGACATTCCTCCCAGGCCGGAAGTGACGAATACCTTGCCCGAAATATCGGTTTCTCCCTCCTTTAGGGTCAGCCTGCCGGCATTCAATACGGTGATGGTAGTGCCATGGACAATCCCCTGCGGACCAATATACATAAAAGAGCCTGCCGTCATCTGGCCATACTGGGTAACCCCAAGGGCATTGAACCTTTCATAGTCGTCTTTGCCTGAATAATTGGGAATCATCATTCCGTTGGTAACGACCACCCGCGGTGCATCTTTATGTGAAGGGAACAACCCCACAGGATGGCCGGAATAGAGCACCAGCGTCTGTTCATCATTCATTTCCGCAAGATACTTCATTGTAAGACGATACTGGGCCCAGTTCTGGAAAACCGACCCGTTTCCGCCGTAAGTGATCAGCTCGTGGGGATGCTGGGCAATGGCATTGTCAAGATTGTTGCTCAGCATAAGCATGATGGCTGCTGCATGTCTTGAATTGTGAGGGAAATCATCTATGCTCCTGGCGGAAATAACATAGTCGGGCCTAAAGCGATACATATAGATCCTTCCATACAGCTCCAGCTCCTTCGCAAATTCCCCGGCCAGCAGCTTGTGGTGTTTTTTATCAAAATAACGCAGGGCATTCCTCAATGCCAGCTTCTTTTCCTCCTTTGAAAGAATATCCTTCCTCCTGGGCGCATGATTGATGTTCTGGTCATACGGCTTATATTCAGGAAGCTCATCAGGAATTCCCTCCAAAACGGCCTGTCTGAAATCTTCCTTTTTCATAGTAGGGGGCTTTATCAGTTTAAAAAGGTAAATTTAACACAATCCACCGGGTTTGAATAAGATATTTGTCATGATTGTGGCGTACCCTCCCCTCGTGTTCTTCTTAAATTCCTTTGTGTATCTTCGGGGTAAAATAACTGAACCACAAAGGAAAACAAGGAAAACCCAAAGGCACACAAAGGTTTAAGATAAAAAAGATAAGGTTTATTTGATAACCTGGAACTACCAGTTAAACCTTATTTCCAGTATATTAAACCTTAGTAGCAAAAAGTCTCCCACGATGATCCCAACCTTATTACCTTATTTTCTTTCTATAAGC
>Ga0207797_1001178_pt1 | contig 19287 bp, 16 predicted proteins | sample PRCRCaboRojoPR_6_FD_187275 | JGI IMG/M metagenome (GOLD analysis project Ga0207797, IMG submission 187275) | Marine sediment microbial community from Cabo Rojo, Puerto Rico - PR CR 10% Liquid 1 (SPAdes) | ecosystem: Environmental > Aquatic > Marine > Coastal > Sediment | place: Cabo Rojo, Puerto...
CGTCGAGGGTTGTGATGATGCGCAGCCGGTTTCGACCGCCGCGAGAACCGCCGATCAGCCACCAGAGCACCTTGCGCATCGGGTCTCACCGGATCGTTGAACCAGCGGTCACAAATACGTGTAGGTCCCGCGGTTCGTTGCGTGCCTGTAGGTCCCGCGGTTCGTTGCGTGCCTGTAGGTCCCGCGGTTCGTTGCCACTGTCGGACGTGAGCGATTGCCGCCAAAAAACCGGCGGGGACGAACCGCGCCGCCCGGTCGGGAGACCGGACGGTGGAGGGACGGAAAAGCGTCAGCGTTCGTCGTCGTTCGAAGGACCACACGACCCCGTTTTAGCGGTCGCCGGCTCCGTCACCGGGACCGTAACCCTGTTCAGGACCGCCACCGGCGCCGGCGTTAGCGTTGCTGCCGGGACCGTTGCCGGGGCCGTCACCGTGACCGTGACCGTTGCCGTGCGGGCCGCCCCCGGGACCGTGGCCGTAGCCGTGGCCGTGGCCGTGGTGACCGCTATCCTGACCGTCGGCGTGTGGCCCGAAGCCGAACAGGCCCCAGGGAGCGCCGCTGGCGTTACCGTTGTGCCAGGCCGCCCGCGGGCCGAGTTCGGGGTCCTCGACGCCGAAGGACTCCAGTTTCTCCACGACGGCGTCGTGGATTTCGGACCGGTTCGCGCCGTCGTCGATCATCGACTCGACGGTCTCGCGGAGGTCGGCGACCTGCTCGTCAGTGAGGTCGTAGCGCTCCTCGAGCCGATCGAACGCCGATCCGGGGACCGTCTCGTTCCGGACATCAGCGTCTTCGGGTGGACCGAGTTCGGGGTCCTCGACGCCGAACGCCTCGAGTTGCGCGATCACGGCGTCACGGATCTCCATCGGCCCGGCGTCGGCCTCGAGCTTCGACTCGATGGTCTCGCGGAGCCGGCTGACTTGCTCGTCAGTGAGGTCGTAGCGCTCCTGGAGCCGTTCCAGGGTCGCGTCGAGGTCGTCCTCGTCCCAGTCGCCCTGGGTCGTCGATTCGTCGGCTGCGGTCGTGGCGTCGGGACCGAATCCGGCCGCGACCAGCCCCGACAGTCCGACGATCGCGGCGAGCGCGACCGCCAGGACGGCGATCGATTTGAGCTTCGTCATTGCACTCGGAGCATGGTCGTCGGGGGGCATAAGGATTTCAGCAATTCTGACACGATTTGGGCATCAGTGAGGCCCAAATTCGTCACGAAATGAGCGGAAAAGCTCGGACTGCGACGGTTTTCGGACGTCTCTCGGAGCGCGCGTGAAACCCGCGAGAAAGGACAGAATACATATAGGTATCGCTCCCGGCACTCAGTCCGGTGTTGCTGCGATCACGACGAACGAACCGTCGCCATGTCCCTCGCGAGGTTCCTCCGGGGCCGTCATCCCGCCCGGATTCTCGAAGATCGTCTGCCGGAACGCGATGTCCCCGAACCCGGCCGCCCGCATCGCCGATTCCAGTTCCCCGGTCGAGAGGAACGTCGCGTCGCGGTAGAACGGGTTCTCCTCGCGCTTGTCCTGGTAGTGCTGGCCCAGCGGACTCTCCTTGTCGACGAACCCGATCACGAGACGGCCGTCGGGGGCCAGCACGCGGCGGGCCTCCTCGAGGGTCGCCGGCACGTCGTCGACGAAGCAGATCGTCGTGACGATCAGGGCCGCGTCGAAACTCCCGTCGCGGAACGGCAGGGCCTCGGCGACGCCGACGGCGACCTCGACTCCGCGTTCGCGGGCGTTGGCGAGCATCGTCGGTGCCGGATCGATCCCCACGTCCAGGCCTAGCGGCCCGGCGAACCGTCCGCTCCCGACGCCGATCTCCAGGCCCCGGCCCCCCTCCGGAAGGAGGTCCCGGACCGCCGAAAGCTCCGAGGCGTAGGCCGCGTCGTGGACCTCGAACCACTCCTCGTACCGGTCGATGTGTTCCTCGAACGGCTCGGTGATGGGCATCCTACCCGGCGATAGTGGCTCCAGATGCTTCAGGCTCACCCGGGCGCTCCCTCTCGAGGACGGGGCCATCGCCCCAGACTGTGAGGAGCTAACGTGAACCGAGCTCCCCGTTTGCAAACTTCGGGAATCGGGAAACACGTTTATAAATATTTATTATGGAGTTACGAACGGACATGGCAGGTGCATTGTCAACGATTGACTTGTTAGGCCTTGTCGTACCGTTCGTCGTCTTCTTCATCCTCCTGGTCGTGTACTACGTCTGGGAGGGACGGCGCGAGCAACGACTGCGCGACCAGTACGAGGAGGAAATGAACGATGGCTGAATCGATCGCCGGCGGCGCGGGAACCTGGGTGCTGGTGACGTTCGCGGTGTACATGGTCGTCCTCGTCGTGATCGGCGTCTACGCGTCGCGCCTGCTCGACACCGTCGGCGACTACGTCGTCGGCGGCCGCCGGGTGGGCCCCGTCGTCACCGGGTTCTCCGAACGCGCCTCCGAGATGAGCGGCTGGCTCACGCTGGGCGTGCCGGCGAACGCCTTCGGCACGGGGATCATGGCGTTCTACAACGGCCTCGGGATGATCCCGGCCGACCTGGCCGCCTGGTCCGGGATCGCCAAGCGCCTGCGCAAGTACAGCGAGGTGGTCCGTGCCGTAACGCTCCCGACCTTCTTCGAGACGCGCCTCCAGGACGACACGGGGCAGGTGAAGATCATCTCGTCCGTCGTGTTGATCATCTTCGAGGGCGGGTACGTGGGCGCCCAGATCGTCGCGGCGGCGACGCTCCTGCGCGTTCTCATCGGCGTGGAGATGTGGGTCGGGGTCATCGTCGGCGGCGCCATCGTCATCGGCTACACGATGCTCGGCGGGTACTTCGCCGTCGCCTGGACCGACTACTTCCAGGGCGCGATCATCCTGATCGCGTTCATCATCCTGCCGGTCGTGGCGTTCGTCAACTTCGGCCTCCCCTTCCAGGACCTGGCGGCGATCGACAGCGCCAACACGAGCATCACGGCCGGCATGACCGGCTGGGCGGCGCTGTTCGGCATCATCAGCTACGCGGCGATCGGTCTCGGGGTGCCCGGCAACCCGCACATCATGGTGCGGTTCATGGGTATCGACCGGGTCCGGAACGTCCGCAAGGCGACGGTCGTCGCCCAGCTGTTCATGTTCGTCGCCTACATCGGCGCCGCGTTCGTGGGGCTCTACGCGCTGGTCGAACTCCAGGGCGTGGCGATCGAGAACACCGACACCGTCATGCCGCGACTCACCCTGGAGCTGCTGCCCAGCGTGGTCGCCGGCGTCATCCTCGCGGCCGCGCTGGCCGCCATGATGTCCAGCGCCGACTCGCAGCTGCTGGTCGCGACCAGCGCCGTCGTCGAGGACATCTACCACGGGTTCATGAACCAGGAGGCCACCCAGGAGCAACTGGTCCGGTACTCGCGGTGGGTCACGCTGGGGATCGGGTTCGCGAGCGTCGCGTTCGCGTACCTCTTCCGCGGAACGTCGATCTACACCCTGGTGCTCGACTACGCCTGGGGCGGCCTGGGTGCCGCGATCGGGCCGACGCTCATCGCGACGCTGTGGTGGAAACGGTTCACCGCCAAGGGATCGGTCGCCAGCATGATCGTCGGAACGGTGACCATGATCATCTGGCCCCAGTGGGGCACCATCCTGAACGCCCTGGGCACCGGGATCCCGAGCGCCGAGGCGTCGCCGTTCCTGAACGGCCTGCTGACGGTGTACGGGCTGTTCCCGGCGTTCGTCCTGTCCGTCGTCACCCTGATCGTCGTGTCGCTCCTGACGACGCCCCCGAACCAGGAGGACATCGACGACCACTTCGACGTGTTCCAGAAACCGCTGTCGGCCGTCATGAGCGAGGATCGCGGCGCGACCGGCACGCCGGACTTCCTCACCGACGGCGGGACGCCACAGCCCAAGGCCATCACCGAGATGGACTCCGTCCGTGCCCACGTCGAAGACGCCGACTACTGGGAGGACCACGACCACGATCACGGCAACGACGACCGCACGAGCGAATGAGCGAAAACGTCGACGGAACCGGACGGGGCGAGGCCGCCGGGGTTCCCGAGCGGAGCGACGAGGCCGCCGCCCGGGAACGGGACGCGTCGATCGACGCGCCGGGAACCGCGGCCGTCGACGACCGGGTCCGCGAGACGGCGACGCTGACGGTCATTCCCCCGTCGATCCCCCGGGACGACGTCGGCGACGGCGGCCGGGTCGGCGCGGTCGCGTACCCGTACCGGGTCAGCAGCATCAGTGTCACGATGGAACGCCCGCTGGTCGAGGACCGCACCGACGAGTTCGTCGTCAGCGTGGACCGGTCCCGCCGGCTCGCCGTTCGCGCCGACGTCGTCCCCGACAGGGTCGAGCGTACCGTCGAGGACGTCCTGGTCATCCCGCCAGAGATCGACGACCGCACCGCGGATGCCATCGCCCGGAAGTCGGTGTTCCAGTGGACGCTACGGCGCTACTCCCTGAACCACGCGCCGACCATCGAGTTCGACGACACCGTCGAGGCCCACAAGCTGTTCTGGATCGTGGAGCGCCCCGGGGGCGACGTCATCGTCGACAGCGTCCGCGGCGACGAACGCCCGCTGGACGAATAGCGGGCGGCCCCGGTAACCCCTAGCGCCGGCGAGCGCGTAGAAGCCAGAGCCAAGTGTCGGGGGATCGAAGGGGGCGTACATGGCCTGCGAACCCAGTCTGAACCCCGTCGAGAACGTCACGTGTGCCATCGAGCAGTTCGTGGGCGTCGCCGGGAACGACCCACTGGCGGCGGTGTCGCTCGCGATCGGCTTCCTGATTCTGGGCGTCGTGGGGCTCGCCGTCGCGTACCTGGGGGTCGGCGCGATCATCGACCTCGTTCGGCCCGAGTCGAGCGGTCCACCGCCGCGCCGGCGAGCCTGATCGCCGCGGCCGGCTCCGGCCCGAGCGGCGACCCGACGACGATCCCGTCCGCGTACTCCAGGAGGGCGTCGATCCGTTCGGCCACGTCGGCGGGCGTCCCCGCCACGGCGAACGCGTCGAGCATCGCCGGCGTGACGAGGTCGAACGCGTCCTCGAAGTCCCCCGCCTCTATCGCCGCCCCGACCTCGGCGGCCCGGTCGCGGTCGATCCCGTGGCGGTCGAGAGCCCGCTCGTCGGCCCCGCCGACGACGAAGGCGACGGGCTGTCGAGCCATCCTCCGGGCTGCGGCCGCGTCCTCGGCGACGCTGACGCCGGCGTAGACCACGAAGTCGGGGTCGTCCCGGTCGGGATCGCGGTCGGCCATCCCTTCCTCGACGCGCTCGCTCGCCCAGGCCACGTCGTCGGGATGGGACGCGTTCAGCAGGACGCCGTCGGCGTGCTTGGCGGCCATCCGGAGCATGTGCGGCCCCTGCGCGCCGACGTAGATCGGGATCCCCCCGGGTTCGAAGTTCAGGCCGGCGTCGGTCGCCTCGAACGTCCCGTCGTGATCGACGCGCTCGCCGTCGAACAGCCGCCGCGCGACCCGCATCGTCTCCAGCACCCGGCGGAGCGGTCGGTCCCGATCCACGCCCAGGTTGGCCAGCGTCGACCGGTCGCCGGGACCGAGGCCGAACAGCGCCCGGCCGTCGCTGACCTCGTCCAGGGTCGCGACCCGCGCGGCGAGGGCGACCGGATGCGCCTCGTACGGGTTGGCCGCCGCCGGCCCAACCCGTACCGTCCCCGTCGCGGCGGCGATCCGCGAGGCCGCCACGAAGGGATCCCGGTTGTTGTAGTGACAGGAGCCCAGCACCGTGTCGAACCCCTCGTCCTCGGCCACGACGGCCAGGTCGACGGCCTCGGCGACCGGCCGATCGAGCGAGAGTTCGATCCCGAGCATCGTTCGACCGGTCACCCCCCACCGTCCCCGTACTCCCACTCCCGGAGCGCCTGGCGCACGAAGTCAGTCGACACGTCCCGGAAGAGGTTGTCCGAACCGTCGAGGTCGCCGAATTCCCAGTCCCGGACCACGGTGACGGGGCGTCCGCCGGCGCCCTCCCCGGCGACGAGGTTGTGCGCGGCCGCCAGTTCGTCGACGACCGACTCGACGGTCACTTCGAGTTCGTGGTTTTCGCGATCGGTCTCGCCTCGCCAGTCGCGGCTGGCCGGCGTGCCGGCCCACCCGATCGCGACGCCGCGCTGGCCGTGCCGGAAGGGCCGGCCACACGTGTCCGTCACGATCACCGCCGGCCGGCCGGTCAGGCCCGACCGGATCCGGGCGGCGCTCTCGCTCGGTCGGTCGGGCAACAGGAGCAGGTCGTGCTCCGGGACGTTCGACCGGTCGATGCCGGCGTTCACGCCGACGTGCCCGAACCGGGTTTCGGTCAGGAGGAACGGCGCCTCCATGATGATTTCCGTCGCCTCCTCGAGCACGGCCTGGGCGAACCGGGGATCCTTCTCGTCGCCGGTGATCGACTCCAGACGGGACGCAATCTCGCGGGCCCGCGGTCCCGCCGGAAACTCCTCGAGGTCCGCGAACCGCCCCTCGGCCTTGGAGACGACCGTGCTCGCCACGCAGACCACGTCGTCCGCCCGGAGATCGACCCGGCCGTCGATCGTCGCGGCCAGGTCGTCGCCGGGCTCGACCTCCGGGAGGTCCGGGACCGGGAAGACGTTCATACCCGAGGGTGGACGCGCGGGGTGAAAAGCGCCGCGCCCGCGGCGAAGGACGGGGCGGGAACGGAACGGATCGTAACTCGGATGCCCGTCGACCGCAAGGGCCGCCCCATGAGCGACGACGTCGCGACGACCGCCGTCCGGGCCGTCGAGGCCGGCGGCGAGTACCTCCGCGAGCGGTTCCAGTCCGGCGAGACGGACGCGGACTACGACGAACACGACGTGAAGGCCCGCGCCGACCGGGAGTCCGAGGCCCGGATGCTCGAAATCATCCGCGAGGCCCACCCTGACCATCGCATCTACGCCGAGGAGTCGGGCGAACACGACGGGGAGAGCGACTACCGCTGGATCGTCGATCCCCTCGACGGGACGAACAACTTCGCGGTCGGCCTCTCGACGTTCGCGGCCGCCGCGGCCGTCCTCGACGGGGGTCGACCCGAGTCGGCCGCCGTGTACGCGCCGATCCCCGACGACCTGTACGTGGCCCGGGCGGGCGAGGGCGTCCGCCACGACGGCGATCCGGTTGCCGCGACCGACGGCGACGCGGTGCCCCTGGAACGGGCCACCGTCGGCGTCGTGATCGGTCGGCGCGTGAAGGGCGACGACGACCGGGCGGCGGCCGCGGCGGCGATCGGCGACGCCCTCGACGACGCCAGCAAGCGTTTCATCTGGGCCTGGGCGCCGACCGTCTACTGGGGGCTGCTCGCCAGGGGCCGACTCGACGCGATGGTGACGCTGTACCCGGACGACGAGGAGCAGGTCGCGGGCGACCTCCTGGCCCGCGAGGCGGGGTGCGTTCACCGCCGGGCGGGGCCGCTCTCGGCCTACGTGGCGAACCCGGCGAACCTCGATCCGCTCTGGGCGGCGCTCGGTCCGGCGATGGAGTGAGCCGGCGGGATCCCGAGCGCGGGCCCGCGATCAGGGAGCGGGGAGTCGGATCTCGACGGCGCTCCCGCGCGGATCGTGCTCCCGGAACCGGAGGGACCCGTTCGAGCGCCTGACGACGTGGTTGACGAGCCAGAGCCCGAGCCCGCTGCCGTGAATCAGCGGTTGCACCTCCTGGCCCCCCGTGAGGACCTGCTGCTCCTCCGCCGGGATCCCCGGCCCGTCGTCCGCGACGGTGAGCCGGACCTCGTCACCCTCCCGGACCGCGGCGATCTCGACCATGGGACGCTCCCGATCGTTGTGCACGATCCCGTTCTCCGCGAGCTCCCGGACGGCCACGCGGAGGTTTCGTTCCGCGGCGACCCGGAGGCCCTCCCCGCACTCCACGGAGAGGCGACTCTCCGGATAGCTCTCCCGTAGCTCCGAGACGACCGCCGACAGGAGCGGCCGGAGTTCGACCGTCTCGATCCGCGGATCGTCCGAGAGCAGGCGGACGATCCGACGCTCCTTGTCGGCCAGGGCCACCAGGTCGCGACCCGACGCCATGATCTGTCGCGCGGACGCCGCGTGATCCGCTTCCGGGTCGTCCAGGATCTGCTCGGCGTGCCCCATCACCACGTTCATCTCGTTGTGGAGGTTGTGCCGGAGGATGCGATCGAGCACCGCCAGTTGCTGCTCGCGGTCCCGCTGTTCCGTGACGTCCCGGCAGATGGCGACCGTGCCGTCGATCTCGCCGTCCTCCTCGTAGTGGGGGTACCGCGTCGTCGCGAACGTTCGGCTCCCCTTCGTCGGCAGCTCGGCCGAGACCTCGTAGCTGACGGGGGATTCCGTCTCGACGACCCGGCGTTTCATCCCCGCGATCCGTTCCGCAGCGTCGGCGTCCATGAACGCGAACTCGTCGTTCCCGAGGAGTTCCGCCTCGGTCAGGCCGGCGTACTCCGTTACGGCGTCGTTGACCACCCGATAGTTCCCGTCGAGGCCCTGGAGCAGGATCGGGTCGTCCACGCGCTCGACGATCTCACGGTAGGTGCGCAACTCCGACTCCATCTCGACGCGCTCCGTCACGTCGCGGAGGGTCCCGACGACCCACTCGAACGCCCCCTGCTCGTTCGTGATCGGATAGTAGCGAACGTCCATCGTTCGGGGGTCCCCGTCCGGCCCCCGCCGCTCCATCTCGAACTCGACGGGGTCCCCCTCCTTGACGCGTTCGAGGAACGGTTCGATCCTCGAAACCGTCCCCTCGTCGAGATACTCCTCGATCGAGATTTCCCCGACGTCGTCCCGCGAAAGTCCGTAGAACTCCCGATAGCGCCGGTTGGCGAACACGACGGTGTTCTCGTCGTCGATCGCCACCAGGAGGTCGGTCGACTGCTCCACCGCCTGCTCGTACCGCCGGAGTTGCCGGTCCCGCTCCAGGCGGTCCGACACGTCCCGGATCAGCCCGATGAATCCCCTGATCTCGTCCTCGTCGTCCCGCAGGTAGAACACGTTCGTCTCGCCCGGAAACACGGCCCCCGACTTCGTCTCGTAGTTGACCGTGACGTAGTGGTTCGGGTCCGTCATCCGCCCGTCGAGTGCTTCGCCGAGGCGTTCGTACTCGGCCTCGGTTTCGTACACGCAAGACGCGTGTTTCCCTTCGATCTCGTCGAGGTCGTGTCCGAACAGGTCCTCGAAGGCGGGATTGCAGTCGACGATCCGGCGATCCGTGTCGACCACGAGGATCGCGTCGCGAATGCTCTCGAACAGCGTCCGGTAGCGTTCCTCGCTCTCGCGGAGCGTCCGCTCCATCTCGCGGCGCTCGGTGACGTCCCGCGCCATGGCCAGGCGGTAGTCGGCGCCGTCGATCGTCACTGACGCCGCCGATACTTCGACCGGGAACCTCGTGCCGTCCGAGCGCACGTGCTCGTCCTCGATCGGGGACTCGCGGTCACCGTCCGTCGTCTCGATGAACGACAGGTAGTCCGGCACGTCGTCGAACCGGGCCGAGATGTCCGGAACGGTCAACGAGTGAAGCTCCTCGCGATCGTACCCCAGCGACTCGCAGGCGGCGTCGTTCGCGTCGACGATCGCGGCCGTCTCGTTGTCGATCACGAACGCGGCGGCGTCGGCGCGATCGATCAGTCGCCGGAGCAACGCCCGGTCGTGCTCGCTTTGCCTGCGCTCCGTGACGTCCCGACAGATCAGGAGCACCGCGGGTTGGCCCCGCCAGGCGATTCGGGTGACCGTCGCCTCGACGGCCCGTTCGTTCCCTCCGACGGTGACGACGGCCGTCTCGAAGCGATCGAGCCCCCGCTCGCCCCGTCGGACGTCGTCGATCCGTCGGGAGGCTTCGGTCGCCGCGTCCCCCCGGAGGCGGTCCGCGAGGGGGGTCCCCTGGAGCGCCGCTCGATCGTCCACGGCGAACAGCTCCAGGCCGGCGTCGTTGACGTAGACGAACCGGCCGTCCTCGATCACCGCGATCGTGTCGGGCGACGCCCGGAGGACGGTCTCGGCCTTTCGCCGCGTATCCACCAGGGGCAACCGGGATCGGTGGTACCGGACCGACTCCCGAACCAGGTCGGCCAACCGATCCCACTGGTCCCGGTAGCTCTCCTTGATGAGGTACTCGGTGACGTTGGCCGAGATAGCCCGGCTGGCGACCGCCTCGCTCCCCTCGGCGGTGAACAGGAGAAAGGGGAGGTCGGGATGTTCGGAGCGGACCGCTTCCAGGAAGGCGATCCCGTCGGTATCGGGGAGGTCGTGGTCGCTGATGACGCAGTCCACGTCCCCCCCGCGGAGCAGCTCCAGGCCGTCCTCGACGCGGGACCGCTCGACGACCTCGAACCCCTCACGGCTCCCGAGCGCGCGCCGCGTCGCCGACGAGTGCTCCCCGTCGGTCGTGACGTAGAGGACGGTGATAGCCGCCGATAGTGACCGATCCGCCATGCAGTGGCTACATCGTGTCCATCCATCGTGTTAAACCCGCTGGCCTTCCCGTCGCGTCGAATCGCGTCCCCCGGCGGTCCGGCGTGACCCGGCCACGTGGCCTTCAAAATGAAGCCCTGAAGAAGCACAGTTAAGTACGACCCATCCCAGATCCGTACAAGGCCATGGATCAAGAACGCGGTATTTCATCGGACCTCGAGGACACGCTCGAGGAGCACAGGCGCGGGAGCACGACCGTCTCGGGAACGCTGGTCGTCAGCGATCAGGAGGCGTACGTCGGGGACGAGATCACGCTGAAGGGCGCCAACCTCCCGGCCGATCGGGAGTTCGACCTGTACTGGCGATCAACGGAGGGGCGGTGGGGCGTCATCCAGGGCAACGAGGTCGTCGGACCACAGTACTCCCCCCGGACCGACCGGATCGGGAGCGTCACCACCGACGAGTCGGGCGGGTTCGATCTCGACTGGGAGATCCCCCAGGACTACGGGGGCTCGCACGCCATCGAACTCCGGACGGCGGACGGCGAGACGGTCGCCAGCTCGGAGGTGGACCTCACGCCCTGGTTCGAGATCGACCGGACCGAAGCCCCGCTGGGCGAGGCGTTTACCATCACGGGGTACGGGCTCGGGCCGAACTTCCTGACCAACAACTACCAGGTGACCTGGGACAACAGCACGGTCGGATTCATGACCGGCGTCCAGAACCGCGGAACGGCGACCGCACGGATCCGGGCCGTCGGTCCGCCGGGGGACCACATCATCCGGGTGTGGCGCAACTACTACGGCCTGCCCTACCTCCAGAACAACACCCAGTCGCCGTTCGGTCCCGTCGCCGGCGGGCGGCAGTCCGGGTGGACCGTGACGACCACCCAACCCGAGGACCCCCCGGAGACCGCCTGGGTCGACCCCCTGCTCGACGAGGAACCCCTCCCCGTCCACTACCCCGAACTCGACGAGGACACCGAGGCCGAAATCTCGGTCTCGCCGACCTCCGGTCAGCCGGGAACGACCGTCTTCATCTCCGGCGAGAACTTCCCCGCGAACACCGAGGTCGAACTGATCTGGTACCGCCACGAGGGCGAACACGCCAAGGGAATCCCGATCACGGCCGAACCCAAGCCCGACGTGCTGCCGACCGTGACCACCGACGAGAACGGCGAGTTCCAGGTCGACGTGGAGATCCAGCAGGACGTCGGCGGCACCCGGCCCATCACGGCCGACGTCGACGGCAAGTCAGTCGCCGTCACCGGGTTCATGATGCAACCGGACATCGTCGACATGACCCCGAAGAGCGGCCCCGTCGGAACGGAGATCGAGATCGAGATCACCGGGATCGGCTGGACCGAGTACGAGACGGCGCCCTTCTTCGTCTACGACAACAAGATGCTCGGGTACGTCTGCGGCCAGGACCTGCCCACCAAGGTGGCGAAGTTCGAGGCGGCCGGCGAACCCGGCTGGCACTTCATCGACATCTACCCCAACATCTTCCCCGAGACCGACGCGGACGAACTCGACTTCGGGATCAGGCCCCACCTCTCGTACCTGGACAACCACCCGGTCCGGCCGCTGCCGGCGCTGCACCTCGCCTTCGAGATCACCGAGTGACTGCCGGCCGTCCGATCACCAGGAGGCCCACGTCCACCGCGCGTCAAGGACGTACCGGTACAGGCCGCTCACCAGGATCGCCAGGAGGTTCGCGACGAGATAGAGGAGGCCGTACCAGTCCACGAGCAGGTAGAGGATGCCGAGCTGGATGGGGATGGCGCTGCCCCGGACCACGTTCGTCTTCGCGAGGCCGACGAAGAAATCGAGCCGACCGATGTTCTGGCTGGCGCGAAAGGTCCAGGCGTTGTTGAGGACGTACTGGAAGACGATCGTACACTCGATGGCGACGGTCGCGGCCAGGAGGTAGTGCAGACCGCCGAACTCGACGAAGGTCCACAGCAACGCCAGCTGGAGGGCCGTCGCGAGGGCCCCGACGACGACGTACCGCCGGAGCTGTCTGGCGATCGGGCCGTACAGGAGGTGCCGGAGGAAGGTCCGATTCATCCCGCCAGCCCTCCCGAACGTCTCGCGAGGTCGCGAGCGACCGACGTCGCGCAGTACCCGTTCCACGAACCCGCGAAGCGGACCGATCCCCGACGCTCGACCGGCACCGTTCCGGCCCCCCGTTCCACCCGAGCGGCGCGGTCCATCAGCCCTCGTGGACCGTCACGTCGACGTCGCCGTCCTCGACGTCGGCAGTCATGAGCGAGACCGTCTTGGCGGGGCTCGCCCCCGTCGCGCTACCGGGGTTGAGCAGCCGGACCCCGTCGACGACCTCGTCCATGACCTGATGCGTGTGGCCCGCGATCCCGATGGCGTCCGGGTTCTCCTCGGCGACGATCGAGGCCACGCGCTCCTCGTAGCCGTGGACCGGTCCGGAGCCGTGCGTGACGACGAACTCGGCGCCGTCGACCGACAGGGTCGCCACCTCCGGGAGCCCGAGCGACACCGGATCCATGTTCCCGGTTACCGCGGTGAGGTCGTCGGCGAGGTCGTCGACGGACTCGTAGGCAGGCTCCGAGTCGAAGTCGCCGGCGTGAACGACGTGGTCCGCGTTCGCGATCCGTTCGCAAACCCAGTCCGGGATCTCACCCGCCCTCGACGGGACGTGCGTGTCGCTGAGGATGGCGATCCTGCTCATGTTCGGGCCTTGGAACGGCGTCCCGTAAGTCGTTCGGTCCGGGGCAGCGGGCGACGGCCTTCGGGGCCCGCACGGCCCGGGCCGCGTCGCGCGTTACCAATCGCCAATCTTCGAGAACCGGCGATGCCGTTTAGAGTACGCCTCGTTCCGCGAGGTATCCGTTACCAAGTTCCGGGAAGGGCCCGACGGCGGGATCGGCGCTGCCTGCAACGGCAAGACTCACCCTCCCGGAGGCCGTCGCCCCGTCCATGACGGACGCGACGCACGTCGTCACTGCCTTTCTCCGGACCGACGGACGGATCCTCCTGCTCCGCCGGAGCGACGCGGTCGGAACCTACGCGGGCCAGTGGGGCGGCGTCTCGGGATACGCGGAGGGCGACCCCGACGAGCAGGTGTGGGTCGAGATCGACGAGGAGACCGGGCTGGCCGACGCGGTCGACCTCGTCAGGAGCGGTCGGGCCCTCGAGTTCCACGACGCCGACCTCGACCGGGACTGGGTCGTCCACCCGTACCTCTTCGACTGCAACAGCCGTGCCGTCGAGGTGAGCGACGAGCACGTGGAGTACGAGTGGGTGCACGCTCCCGAGATCCGCCGCCGCGAGACGGTCCCCGAACTGTGGACCGCCTACGAGCGCGTGACCCCGTCCGTGCGAACGATCGCGGCCGACGACGAACGCGGGTCCGCGCACCTCTCGATCGTCGCGCTCGGGATCCTGAGGGACCGGGCGGCAGTCACGGCCGACCCGACGACCGGCGAAGCCGACGCCGAGGCCGCCGACGAACTCGCGCGCCTCGCCAGGCGACTGGTCGAGGCCCGGCCGAGCATGGCCGCCCTCCGCAACCGCGTCAACCGCGTCATGGCCGCGGCCGACGACCCCGGCGAGGTGGAGACCGTCGCCGCCGACGCCATCGACCGGGCGGTGACGGCGGACGAGGAAGCCGCCCGGATCGCGGCCGAGCGCGTCGCCGGCGAGCGCGTGCTGACGCTTTCCCGCTCCGGGACGGTCCTGACGGCACTTCGGGGATCGGATCGGCACGAGGGCGGGGGTCCGGAGGACCGCGGCGCGGTCGACGGCTCCGATTCCGAGGAGGGCGAAACGGACGACGACCCGCCGACCCCGCCCGAAGGCCTCTACGTCGCCGAGTCGCGACCGGCCCGGGAAGGGATCACCGTGGCCGAGGCGCTCGCCGGAACCCTGCCGGTGACGGTCCACACCGACGCCGCCGTCGCGCACGTCCTCGCCGAGGAGGCGGTCGACGCCGTGCTGGTCGGGGCCGACACCGTCCTGCCGGACGGGCGGGTGCTCAACAAGACCGGCACCCGGACGGTCGCGGCCGCGGCCGCCCGCGAGGGCGTCCCCGTGTTCGTCGTCGCGGCGGCCGACAAGGTGTCCCCCCACGAGGCCGTCAACCGCGAGTTCGGCCCCTCAGGCGACCTCTACGACGGCGACGCCCCGGTGGACGTCCTGAACCCGACCTTCGACGTCACGCCGGCCGACCTCGTCGACGCCGTCGTCACGGAGCGCGGCGCGCTCTCGACCGACGCGGTGGGATCGGTCGCCGAGGAGCACCGGGAGAACGCGGACTGGTCGCTCTGACGACCGTCGAACCGCGAAACGACGGGATCAGGACGGTTGTGCCCCGCGCGCGCCCCGACGCTCCCGGAACGTGAGGAGCCAGAGGATCCCGAGACCGAGCAGGAACGCCGCGGCGAACGGGACGCCCATCAGGAGCATGGTCAGGACGCTCTTGTTCGTGGCGAAGATCGCGAACACGAAGACGGCGAAGACGATCTCGCGCCACCGCCCGGCCATCGTTTCGAAGGAGACGATCCCGCCGACGTGGAACAGCACCACCGTGACGATCACGTCGACGAACAGGCCGACGCCGCCGGTGAGCATGAACACCATCCAGAAGAACTTCTTCAGGCGGTAGGCGATCACCATGTCGGCCAGCAGGGCGTCCGAGACCAGGAACGAGATGGTGGCCGGCGCGATCACGAAGAAGCCGAGGACGCTCCCGACGAGGAAGCCGACCACCAGGCTCATGCCCCAGACGCCGAAGACCCGGCGGTCGCCGGAGACCAGGCCCCGCTCCTCGAGCGCCGGCCACGCGTAGTAGAGGATCAGGGGCACGATCGCGATGATCGCGATGATCGCGCTGAGTTTGACCGCGAAGATCAGCGCCTCGACGGGGTGGAGCGTGATGACGAAGGATTGGCGCTCGGTGAGCGTCGCCACCAGTTCCGGCCGCGACATCGCCTCGACCTCGGCGACGGTGAACGCGTCGCCCCCCGACAGGATCCGCTCGATGACGTCGCGGGAGACGCGGCTCAGGAACTGCGACATGAGAAACCCGATCCCGCCACGGTAGAGCCCGAAGAACGTCGTGAAGAGGATCGCCAGGAACACCACGACGATGCGGAACATCTTCGAGGTGAGGCTCTCGAAGATGAACCGGAGGTCCCAGTAGTACCCGCCGATGTCGTCCTCGGTGGTCTCCTCCTCGGTGAACGCGTCCACCATCCCCGCGGTGGTCTCGGTGACGACGTCGCCGGACTCGCCGGCCGCTTCCGCGGCCGCGTCGTCCGCCGTCGCCCCGTCGGACCCGGCGGCCGCCGCGGATTCCGCCTCCGCCGCAGCTGGCTCCGCCGCGTCCGCCGTCTCGTGTGCTTCGTCGAACCGGTCGAGGATGAGCTGGGCCCGCTCGGGATCGTCCTCGTCCATCGCCGCCCTGGCGGCCGAGACGGCCTCGTCCTCGGTCATCTCGGCGAACGCCTCGATCGGGGCGGCCTGCAGGCCCTCCAGGTCCAGTTGGCCGACGTCGATGTCGGCCGGGTCCTGGGCCCGGAGCGGGTCCCGGGAGACGACCGGCCGGCGGAGCACCTGCACGACGAAGGCCGCGACGACGACCAGGGTGACAGCGAGGCCGAGAATCGCGCTCACGTAGACCTGCGCGGCGACGCCGGCGACGGGGGCGATCGACTCGACCGAGAGGGGCGACGGCCGGATCCACGCCGGGAGCGACGGCCTGACCGCCTCGTTGAACGCCCCCAGCAGGCCCGCCGACACGAGGAGGTACCCCGCGACGGTCGCCGCCAGGGCCACGCCACCCAACTGGAGGGTTTTCCGGGCGAGGACCCCGCTCGCCTCCTCGGGGTCGGCGGCGGCCGACCGCCGGAGGTTCGTGAGCACCTTCGAAAGTCCGAGGCTGAACCCGTAGAGGGCGATCAGGGGTACGGCCCACATGATCTGCGTGAACGGGTCGGGCGGCGAGAACAGGCCCCCGAACACGAAGATGGCGAGGACGGCGTGGCGCCACTTGTCCCGCCAGAACTCGTAGGGGATGATCTCCGAGTAGGAGAGCGCGCCCATCAGGAGGGGCAACTCGGCGGCGATCCCGAACGAGAGCGTGAGGAACACGACGAACTCGGTGAACTCGACGATCCCCCACTTGGGCTGGATGCCGGCGCTGGCGGCGTTGTTCGCCAGGAACTCGAACATGAACGGGAAGAAGATCGTGTAGGCGTAGACCATCCCCCCGCCGAACAGGAACAGCCCCAGGACCGCCAAGGCCGCGACCTGTATTCGGGTGATCGGCACCGCCGGCGAGATCCGGTCCCGGACCGAATCCCGGGCCAGGAAGAGCAGCGTCGGGATCACGAGCATGAGCCCCACGACGATCCCGATCTTGACCTGCAACAGGATGACGTCGAACGGCGTCTGCGCGATGATCTTGATCTGCCCGAACGCCGGGTCGGTGACGCCGATCCGCGACTTCGCGTTCGTCGCGAGGAAGTCCCAGACGTAGAGCCGCATCGCGTAGACGGTCCCGAGCATCCCGATGATGAAGACGATGAACGCCTTCTGGAGGTGCTTTTGAATCACCCGGAGCGTCGACGCGAGCGACTGGCGGCCGCTCTCGAGGGAGCGCATGGTGTCCTCGTCGACGACGGAACTCATTGACTGGGATCGGGTTGGTCGGTCGTCGTTATCAACTTTTCACTTCAGGACCCCGTCGATCGCCCACGGCGTCGGTCCGAGGAAAAAGGCCTATAATAAACCGCGGCTGTAGTCACCCACGAATGGCCGAGGAGTCGGAGCCGGAAGAATCGTCGACCCTCCCCGACGAAGAGGGCCCCGACCGTTCGACGGACGCCGACGCCGACGAAACGCCGGACGAACCGCCGGCCGCGGACTCCTCATCCGACGCCGATGCCGACGAAACGCCGGACGAACCGCCGGCCGCGGACTCCCCATCCGACGCCGATGCCGACGAAACGCCGGACGAACAGGACGGCGCCGAGGACCAGGACGACACCGACCGGGCCGACGACTCCGAACGGGAAACCGACGTATCGGCAGACGATACGGAGGGCGGCGAGAGCGTCGGCCCGGACACAATCGTGGACCCGCTTGGGAACAACGGACCGAGGCCCGACGAGTGGCTCGAGGGGAACGGCGACGCCGGGTCCGACAGCGCGGCCGCGGACTCGGACGGCGACCCGACCGGCATCCACGACGGGGACGCCGAGTCGGACGACGAAATCGTCGGCCCCCTCCCACCGGAAGAGGCGGAACCGCTGAAACCCGATCCCTACGGGCCGTTGCCCCTCGGGGACGACGCTGACGATTCCGGATCCGCCGGGTTCGACGATCACATGGAGAACTACAAGATGCAGGAGGAGGTGATCCAGGAGTCGGAGACCCAGGAGTACCTCGAACCGTCCGAGGTAGCGACGGTCGAGGAGCCCGAACCCGGCACGCCCCTGGACCGCGAGGGCGAGGGCCCGCCGGACGACCGGGAAATGCCCCTCACCGAGCACGTCGAGGAGATGGTCTGGCGGCTCGGTGCCGTGGTCGTCACTGCCGCCGTGGTGACGATCCTCGCCTACCCGTTCAGCGAGGGGGTGACCCTGCACGTCTGGGGGGAGGTGTTGCCCACCGCCGACGCGCCCGACCCCCACCTCTACGGCCCGCTCGAGAAGATCCTGACGCAGATCAAGGTCGCCGGCCTCGCCGGGGTCCTGATCGCGCTCCCGATGGTCGTCTACCAGACCTACCGGTTCATGCGCCCGGGCCTGTACCCACACGAACGTCGGTACTACCTCGCGGCGGTCCCGACGAGCCTCGTGCTCGCGGCCCTCGGAATGGCCTTCTCGTACTTCCTGGTCCTCCCGACCCTGTTCGTCTACTTCATGTACTACACCGAGGACAGCGTCGACATCGTCGCGTTCGGCCTCTCGAAGACGTTCAACCTGATCGTCACCCTGACGGGCGTGCTGGCGATCGTCTTCCAGATCCCCCTGTTCATCATGCTCGCGATCATGATGGGCGTCACGAGCCGTCGCTGGCTCGCGAGCAAGCGGATCTACTTCTGGGCGGCCTTCGCCGGCGCCTCCTTCCTCATCGCCCCCGACCCGACCGGCATGGCCCCGTTCCTCGTCGCCGGCACGGCGATCGGCCTCTTCGAGGGCACGCTGTTCCTCCTGAAGTGGGTCAAGCGCGGCCGGCAGCGATACCGACGGGGACGCGAGAGCGAGACCTGATCGCTCGCCGGCGGTCGCGGGCCCTGGGTCGGGGGGTCGACCGATGGTTCAGGACGGTCGACCGAGCGTATAGAGGAAGGTTGGCGTCTGCCCGTCCGCCCGTGGGGCGAAGAAATCGGTGACGGCGTCGTCGTAGAAGGTGAGCCCCGTCCCGCCGAGGGTCCGGTGGGCGTACGTCGCCAGGTACAGCCGTCCCGCCGTCGCCGCGGCCTCGAAGCCCGTGAGGCGGTATCCCCGGTCGCCGAACCGATCGACCACGGCGTCCAGGTCGGTCGTGAAGTAGACGCAAGCGGCCGCGTCGCCGCCCAGGCGCTGGTCGAGCGCGAGGTGGGCCGCTTCCTCCCGGAACTCGCCGTCCCGGAGCCGTTCGAGTTCGCCGGCGCCGGCGTGGTAGTGATACGCCCCCGACGGGAGCCCCTCGACCCCGTTCACGACGAGGTAGGGATCGACGAACTGGAGGGGCGGCGCCCCGTCGCCGCGCGCGTCGACCGGAACGCCCCGGACGGCCCGGTCGACGATCGTCGAGAGCGCCCGGAAACTGACCGACTCGCGCTCGTAGTCGCGGCAGGAGCCCCGCCGGGTGATCGTTCGACTCAACGGACGGGCGGAGGCCGTCCCGCGATCCACCGGATCGAGCGGGATTCGGTCGCCGCCGCC
>Ga0207797_1001180_pt1 | contig 19271 bp, 25 predicted proteins | sample PRCRCaboRojoPR_6_FD_187275 | JGI IMG/M metagenome (GOLD analysis project Ga0207797, IMG submission 187275) | Marine sediment microbial community from Cabo Rojo, Puerto Rico - PR CR 10% Liquid 1 (SPAdes) | ecosystem: Environmental > Aquatic > Marine > Coastal > Sediment | place: Cabo Rojo, Puerto...
ATCAAAAGCCTGAGACACTTTCAAGCCTCCGGGGCTACAAGGCAAAAACTCTAAAATACCATTCCCTAATCAGAACACCTGTCAAGAAAACCCTGATCAGAGATTTCTTCGCCAAATACGTACTACAAGGTGAGCTCGTTTTTTATAGGTTTCCAGCCAGAGTTGGAGTGTCCCCTGGGGAGGATGACGGGACGTCCGTGACATTTGGACTTGCGGATACCAAACGGGCGAACTATGAGAAGGCATGCCGAGAAAAGCACGCATAGACGCTCCCCGTGCACTGTACCGACCAAAATACGAGACAAAGTCCAAATGTCACGGACGTCCCTGCCGGCCCATAAAGACAAGACAATCTGTGCACAAACATTCCTCCCAGAACGTAATTATGGCCATGATATTTGCTTCTAATCCGATTGAAACTCATCCCATACGTTGTCAAATGCTTTTCCCAATGTGTACGGATGACGGTTGATGTCATACTGATCATAGGGTATTATTCCGAATGGCCTGGGACGTCCGTTGTCCATGACATATTTTTTCCCGTTGGCGACAAAGACACAGACTCTGTGGTGATTGCCTCTTGGCGAGGCGTATCGCAAATCCGGTATGATACGCTTCGATGCCTGGTATCCGCCCATTCTCAATAGGTAAACAGTAAATGCAGTTATTTGTGCACAGTGTCCTTTACTGTATACAAAGACATATCCTACTTCACTAAGGTCCTCACCATGACCAGAAGCATAATTATAGCGAATGCGACTTCTCTCGTAGTAATCAATCAGCTCCGGAGCATTGAGCCTTTCCTTCACCTGATCGAAATCTTTCCACCGGTGATCCTGCTCATAGTCCCAAGAGAGTTGCAGGAGCATTCGCAGATTGTAGTTTGAAATGAACTCACACTCTTCTTCATTTAATTGACCGTCTTCAAGCAACCAAAATAGAGCTTGAAGCGGGGCGCAATACCTCCTCACATGCGGTAACCCTACTTGATACATTTGCTTGAAAGCAGCTTCAAAGTCCTCAGGACAATCGCTATATATCCTAGCAATTTCGGCCAGACTAGCAGCTTCTTCAGTCGAAGTCCCATCCTGAATCTCCGGCAGTTTCAAAAGCTCTCTTGCCAATAGAGGATTCGCTTGTTGGATCTCTTCAATTGACTTGGGATGGGGACCCTGGAAGGGAGTGTTTGGCCTTGTTGTTACAATCCCAGCGCACCCTCCCATGCCTGTCATAAAGAGGCATAGGATTAAAAGACATGCTATCTGCTTTATTACCTGTCTCATCCAATCCCCGTCATTGTCGAGACCTAACAGAACAAAGATCCTTATATCTCTCTCTTTCAAACATCTGTTCTTCATACAAACGTTTTTCGCCCGTTTCCTTATTAAAAACCTTTATGAAGTATATATTGGCCTGGTATCGGTAATATTCAACCTCTCTTGCACCCAAGACACTCTTTATCTCATGTTCGGGGCCATTACTGATTATGAATTCGGCCATGGCTATGGACTCCGTGATACGATATTCCAAATCTTGATTCAGCAACTCCCAGTTGCTCTCAGCCCAATTGTTGACGGAAACGGGTCGCTTTGTGGGAGGATGACGGGACGTCCCTACCGGTCACACAGTGCCGTGAATACACTGTATGATTCACGATCTTTCCGTACGAAAGATCGAATTCGAAATACGATCAAAATGTGAAAACTTTATCGGCTTCCATAGATAACTCATAAAGGTCATCCATCCAGGCAATTGGACAAGTGCTGGATCCCTCCAGACCGTGGGATTTCATGCAAACCCCTCAGACGTAGAAGTCTCCCTCGAATTTATTGATCTCCTCCATGACGGGGAACTTGTCATTGCTAACCTTTTCAAACAGCACGCCCTTCCCCAGCATGAACACACTGACGGCATCACCTTTATTTACACCGACATTGGCGAGCCGCATAGCATTGTATATAGATTCGCCTTCGCCCGTGGAGATAATAAATAAAGTCTTCATATCCTTCTCGTTGCTACGGTAGCTTTTCCGAATGGAAATCCTTCCCTCATTCATGTATTAACCGAAATGACTTTGTCTCTTGTGATCTTCGATGTGAGTCTGGTGTTGTTGCTTAATCTAGGCGGCTGCGAATCCACGCCGGGTTACGTCGGCAATCGAGTATCGCATAGACTCGAACTGCCGAATTACAGATTCGATAATAAATAGCGAAAGGGAAGCGTTTAGCAAGAAGCCGATGATAGCCAAAGTGTATGGTGTGAATCCCAGCATAAAGTTTGAGTGATTCAATATCTGCAAAAATGGAATCAACAAAGTAATGACCCAGGCCGTCTAATTGCCGCTCATAAAATTCAAACCCTTCGACGAGATCTTTCTCAGCTTCGTCAAGGACATCGATTTTCATCTGGTTGTTTTCCTAATCCTATCCTTAACCTCGTCGACAGCAGAAAACTTGGCTCTGCCCTCCTGCACTTTTTTTTCTCTAGCCAAAAGGACATCTTCGTGCCAGCCCGGTGATGGCACAGATTCAGGGTTTTGACAGAGATCCTCCCACAATTGCTCCATAGCCGCCAGCTTATCTTCAGTTGTCATATCATCAAGCGGTATAACAAATCCCATAATAAGCTTCCTCCAACAATATCTTATGCTTAGGCTGTCAGATCGGCATCAAACAAACGACCCCACGTTACCGAAAACGGAGCCTAAAATACAATCACTTGTCACCCCTACAAATGGTGACACCTCCGAGGGAGGAATATATCATATAAATGGGAAAAGGGTCAACAGTCGGAACCGAGTTGCCTGTGCTTCTAGAGGAACAGGTCTCGAAGTCGGGTCTGCGACTTTCCCAGTCAGCGATCATGTGGCGGTTGAAGGGATAAAAAGAGCCCGCTCGCCAACAGCGCAATACAACCAACTGGAAAGATCCATGGCGGCGTTGCCGGTGTGTGCTGTCCCACATGGATTGTGGCATAAAGTGCGGAAGAGGCAGCGATAAATCCGACAGCGGGTATTGCCCAATACGCCCATCTCAACCCTTGCCTGAACGGAATGAGGAGAAGAATTGCCATGGCCACGCCATTGGCAATCCACATGCCCCCGATTAACTTCATCGAAGAAAGAAAAAGTACGCGAGTGGCGGGTTCGAGCTCCGACCATTGCATCTCGACGGCCTCACCGTGGTATGGCATGAATGTACTGCGAAACAGATATATTGTACCAAAGCTGATACAAAAGAGAGTCGACAGCAAGTGACAGCTAAAAGCGGCTTTCATTCTTCTGGTCATTTTTTTCGAAATTGCAAGACCGGATAGGCGATACTTTTTCGTCTATTCAGCCCGATATCATCGCTTCTATTTTTCAGGATCCCACGTACCTGCCAGTTTATCTGCCAGTCGCGTTGTCTCTGGGAGGCGGTATCTCCGGCAACACGTCAGGACAAAGTCGATACTCGTCGGCAAATCGATGAGATGTCCTATGGATACAAAGACCGGTTTTACGCGACTTCGGGTTCTCACGACTGCCCCAATGGTGTCCCCTTTGTGAAAAAGCAGGCTGGAACTGCCTCGTTCCTCTCCCGGCTCTTGATATTCTCCCACGAGCCGGCTTTTTGCACATCCGATGGACGGAATATGAACGAGCACACCGATATGGCTGGCGATCCCGAACCGACGGGGATGCGCTATCCCCTGCCCATCAAAAATGAGAAGATCCGGTTTCTGTTGGAGCCGGTTCAACGCATCCATGACGGCCGGTCCCTCCCGGAAACTCAACAGACCGGGCACGTAAGGAAAATCAACCCGACGCCGGGCAGTCACATGTTCAATAGCCTCCAAATGGGGGTATGACAACACTACAACGGCGGCACGGGCCACACCTTTCCGGTAGCTCGTATCCACGCCGGCTACCGTGGCAACCTGGGGACGTAGCCATCGGGTGGTCACTTGAGCGGCCAATTCCTTTTGCAATTGAACCGCCTCTTTCGGGGAAATTTCCCAGTCGTGACTCCGAATCATCGGTATAATTGCGCGAACGGAAATCGAAATGGGTTTATCGTCATCTTTCCACAACCTGCAAGTATCTCGGCACCTGGGTTTCTGTTGACATAGCACGGTTTCCGTGGGATTTGAACCGGATGATGGGAAAGAACGAAAAACAGATTACCGACGACATATATCAGGTGGGAGGCTCGGCGCTCACCGATCCGAGAGATGCAGCGATCTATCTAATTCGTTGCGGCACCTTGGCGACACTAATCGATAGCGGCTGCGGTTACGGGCATGCCCAACTCTTACGAAATGTCCACGCTTGCGGCATGTCCCCTTCCGACGTTGAATATCTTTTTCTGACCCATTGCCATTTTGATCACTCCGGCGGGGCAAAGCGCCTCAAAGAGGAACTCAACTGCCAAGTCATCGCCCACGAACTGGACGCCCACTTCATTGAACAAGGGGACAATACGGTCACGGCCGCTTCCTGGTACGACAGCGTCATGGCGCCGGTTTTCGTCGACCACAAGATCGCCGGCCCCCAAGAAGAATTTCGCCTTTCCAACAAGGTCATAAAAGCGTTTCATGCCCCGGGACATTCACCAGGATCCCTGGTATATGTTACGGAGTCGGACGGGTTCAAGGTCGTATTTGCCCAGGACGTCCACGGGCCGTTGCACCCGGACTTGCTTTCAAACCCTCGGGATTACCAGCAGTCCCTGCACGATCTTCTTTCTTTGGAACCGGACATCCTTTGTGAGGGCCATTACGGTGTCTACAGGGGAAGGGACGCCATACGTCGATTCGTCATGTCCTACGTGGAAGGGTAGCTGGAAATGAGAACTCTCCCCGGCCGGTTCCGGAGGTTGCCCATCTCTCCCTACGTGACCTCCTCACCGATCCAGTCCAAAAAGGGTTGATGTCCGCCCACGACGGGCAGGGCCAACATACAGGGACAGTCATCGCTGTGGAGCGATCGGACCTTTTCCATGAGATCCGGGACACGGCTTTCCACCGTTTTGGCAATCATCACCACCTCGGTATCGTCCTGTAATTTTCCATCCCACATGTAAAAGGAATTCATGTTGTCCAGGATGTTTACGCAAGCAGCCAGCCTGGTGGTGACCAGTTCCTCGGCAATCTTTCTGGCCAGCTCTTTATCCCCCGCAGTCATGTAAACCAGTCGTACGTCCATGTTTCCTCCTTCGGTTCCCGCTTACCGTCGCCGTATGTTCAATTTGGGCCGGAGCAACTTTGGCCGTGGATCATGTCGGCTACCACCAAAATGCCTCCGATCTCGAGTCCACAAAAACGGCAATGTGGAGTTGCACATTTTGTGATCCAATGTCTTCCAATGACAGGCTCACCTCGGTTCCATGTTTGACTCTCGGCGGAACACTGACGGAAAATTCTCGTTTTTCTTCCACCTTTCCCGATCCATAACACCGCGAGCAGAACAACGACCTGCCCGATCCCGTACATCTCGGACAATCTTTCACCACAGGAACCGTCAAAGGAAAAAGTCCACCTTGAGAAGCCTCCGAAGGGGAGAGAATGATCTCGCAGTACAAATCCTTTTTCACCCCCCTGCCGGTATCGAACCACCCCGGGACGAAACCGGAGAACCAGTCGTCCAGATGACTGAAGAGATCCGTTTCCCTCTTATACACCGGGGGCTCGGCGTTGATGCGGTTCTTGCCCCCCCGTATGGACCGGTGGTCCCGTCTTTCCAACTCTCGATCATGCTCTTTACGCTTTCCTTCGTCCGACAAGGTTTCGTATGCTTCCCGAACCTCTCTGAACTTCTTGGCACTTTGCGAGGTGTGGGTCACGTCGGGATGATACTTCTTTGCCACCTGCCGGTAGGCCTTTTTGATTCTGTTCAGGTCCGCCGACCTGCTGACGCCCAAAACAAGGTAGTAATCCCGTGCCATGATATCCCCTCCCAATCAGTCTTAATGCGGACACCATGCGGAACGATAAATATGATCAACGATTGCCGGTTACCGCTATTTGCTATTCCTGAGCTGACCCTCCCTTTTTCCGGAAAGAAGAGACCAGGGGGCGGGCACTGCATACAGGGATAGCATACGACACCACTCATTTTTTTGATAACGCAACTTTTGAGTTTGTCAAGGGCTGGTGCGATGGATGCCACAAAATGGGATCCGTGATGGCCCGTGTCCGGAAATCATTCTCTGGGTACGAGGTGCACGTCCCGTTGGGGAAAGGGTATCTCGATATTGTGGGCCGCGAATCGATCCCACACCTCGAACAGGATCTTGCTCTGGATGTTTGCCGTGCCGTTTTGGGGATCCTCGATCCAGAACCTCAGTTCAAGATCCACCGAGCTGTCTCCGAATCCCATCAGCCGACAGACCGGAGGCGGATCGTCGAGGACTCGATCCATCCCCTTTGCAGCATCTACGATCAGGTCTGCCGCCTTACGGATGTCCGAACCATAGGCAACACCAATGGGCGCCTTGAGCCGTATCTTCCGGTTGGAAAAGGACCAGTTGATCACCTGTTGCGTGATCAGGTCCTCATTGGGAATCAGATATTCCTTGCCGTCCCTTGTTACCACGGAGACATAACGACCCCTGAGGTTCGTGATCCAGCCGTAGACCTCGCCCACCTGGATCACATCTCCGGGTTTAATGGACTTATCCAGAAGGAGGATGACACCGCTTACGAAGTTGCCGACCACCTTTTGAAGCCCGAAACCCACCCCCACACCGACGGCTCCGCTGAACACGGCCAGGGCGGTAAAGTCAATCCCCACACTGTTTAGTGCCACGAGGAATATGACCGTAAACAAAAAGATTTTGACCACTTTGCTCAGGAGCACCGTGGTGGAAGGGGTCAGACCGGAAACCAGGCGAAGCTTTTCCTCTGCCTTGTCTCCGAACCAGCTGCCCACCCGCAGCAGAACCAGGAGCAACACCACGGCCTTAAAGAGAGAAAGCAGCGTCAGATTGACTTTGCCGATGGTGAATCCCACTCCGTCCAGAAAAGTCAATGCCGGACCGAGAATTCCGACGATGTGGAGGGCCGCCAGAATCCAGGCGGTGGCCGCCGTGAAGCGGGACCAAAATCGGTCCAGCAGGACGGAGGTGACCAGCTTAATGGTCAGCCACGCCACCAGAAGGGTCTGGACAACGCCGAGGAGAATGGGCGCCATGCCGGCACTTCTCATTCCCACGAATACGACCCAGACAAGGATGGTGGCAACGGCTGCAGGAATGAGGTGGATGGCGGCACTTACGAAGCTTTCCAGCCTCGGTCCTCGAGGAAATCGCCCTTTGATCCGCTCGGCGAGGTACTTTCGAATCGGACGCCCGGCAAGTTCACCGACGAGGATCGCCACCAGGACCACGACAAATTGTACAAGCGTCCCGGGCGCGAGCACGCGCTCCGCCAGCCATTTTCCGGCCGCTTCCAGCCAAGCGCGAACCACTCCGGGATGAAGAAAATCGTTCATGTTTTCGTCCTTTGACGTGGATGGGAAGGTCTTTTCTATACCAGAGATGACCTTTTGGTTCAATGAGGATCGTGTTGCCGGCCACACCTCCTTTTGCTTCATGGTGTTTCATGCTATAACCCCACACGAATCTGTACAAAATGAGGGGATAAGATCGGCAGAATCGCCACTAAAAAACGGGAGCGAGGAGGTGCTCATGAACCGACTGCTTGTTGCCTTGGCACTGGTCTTGGCCTGTTGGGGATGCAAGGAAGATACCCGTACCATCAAAGTCACCTACGACCAGGTTGCGGATCTCCGTGCAGGAAACCCGGTCCTCTTCGAGGGCCGGCCTATCGGCAGAGTGACGGACATATACTATTCAACACAAAACAAGTATGTACTCGATCTGGCCATTGACATGGCCTTTGCAAACGCCGTTACAAAAAGCTCGGTGTTTTACATTACGGACAATCCCGAAGTCGATGCGGAAATGGCGATAGAGGTGGTGAACCGGGAGCCCGGTGCACAGCCCCTGGAAGAAGGCGCGGTCGTCGCGGGATCGCAGCGCCCGTCCCGGGACTTTGGTGAAATCGGCGATGATATTCAACAAGGAATCCAGGATCTCAAAAAGAGCATAGAAGGCTTTTTCGACGGATTGGGAGACGTTTCAGAAAGCGAGGAATTTAAACGGCTCCAGGAGGAGCTGTCGGAACTGGGCAAAGCGATGAAACAGTCGGGAAAGTCCATGCACGACAAGGTGCAAAAAGAAATACTGCCTCGCATACGCCGGGAGATAGAAGAGCTCCGCAAAAAGCTGGAAGAGATGGGCCGAGAGGAAGAAGTCCGGCCGCTGGAAAAGCAGGTGGAAGAAATGATGGAACGGGAAGTGTAGGAAAGGAGGAAGATCGAACATGGAAGATTGAACATCGAACATCGAACGTCCAACATCGAATCTTGAATAAAAAAAACTCAAAAACAGAGATACTTGCAGAATGGGAAAAAGATCGAACATCGGATGTTCGATGTTCGAGATTTGCTTGTAACACCGATTCTGCCCAAAACTTGCCAGGGGTTCATATGAAAGTCTTGATTCATATCTGTTGTGCGCCTTGCGTCATTTATCCGCTGAGAGTCCTTCGGGAAGAAGGGTATGACGTGATGGGGTATTTTTACAGACGCAACATTCATCCGTACCGGGAATGTCTTCGCCGGGAGGAGACGGTACGGGAATACGCGGAACGGGAGGCGCTGAAGGTCATTTATCAGGAAGGATATGACATGGAAGGCTTTCTTCGCCAGGTGGTGTTTCGGGAATCTCACCGCTGCTCCTTTTGCTACCACGACCGGCTGGAAAGCACGGCCTCGGTGGCCCGACATGGAAAATTCGACTATTTCACTTCCACCCTTTTGCAGAGCAAGTTTCAGAACCACGATTTGATCCGGGAAACGGGCGAACACCTTGGGAAACGGTACGGGGTCCCGTTCCTGTATAGAGACTTTCGCGAGGGTTGGAAGGAAGGGATCGAGACCTCCAAGCAGCTTGATATGTATCGCCAACAGTACTGCGGCTGCATCTACAGCGAAAAAGAGCGTTTTTTCAAGAAAGACCGCCAATAAAGGCTTTTTTCTTCGCTACCACCGTCTTCGCCACGCCCCATATTTTTCCCCATTATGTGGAACAACTTTTCACTATTATAACTTTTTATACTCTCCTCGCCCCCGGCACTCCTCGCTGCAACACGAAGTAACAATTTGAATTCACAGCATGTATGTCCACGACAGGTGGATGGCACATCACTTGATAGCTCATGAGTGAAAGCGGGAGTTCTCCCACAGGCTCCCAGCAATCTTGACGGCAGAGGATCGATCGACCGTGTCACGGGTACTGGGAATCTACATATTTCTCTGGTTGGTGTTTTCGGGGATTCAGTTGTTGGGATGACCGATCACATGCCCGGCCGGAGGGAATGTCTACCTCCTGAGAGCCAGGTTCCGCTCCTACGGGGCTACAGGTCAAGTTTTTTCTTGGATTCTTCCCATATCCGGTCCATCTCCGCCAGTGAGGCACTCTCGACCGATGCCCCCTCTTGTTTCAGCCTCTCTTCCACAAACCGGAATCGTCTGACAAATTTCGAGGTGGCCTTCCATAACGCCGTTTCGGGGTGAACCTGTATGGATCGGGCCAAATTGACCATGGAAAAGAGCAAGTCACCGAATTCGCTTGCCGCCTCCGGGCTCTGACTGTCCTTGTCCAGAACTTCTCGAAGCTCTTGGAGTTCCTCCTCCACTGTTGCCAGAACCTCGGAGTGATGGGACCAATCAAAGCCGACCTTTGACGCCCGCTGCCCCAATCGATAGGCCCGTAACAAGGCGGGCAGGTGTTCCGGCACACCGTCCAAAAAAGAGCCCTGCTCCTTCTTCTCCTGCTTTCCCTCTTCTGCCTTGATTCGCTGCCATTGCGACCGCACCTCCTCCGCATTCGACACCTCACGGGTGGGCCCAAAAACATGAGGGTGACGCCGGATCATCTTCTCGGTAATCTGGTTCAGTACGTCTTCCATGGTGAAGGCATTCGATTCTTCAAAGATGCGGGCCAAGAAAAAGATGTGGAAGAGAACGTCGCCCAGTTCTTCACAGACATCTCCCGTATCCCCGGATTCGATGGCATCCAGCAGCTCATAGGCCTCTTCAACGAGATAGGGATGAATGCTCTCCGGCGTCTGCTCCCGATCCCAAGGGCAACCGTCTTTTCCTCGGAGGCGTTTTACAAGTTCGTACAGCCGATGATAGATAGTTTCCGACCCCGGTGATTCTACCACGATTCCTTCAACACTTTGATCTTGTTTCGAAAACTTGTTTTCATGTCCTCAGGAACGGCGGCCACGAGCGTTTCCGAAGCGGCAATGATATGCGGGGTGAGTTGAGAATGTCTCAGTACCGGAGCATTTTTCGGCAAGAAGGCGGTCAATGCTATGAGCAGGACGGAGACAATAAGGAGGCCTTTAACGACCGCGAACACTCCTCCGATCACACGGTCCGCCCACCCCAGGGAGGCCAGCTTGAAGATGTGTCTGAGGACGACGCCGACGACACCGATGACCAGCAGGATGGTAACAAAGACCAGCAGAAAAGCAGTAATAGCCCGATAGGCCGGGTTGGAAATCAACGTTGAAAACCAGCCGCCGACGACGGGGTAGTACGTGTACGCACCGTAGAAGGCAATAAACACGCCTACAATCGAAGTGACTTCCTTGATGACCCCCCGGAAGAGACCTCGGACCAGGCAATAGCCCACGATGACAGCAATCGTTATATCTAAGGCATTCATTAATCCTATGCCGTTCTTCCAGAAAACCGAGGCACTCGCTGGAGGCCGCTCTTTCCGCGGATAGATGCCTTGAGAGGTTAGTGAATTCCGGGGAAACGGTGCAAAGCCCGCTGAGCATCTAACAGATGCCCCTACGCAAGTCAAGGCATTTCCCGGATACAAGCGGATCGCCTTGACACAGCCCGGCCTTCCCGTGACCTGGGGAGATGCATCGTAGAGGGCTTTGTCGTTTGCCAAACGACGGGAATTTTGCTAGAACGCAGCCAGCTTGAAAGGAAGGTTGAGGCGATACATGGCTAGCGACACGGATGACCGCAAAATCGTTTTGTCGGACAACACATACGCAAGCACATTGTTCGGAGAGCACAATAGAAATCTTACCGTAATCCGGGACGCTCTAGACGTGGAGATTCATGCCCGCGGTACCACGGTAACCCTGCGAGGCGATCCGTTCGCCATGGATCTTGCCGAAAAGCTGCTGCTGAACCTCTATACGCTGGTGGAAGAAGGATATCCGCTCTTTCCGAGCGATATTGACTATGCAATACGGATCTTGAGCAACAACGATCGGGTGAATCTCAAGGAGATATTTCTCGACACCGTATACATTACGTCTCAAAAGACCCCCATTGCCCCCAAGGGTCTGGTACAGAAGAAATACATCGATGCGATCCGGAACTTCGATATCGTTTTCGGCATCGGCCCCGCCGGAACCGGCAAAACCTATCTGGCCATGGCCATGGCGGTGTCTTACCTTACATCGGGACGGGTAAACCGCATTATTTTGACCCGGCCGGCGGTGGAAGCGGGAGAAAGCCTCGGTTTCCTGCCCGGCGACCTGTACGAAAAAGTGAATCCGTACCTCCGGCCGCTGTATGACGCCCTGCATGACATGATGCACTTTGAAAAGGCGTCCCATTTGATTCAGCAGGGTGCCATCGAAGTCGCTCCCTTGGCCTTCATGCGGGGCCGGACGCTCAATGATTCTTTCGTCATCCTGGACGAGGCCCAGAACACGACATCGGAACAGATGAAAATGTTCTTGACACGTCTTGGATTCAGCTCTAAGGCTGTCGTCACCGGCGATATCACTCAAATCGACCTGCCGGTGGGTCGTATATCCGGCCTGGTAGAAACAAGGACAATTTTATGGGATATCAACGGAATAGCCTTTATTGACTTTACGAAGAGAGATGTGGTAAGACACCGGCTGGTCCAAGACATCATCGAAGCATATGAAAAAAGTGAGCAAGAAAAACAATAACATACTGAAACGACTACAAGAACACAGGAAAGCCGGGAGCGCCGTCCGGGAACGGGTAAACGCCCTTTGTCGGTTCATGGCCGAACACCGCGTATTTCCCGTAGTCCTTCTGCTGGCCACCGCCCTTCTGACCACCGGCGTGTTGTTCTTGGCCAGCACCCGCACCATTCCCGCGTACGAAGTGGGAGACGTTGCCGTCAGTAATGTCAAAGCCCCCCGAGATCTGGTGATGGAAGGGGAAGAAGAGGCGACCCGCATCATAAAAGGAGAAATGTTGGTCCGTGAGGGGGCCAGGATCACCCCTTCCCATGTACGAAAGCTCGATGCCGTTCGGGCGGATTTGGAACGGCAGAGCCTGGTCGGTACACACCTCGGCCTTGGCCTACTGGTGACCGTCCTCCTGGTAATCGCCTACAGGACCTATGTTCATACCAACCTGGGGCAGACGCTGTACGATAAGGATCTTGCCTTTGTGTGCGTGATGCTTTTTTGCTGCGTCGTCCTGGGGGCGATCTCAGGTTACCTAGTGGAAGGTATCGCCTCCCTGGGCTCCGCCAACGGGGCCTTGGCAAGGTCCCTTACGTACGCCATTCCATTGGCTTCCGGTGCGATGGCCGTCTGTGTTTTCATGGGACTCTCCGTGGCGCTACCGTTTGCCCTCATATCCGCAGTGACCACGGCATTTTTCTTTGACCAGCCCTTCCGGATGTTTCTCTTTGTCCTTTTCAGTTCCATGACGGCGGCGTACTGGGTACGAACGTGTAAAGAACGGCGGGTCCTCATTCAAGCGGGACTCAAGACCGGTCTGGTAAACACCGTCGTCATTACCGCGCTGGTACTTCTGAACGATCCCGGTCTCAAGCCGGAACTCATGTGGGGATGGGCCTTCGGGCTCGTCGGTGGACTTGCTGCCGGGATCTTGACCACCGGCCTGATCCCGGCCATCGAGATGGTGTTCGGCTATACGACCAACAACAAGTTGTTGGAACTGGCCAATCTCGACTACCCGGTGTTGAAGGAACTTACCCTGGCTGCTCCCGGCACTTATCATCACTCCGTTATCGTCGGTAGCCTGGCGGAGGCGGCGGCCACCATGATCGGCGCCAATCCGTTACTGGCGAAGGTGGGCGGGTATTATCATGATATCGGCAAGATCAACAAAGCCGCGTATTTCGTGGAAAACCAATGCTCTTCTCAGAACAAGCATGATCGACTTGCCCCTTCCATGTCCAGCCTGATCCTCACCACGCACGTACGGGACGGGGTAAAAGCCGCCAAGCGGTACAAATTGGGCAAAGACATCATGGACATTATCCAGCAACACCACGGCACCAACGTCATTGCCTACTTTTACGAAAAAGCGAAGCGACTGAAGGGAAAAGAATCGGTCAACATAGACAATTTCAGATACCCCGGGCCAAAGCCTCAAACCAAAGAGTCGGCCCTCGTGCTGCTGGCGGACAGCGTCGAAGCAAGTTCCAGAACCATGCAGAACCCCTCCAGGCGAAATATCACGACCTTGGTCCGAAATATTATCAACACCGTGGTCCTCAACGGCCAGCTCGACGAAAGCGACCTGACGTTGAGGGATCTCAACGAAATCGCCAAGAGCTTCGATAAAACGCTCAACGGCATTTATCATCGGCGGATCGAATATCCCATCGACCCTTCGTCACCATCCACGGACGACCTCACAGCTACCGGTACTGATGCAAATCCACATCGACAACAGACAGCATCGTTACAGCGTCGATCAAGACGCCATAAGGAAAAAAGCGACTACTCTGCTGAAAACTTTGGCATGTCCTAACGGCGAGCTCTCCATTCTTCTTGTCGGCGAGGATGAAATCGCTCGGCTGAACAAGGCGTATCTGGATCGATCCGGACCGACCAACGTCATTTCGTTTCCGATGCGCGAAGGCCCCTTTTCCGAAATCAATCCCGACTTGATGGGCGACGTTGTCATTTGTCTTGAAACGGCGAGAAAAGAAGCGGATGCCGCAGGGATCGATATGGAACGACGGGTCGACCAGCTTCTGGTTCATGGCGTCGTACACCTTTTCGGCTATGATCACGAGCAATCCTCCGAAGCGGCAGCCATTATGGAGAAGAAGGAAAAGGAATTGCTGGCACTGCTTTGAGAGTGCTCGGGGCCTCGTCCCTGCGGAAGATTTTTTGATGATCGCCAGACGCAAAGACGCAGGGAGACGATACAATGATCGGCGCTACGTTTTTTCGTTCTTTATTGGACCATGAAAGGAGTCCGGAATGGCGACCTTAGCAGTAAATGTGGACCATGTGGCGACCCTTCGCCAGGCGCGGGGTATTTCCGTGCCCGACCCCGTAACGGCGGCGGGGATTGTCGAGTTTGCCGGTGCCGACGGGGTGGTGGTACATCTTCGGGAAGATCGGCGCCACATTCAGGACCGAGACGTACGAATCCTTCGAGAAACGGTAAAGACCAAGTTGATCCTGGAGATGGCCGCAACCAGCGAAATGATGGGTATTGCCGCAGACATCAAGCCCGATCTGGTCACCTTGGTTCCCGAAAAGCGCCAGGAGCTCACGACCGAGGGCGGCCTAGATCTAGCTGCAAACGGCAACGGGGTCATCGAGGCCGTCTCATCTCTTCAGGAGTCGGGTATTCCCGTCAGTCTCTTCATTGACCCGGACCCCGAACAAATCAATCGCGCCCACAAGACGGGGGCCCAATACGTGGAGATTCATACCGGCGTTTTTTGCGACGCGACGACCGCCGGAGAACGGAGCGAAGCCTTTGAGAAGATTCTGGAGAGCGTCAAACGGGCCGATAGCCTGGGGATGGGCATCAACGCAGGCCACGGCCTGGGATACGACACCATCAAAGCGTTTACGGGTCTAACCGAAATCGATGAATTCAGTATCGGCCACGGGATCATCGCCCGCGCCGTCATGGTGGGCCTGGAACGAGCGGTAAGAGACATGGTGGCGTTGGTGAAGGAGCTGTAAAACGGTAGCATTTATTGGTTGTTAGTTATTCGTTATCGGTTATTGGTTATCGGTTATTGGTTGTTGGTTGTTGGGGAAGGGTGTCCTCGGCTCCATAGACCCCAACCACGAATACTCGGGTTATGTTTATCCCGCATGAACGACGAATGATCGATAACTATCAACCAATAACTATTCACCATTCACCATTAACCATTAACTATTCACCATTAACTATTCCCCAACCAACCAACAACTGTCAACCAATGATCTACGGCATCGGAACGGACATCGTTGAAATTCCCCGGATGGAAGCGGCGCTGCGGCGATGGGGCGAGCGCCTTACGGCTCGTGTCTTCACCGAAGAAGAAGTCGCCTATGGCAACGGCGCGGCAAATCCGGCCAATCGGTTTGCCTTGCGCTTTGCCGCCAAAGAGGCATTCGTAAAGGCTTTGGGAACAGGGTTTCGCACCGGAATCTCCTTCAGACAGATAGAGGTTACGCATGACCCGAACGGCTCACCGGCCTTGCGGCTGCACGGCAGGGCCCGGGCCGTTGTAACGGAAAAGGAAATCGGGAAAAGCTTCCTGTCGCTGTCGGATGACGGGTCCTATGCCGTGGCCTTTGTTGTCTTGGAGTTCTGAGTGAAATCCCGCTTCCATCGCATTCGCTCCGCAAATACGGAACAGACCCGACGCTACGGCACCCGATTGGGACGATATGTTGAACCGGGATCCGTTATCGCCCTGGTCGGAGAATTGGGATCCGGCAAGACCTGTCTGACCCAGGGCATTGCCGAAGGGCTTGCGGTCCCGGACGGATACACCGTCACCAGCCCTACCTTCGCGATTATTAATGAATATCCCGGTCGCCTCACCCTCTATCACGTCGATCTTTACCGCATCATAGAGACTTCCGAGCTGGAGGAAACCGGTCTGGAAGAAATGCTCACCGGCGACGGAGTGACCGTAATCGAGTGGGCGGACAAACTCCCGGAAGTGCTGCCTCCCCAACGACTGGACGCCCATATCTCTGTCGTCGACGAAACAACCCGTGAAATCTGTTTGACAGCCTACGGACAAGATGTCATTAACTGGACGAGTAAAATCTTTGCGTGATCCGATCGTTGAAGCACTGACTGAGAATAACTCCACGGGAAAGCGGTGAGAGAATAAAGATGGCACTGATCGTTCAAAAATACGGCGGAACCTCCGTCGGCGACCTGGACCGAATCCGCAATGTTGCGCAAAACGTCGCCAGACTCTATACAGAGGGAAATGATGTGGTGGTGGTGCTCTCCGCCATGGCAGGGGTAACCGATCAGCTGTTGAATCTCGCTTCTCAGATCGCGGATCGTCCGAGCAGACGAGAGCTCGATGTACTTCTTGCCACCGGAGAACAGACTACGGTGGCTCTCTTGTCCATTACGCTGGAATCCATGGGATATCCCGCCCGGTCCCTTCTCGGATACCAGGCCGAAATCGTCACCGATCATGATTTCGGTCAGGCCCGCATCGTCCAGATCAATGCCGACCGATTGAAGACATATCTTGCCGAACGAAAGATTGTCGCCGTCGCCGGTTTCCAGGGCCGGGATATGAGTGGAAACATCACGACCCTGGGCCGCGGTGGTTCCGACACGTCTGCCGTGGCTCTCGCCGCCGCCTTGAAGGCCGATACCTGCGAGATATATACAGACGTCGACGGGGTCTACACCACCGACCCGAATATTTGCGAGAAGGCGACAAAACTGGGCAAAATATCCTATGATGAAATGTTGGAAATGGCCAGCCTGGGCGCCAAGGTACTGCAGATTCGATCCGTAGAGTTTGCGAAAAAGTTCAACGTACCCATTCACGTGAGGTCGGCATTCAACCTGGAGGAGGAGGGAACCATGGTTGTGGAAGAAGATACGGACATGGAACGATTGGTCGTATCCGGCGTGACATACAGCAAGGATGAGGCCAGAATTACCATTACCAAGGTGCCCGACAAGCCCGGCGTAGCGTCGAAGATACTCACGCCGATCGGAGAAGCCGGCATCGTGGTGGATATGATCATTCAGAACACGCGAAAAGGAGGACTCACGGACGTTACATTTACCGTTCCGAAGTCCCATTATGAGGAAGCTCTCGCCATTGAAGAAGGCGTGGCCCGGGACATCGGCGCAGACCATGTCTACGGGGATAAAAACATCGCCAAGGTTTCGATTGTCGGTGTGGGGATGCGGAGCCATGCGGGGGTTGCATCCAAAACCTTCACCGCCTTGGCCCAAGAAAATATCAACATCATTATGATCTCCACGTCCGAAATAAAAATCTCTTGCGTGATCGAAGAAAAATATACGGAACTCGCCGTACGGGTGCTTCACCATGCGTTCGGCCTAGATCAGGTGTGAGGATACGGAGACCTTCGTACGGATTCAAGGATCCAAAAAACCGTACGGCCTCCTCTTGCCCCCCGCCGCGTTCCGTTTCAAGTGTACGTAAATGAAATCCTTCACCGCTTCCCACACTCTCCTCCTGGTGATCATCGCCCTCGCTGCGCTCGCATTTCACACCGTGAAACATTTCAACGTCGGAGAGGATGCTGAAGCCATTGAGTCATCCCGAACGACCCTGCTTGCCTATTCCCCCGAACGTCTTCAAGAACTCCCACCGAGAAAACGTCTTCTCCTCGGCATCCCGGTCAGCGTCAACGACATAACCGCCGAAGATCTCCGCCTGATTCCCGGAATCAGTACCACCCTGGCCACCCGGATTGTCGATTATCGCCGGCGCCACGGGCCTTTCGAGCGCTGGTCCCAGCTCGACCAGGTTCACGGCATCGGCCCACGGACGCTGGAGAAGCTTCAGCCATATCTTGAAATAAATTCGAAAAAAGGGATTCTGGAATTGGGGAATTGAGGGATTAAGGAAATCTGAACTTCTAAATCCAAAAAAATAACAGAACATTCTGGAATTGAGGAGTTGAGGAAAAAGGAAATCGGGTACGGATGGTCAATTCGGAATTCGACAATTCCAGAATTCAGAATTTCTATGAACAAAAAACCCGGGCGATGGACTCGTCCGGGTTTATGAAAAAAATCGGCGGCGACCTACTCTCCCACCCAGCTGCCCGGGCAGTACCATCGGCGCTGAAGAGCTTAACCGCCGTGTTCGGAATGGGAACGGGTGTTTCCTCTTCGCTATAGCCACCGAAACTGTATATTCGTTTACTGCGTGTATACGGAAAAACGCTCATTCAACCACTTGTAAGCAATGTTAAGTTGAGGTCAAGCCGCACGGCCAATTAGTACCAATAAGCTGAATCCATTGCTGGACTTACACCTTTGGCCTATCCACCTCGTCATCTACAAGGGGCCTTAAGTTCAACATGTTTCCATGTTGAAGGGATATCTCATCTTGAGGTGGGCTTCCCGCTTAGATGCCTTCAGCGGTTATCCCTTCCAAACATGGCTACCCAGCTATGCCGCTGGCGCGACAACTGGACCACCAGAGGTTTGTCCATCCCGGTCCTCTCGTACTAGGGACAGCTCCTCTCAAATATCCTACGCCCGCGAAAGATAGGGACCAAACTGTCTCACGACGTTTTAAACCCAGCTCACGTACCGCTTTAATTGGCGAACAGCCAAACCCTTGGGACCTGCTCCAGCCCCAGGATGCGATGAGCCGACATCGAGGTGCCAAACAGCGCCGTCGATATGAACTCTTGGGCGCTATGAGCCTGTTATCCCCGGCGTACCTTTTATTCGTTGAGCGACGGCCCTTCCATGCGGAACCGCCGGATCACTAAGACCTACTTTCGTACCTGCTCGAAATGTCTCTCTCGCAGTCAAGCTCCCTTATGCCTTTACACTCCACGGTTGGTTTCCAATCAACCTGAGGGAACCTTCGCGCGCCTCCGTTACCTTTTGGGAGGCGACCGCCCCAGTCAAACTACCCACCAGACACTGTCTTTCGCCCTGCTTCAAGGGTCGAAATTAGAACCCTAGAATAGCCAGGGTGGTATTTCAAGGATGGCTCCCCCTCAACTAGCGTCAAGGGTTCATCGCCTCCCACCTATCCTACACAAGCTACCCCAAAGTCCAATGTCAAGCTGTAGTAAAGGTGCCGGGGTCTTTCCGTCTTTTCGCGGGTAGACGGCATCTTCACCGCCAATTCAATTTCGCTGAGTCCCTGGTTGAGACAGTGCGGAAGTCGTTACGCCATTCGTGCAGGTCGGAACTTACCCGACAAGGAATTTCGCTACCTTAGGAC
>Ga0207797_1001181_pt1 | contig 19252 bp, 12 predicted proteins | sample PRCRCaboRojoPR_6_FD_187275 | JGI IMG/M metagenome (GOLD analysis project Ga0207797, IMG submission 187275) | Marine sediment microbial community from Cabo Rojo, Puerto Rico - PR CR 10% Liquid 1 (SPAdes) | ecosystem: Environmental > Aquatic > Marine > Coastal > Sediment | place: Cabo Rojo, Puerto...
CAAGGACATGCGCGGCCGCTACTCGAAGCACTATTGGCCCGAGGACCCGCTCACCGCGACGCCCACGCACACCACGAAGGCGCGGATGGACGAGTAGGCGGTGGGCGCTGTGGATGCTGTCGATGCTTCGGAGGAGTGGAGGAACGGATGAATGGAGGAAGCGGCCGCGTCCCGCCACCGCGGCCTCCACGCATCCAGAGCCTCCAACGCGTCCGCCTCCTCCAACGCCCCCAGCCTCACGCACCGACCTCCTTCAGCCGCTGCCGGACGGCCGCGTCGACCTCCTCCACCTCCAGCGGAATGTCGTCGTCGATGGGCACGGCGTCGAGGATGAGGCGCGCGCTGCGATTGTACGTGAAGTAGTTGTACGACCAGTTGACGAAGGCGCTGAGCCGGTTGCGGAAGCCCACGAGCTTGGCAATGTGGATGACCACCCACAGCAGCCAGGCAAAGAGCCCCTTCAGCTGCATGCCGCCCGGCATTTCCGCGACGGCGGCGTTGCGTCCGATCGTGGCCATCTGCCCGAGGTCGGTGTACGAGAAGGCCGTGGTCGGCTGGTCGTTGAGGCGGCGGACGATTTGTTGGGCGGCGTGGCGACCGCTCTGAATGGCGACCTGCGCGAGCTGGGGCTGGTAGCCGTCCTCGCCGTCGATCGCGGCCATGTCGCCCACCGCATAGACGTCCGGGGCGTCGGAGACGCTCAGGTCGTCGTTCACCACGACGCGACCGTCCCACGCCTGCTCGGTTTCCAGCAGGTCGGCCACCGGGCTGGCCCTGACGCCGGCAGCCCAGATGAGCGTCTTCGTGGGAATCGACGAGCCATCGTCGAGGTGCACGGCGTTGGGCGCGACGCGATCGACGGTCGTTTGGGTGCGGACCTCCACGCCGCGCGCCTCCAGCGTCCGCCGCGTGTAGTCGCGCAGGGGAGCGGCATAGGGCGGAAGCAAATCGTCCTGCATCTCCAGAAGGATGCACCGCGCCTGCTCCCGCGTGTTGAACGTGGCGAAGTCCCCGTCCAGCGTGTCAAAGAGCTCCACCAGAGCACCGGCCATCTCGACGCCCGTGGGGCCGCCCCCAACGAGGACGAACGTCAGCGTGCCCGGGTCGGCGGCGCTCGGGTTGCGGTCGAAGCGTTCGAACTGCCGGAGGACGTGATTGCGCAGGTTGACGGCGTCGGGCACGTTCTTGAGCGGATACGCGTGCTCCTCGACGCCCTCCACGCCAAAGTCGTTGCTAACGGCCCCTGCGGCCAGAATCAGCGCGTCGTACCGGATGGACGTCCCATGCCGCAGGTGCACCTGCTTGGTGTCGGGGTCGATGCCGCACACCGTGCCGAGGTGGAAGCGCACGTTCTCCTGTCCGTGGAAGATGTTGCGGACGTTGTGCGCGATGTCGTCCGGTTCCAGACCGGCCATCGCGACCTCGTAGAGCAGCGGCTGAAACTTGTGGTAGTTGTTGCGGTCGATGAGCGTCACGCGAACGTCCTTGTCGCGCAGTGTTTTCGCGGCTTCGAGCCCGGCAAATCCGGCCCCGACGATCACGACGTGCGGGCGCGGATCGGCGGCCCCGTCGCCCCCGGCTGATGCCATCGACGGCGCGTCGAGCGAGGCGCGACCGGAAAGAGAAGAGGAGGGAACGTCGTTCATGTCGGTACAGCGGTCCAGTGCGAAATTCGGGCGCGCAGCAGCGGTCGGATGCAAGTGGCAGCGCCATCATGTATATACCTACACCTTTGTTCGACTCGGAAGTTACCCGAACGACGCAGGGGTGACGCTCTTTTTACACCGGGCGAAACGATGGAGCGGCGAGTGGAACCCTTCATACCCTCGAAGGCGGTCGGGATGGTGTCGGATTTTGGACGCGGATTGCGTCGCTCCGCATCATGGCCGTCCCGCATCACAATGCACTCATCCATCGACAACCGTTTCGTACGCATGTCCAGCTGGTGGAAGCACGGCGTTGTCTATCAAGTGTACCCTCGCAGCTTCCAGGACGCGAATCAGGACGGCGTCGGCGATCTGCCGGGCATTACCGAACGGCTGGCGTATCTTGAGTGGCTGGGGATTGACGCCATCTGGATCTCGCCGTTTTACCCGTCGCCCATGGCCGATTTCGGCTACGACGTGGCGAACTACACGGACGTCGATCCCATGTTTGGAACGCTCGCCGATGCGGTGCGCCTGATCGACGCGGCCCACGACCGGGGGCTCCGCGTGATTGTCGACTACGTCGTGAATCACACCTCCGACCAGCATCCCTGGTTTCAGGCGTCGCGCAGTGCACGCGACGACCCGAAGCGCGACTGGTACTTCTGGAAGGACCCGGCCCCCGACGGCGGTCCGCCGACGAACTGGGTCAGCCGCTTCGGCGGCGGCCCGGCCTGGGCGTGGGACGACCGCACCGAGCAGTACTATCTGCATACGTACCTGCCCGAGCAGCCTGATTTGAACTGGGGCCATCCGGGGGTGCAGGCCGCCATGCTCGACGTGCTCCGGTTCTGGATGGACCGCGGTGTGGACGGGTTCCGCGTGGACGTCGCGTACCGGCCCATGATCAATCCGGAGTGGACCGACAATCCCCCGAATCCCGACTGGGAGCCGGGCATGGACCCCTACAAGCGCCTGCAGGAAACCTACACCAAGAACCTGCCCGACGCCCATCGCGTGGCGCAAATGCTGCGCGAGACGGTCGAGGAATACGACGATGTCGTGCTGATCGGAGAGGTGACGCTGCCGGTGGACGAGATGATGGCCTACTACGGCGACTCGGGCGACGAGTACCATCTGCCGTTCAACTTCAACCTGATCCATTCCGACTGGTCGGCCGCGTCGGTGCAGGCTCACGTCGAGCGCTACGAAGCGCTCCGTCCCGAGCACGGTTGGCCCAACTACGTGCTTGGCAACCACGATCAGCATCGCCTCGCCACGCGCATCGGTCCGGCGCAGGCACGCGTCGGGCACATGCTGCTTCTCACGCTGCGTGGAACGCCCACGCTCTACTACGGCGACGAAATCGGCATGCCGAACGGATCCATCCCGCCGGAGAAGGTGCAGGACCCCTGGGAGTTGAAGGCGCCGGGACTCGGGCTGGGACGCGATCCGGCCCGCACGCCCATGCCGTGGACGCCGGATCCGCACGGCGGCTTCTGCCCGGCTGACGTGGAGCCGTGGCTGCCTGTGAACGAGGATGTGGCGACGCGCAACGTCGAGGTGCAGCGGGACGACCCCGCGTCCGAGCTGGCGCTGGTTCGCCGTCTTCTTGCCCTGCGCCGTTCCACGCGCGCCCTGCACGGGGGAACCTACACGTCGCTGGAGGCGCCGGACGGGGTGTATGCGTACGAGCGCACGGGCGACGACGACCGCTTTTTTGTGGTGCTCAACTTCACGACCCGTCCGGTCACGTGGACGCTTCCCGACGACGGAGCGAGTCGTCTCCATACCTCAACGCGCATGGACCGCACCGGCGAGTCGGTCGCAAGAACCGTCGATCTGCGCCCGGATGAAGGCATCGTCCTGCGTGCCGCGCCGTCATCCCCCGGCGCTTGAAACGAGCGCCTCGGCACGTCGTCGCACGCGCTCCATTCGGGCCTCGTCCTGCGTGATGCGGCGGTGCAGCTCGGTCGTGGCCTCGGCCAGGGCGTCGTCCTGAAACGAATAGGCGAGGTTCGCAACCTGGTCGATACGGGCTTGCCGCCCGGCCTCGGAAGGGGCGTCGTCCGGAAGCGGATGTGCGGCGCCCCAGTCGATGTGCACGAGCGCTCCGGTGTCGGTCTCGACAATAAAATTGGCGGCGTGCCAGTCGGGGTTGTTCACCCCCAGCCGCTCGCACGCCTGCTGCGTCGCCAGGATGCGCTCGTAGAGCGTCGGGGTCAGCCGATCCGGATCCTCAGTCACGAATTCCTTGACGGTTGGGCCGTCCACGTAGTCCTCAACGATCGTGCCCAGCAGGGCCGAGAACTGCACGCCGTGGTCGAAGGCCCGGTGCAGGCGCGGCACCACCTCTTCCTCCAGAACGCGCCGCAGTCGTCCGCGCGGCGTCACGACGGCGCCGTCGCCGATCGTGCGGGGCCAGTTTTCCGACGCGCCCGCCGCCACGGTCGCGTCCAGCTCGATTTCGTGGCGCGGCTCCATGCCCGGCTGCTTGACCACGATGCCAAGCGCGTCGGCAACCAGGATGGTGCTCCGCCGATGCCGTCCCGCGATGTATTCGCCTTTGAGCAGGAGCGACAGCCCGAGCGCGTCCTCCCACGTTTGCAACAGGCGCTCCAGGCGGTCGGCACGGGCAGATTCGCCGTTGGCACGGGCTGCGCGGCGGTGCGTCTCGGTGCGTACCACCCGGTCCAGCAGAGCATCGGCAAGGAGCAGGGTGGAAACCGGGCGGCCGGTGGCCGTCGTGAGGGCCGACCCCCCCTCCAGGGCGCGGTACAGCCTCCGAACGTGCGCGTCCGGCGACGCAGCGGTCGCGGCCAGGTCGTGAAGCCGGACCAAGGAGGCGGCGGCGTGGTTGGCGTCGCCACCGGTCTCGTCGGCCAAACGGTCGGCCACCAGTGCGGGATCGGCGCCGAAGGAGGAGATGCGCTCGCCGTAGTCGGTGAGGATCTCGAGGTGCCGGTACAGCGGATCGTCGGTCGGGCGCGCGCTGGGAAGGCCGGCAACGGCGAAATAGACGGGCGACCATCCGCCCAGATTGCGCGTGAGAAAGCCCGGCTCCTCCAGAAACTGTACGGGGACGAGACGGTCGGTGTGCGTGTCGACGAGATGCCGGTGCGGATCGTCGATCGCCAGCAGATCGTCGGTCGAAACGGGGTCTGCCGTGCGCAGCCGATCCGCCCATGCGCTCCGGGCGTCCGGCGTCGGGCGCTGCGCCAGGATCTGGATCGCCGCTCCCTTCGGCTCGGGCGTGGGGGGCGTGAGGAAGTCGACAATGTCCGGGCGGCGGAGGGGGATGGCAACAGCGGCGTACGGCATGCGAGCGGGCGGCGTTGAGCGGCGGAAGCGTGCGGCAGCGGGCCGCGATCCGGCCCGGCGCAGGACGGACCTGTGATCGCTGGGAAGCCCCAACCTACGGGCTGAGCACCTGATGCTCCAGCATGTGCGCTCAGGCGTCTGATTTCGCGCCCTTGAGGCCGCGCAGGCTTTTCTCGGCCAGGAGGTTTACGTCGTAGGTGCGAATGCGACCGTTCTGCTCGCGGTGGCGGCGCTGCGCAATGGTGATCATGCGATCCAGCAGCTCGTCGAATGCGACGCCCGAGGGCTCCCACAGGTAGAAGGAGAAGGAGCCGGGAATCGTGTTGATCTCGTTGAAGAACAGCGCGTCTGTGTCCTCGTCGATCATAAAGTCGATCCGGACGACGCCGGCGCATTCAAACAGGTGGAAGAGGCGAACGGCCAGCGTCTGAATCCGCTCGGTGCGCGCCTCGGAAAGATCGGCGGGCACAATCCGGTCGAGCGATGCCATGCCTTCGGCTCCCCCCGAAGACACGTCTTTTGCCCCGCCCGTCTTGGCTCCGTCGGCGCCGTCCTCGCGCATGTACTTGTCCTGGAAGGTGAGCACCTCCTCATCCTCGGAGGGCACGGGCTCTTCCAACACGCTGGGCGTGGCGTCGTGCCGGTCGCCGAGCACCGAGCAGTTGATTTCGCGCAGGGCATCGACCGCCCGCTCGACGATGACCTTGTCGTCGTAGCGGAACGCGTCCTCGATGGCGGCATCGAGGGTTGCGCGGTCGTCGGCCCGCACGATGCCGATGGAGGAGCCACACCGGGCCGGCTTAACGATGATGGGATAGCCAATTTCGTCCTCGCAGCGGTCCAGCCCCGCTTCCTCGCGGTGCGCCCAGTCGTCCTCGTGAAACGCCACGAAGTCGACCACGGGGATATCGGCGTCGCGACAGAGACGCTTCGCGAGGACCTTGTCCATCCCCGCGGCCGAGCCGAAGATGCTGCTGCCTGTGTACGGAACGTTGAACGTCTCGCAGAGCCCCTGCACGCCGCCGTTCTCCCCGGTGCCGCCGTGGAGGCCGGGAAGCACAACGTCGACGCGAACCTGCCGGGGCGGACGTGCAAACCGCTGCATGGCGCCGCGCGGGCGGGCCTCGACGAGAGTGAGATGGCCGTGCGGCGTGGGCTGGAGGGCCACGGGCATGGCGTCCTCAAGCAGCGCATCCAGGTCCCGGTAGCGTTCGACGTCCAGCAGGTCTTCGCCGGTGTACCACGTGCCATCCTTGGCGATGTAGAGGGGGATCGGGCGGTAGCGGTCCCGGTCGAGCGCCGCCGCGGCCTGCAGCGCGGAGATGATGGACACTTCGTGCTCGGGCGCCACGCCCCCGAGGACGACACCGACGTTGAGACGATCGCGAGACATGCGTTTCGAGTTCCGAGTTTTGAGTTCTGCGTTCGAAGGGGGCCGGTCCGCCGTCTGCGGTCTGGTGGGTGTGCGTCCGGCTTCCCGCCTGTTTTCGATTGGAACCGGAGGGGGCTCATCCTGCCTTATGGCTCTCTCCTCAGCCGATCGCTTTTGCTCGTGCGCATCGCCGTTCTCTCCGACATTCATTCCAATCTGGAGGCCCTCCAGGCCGCTGTGCAGGAGGCCGACCGCATCGGGGTGGATGCCGTGTACGGCCTGGGAGACCTCGTCGGCGACAACGCCGATCCGGCGGCGCGTATGGACCCGCGTCAATCCTTTCGAACGAACTGGCCTTTGTTGTAGATCGCCCAGGGGCGGCCGACCATTGTCTCGCCCAGGAAGGGGGTGTTCTGGCTCTTGGAGCCGATGTCCTCCGCAGTGAAGGTCCATTCGGTCGTCGCGTCGAAGATCGTCAGGCAGGCCGGTTCGCCCTCGGCGATGCGCGGAGGGGCCAGGCCCAGGATCTGGCGCGGCGCGACCGTGAGCTTCGCCACGGCCTCCGCCACGTCGAGCACACCGGGACGGATGAGCTCCCGTCCGATGAGGCCCCAGGCCGTTTCCAGGCCGAGAATGCCGAACGGTGCGGCGGTGAACTCGACGTCCTTCTCGAAGGCCGCGTGGGGCGCGTGGTCGGTGCAGATGGCGTCGATCGTGCCGTCGGCCAGGCCTTTCTTGATGGCCGCCCGGTCGGCCTCGGTGCACAGTGGCGGATGCATCTTCGTGTTCGTGTCAAACGCGCGGTCTTCCACGGCCTGGTCGGTGAGCGTAAAGTGGTGCGGGCACACCTCGGCCGTCACCGTCACGCCGCGGGCCTTGGCCTGCCGGACGAGCTCCACGCCGCGGGCCGTTGCGATGTGGGCCACATGCACGTGGCCGTCGGTAAAGTGGGCGAGTTCCACGTCGCGCGCAATCATCACCTGTTCGGCCAGTCCCGGAATGCCGGGCACTCCGATGCGGGCCGAGACGACGCCCTCGTTCATGTGCCCGTCGGGGTTGAGCGTTTCCTCCTCCATGTGATTGATGATGGGGCGGTCGAGCATGGCGCTGTACTCCAGCGCACGCCGCATGAGGCCGGCGTGCTGCACCGGCGCCCCGTCGTCGCTGAACGCCACGGCGCCGCCGTCGGCCATGTCGCCGAGTTCCGCCAGCTCCACGCCCGCCCGCTCCTTCGAAACCGTCGCAATCGGGTGCACGTCGACCGGTGTATCGGCCGCGCGCTCCAGGACGAACTCGACCACGTCGCGCGTATGGATCGGCGGGTCGGTGTTCGGCATGCAGGCGACCGTCGTAAATCCGCCCGTGGCGGCCGCGCGCGCCCCGGTGGCGATCGTCTCCTTGTGTTCCTGGCCCGGCTCGCGGAAGTGAACGTGCATGTCCATCCATCCCGGCGAGATCAGGCGGCCGGAGGCGTCGTACGTGGGCACATCGTTCGCGTCCAGGTCGGGGCCGATTGCGGCAATCGTGCCGTCGCGAATCAGGACGTCCGCCGTGCGGCGGGTGGAGGCCTGAGGGAAAAGCAGCGTACCGCCGCGGAGGAGCAGGTCGGGAGTCATGGAAGCCAGCAGTGGATCACGGGAGCCGAACACTTCCAAGGTAGGCCGGACCCGCAGGCCGCGTCAACGATGCCAAACCGAAATTTGGTGAGGACTGCAGCTACGCGTCTGTCAGGCGCTCCCGCTCGCGCTGGATTTGATCGACCAGGTCGGGATTGAACTCCGCAAGTCGCTCAATCAACCGGATCAGCAGGTCGCGGTCCAGGTCGCTCACCAGGTCCGATACTGCAGCCGACTCGGCTTTCGGAATGGTATCCTCGCGCAGCATCTTGAGCAGAACGGCCACGGCGTGCTTGCACCACGAGCCGCCATGGTAGGGGCACGTGCACTCCACGTCCGTCACGTCCTCCTCGTCGAACCGGATCGTCACGAGGTACGGATGCACGTCGCTGCCCTGCACATGGGCCCGCAGCGTGTTCTCGCCGACCTGTTCGATGGACCGAACGGCCCCGTCGGCGAGGTATTCTTCGCCCCGCTCAAACGATCCGCCCGCGGTGTGCGCTTTGATCGTGGATTCCGAGATGGTTGGGATGGCCATGCCAGTGTCAAATCACGTGTGAGGGAAACGGAGAGAGGGCGCCAGCGAGCCGCCGTATCGCATGCGGGGGACGACACGGTGCCGTGCGTACACCGACGCCGAGTTGGGGAGCGTATTGGTGAAACAACGGCGCTATGATGCAATCGATGGACGCCGGGAATGGGTCCGGCCGTCGGCAGAAATTGCAGAAGGGCCACGCTGTCGTCTATCTTCCGGCCCTCGACCCCCGCGATCCGTTCGTCCCCGATCCGCTTCGTTGCCATGACCGACGCCGCACTCCGTATCGATGATGACGGGCCCGTTCGCACAATCACCCTGGACCGCCCGGAGCGCCGCAACGCCATCGACCCCGCCACGGCGCGCCGGCTGGCCGACGCGTTCCGGACCTTCGACGCCGACGATGCGGTGGACGTGGCCGTGCTCCGTGGAGCCGGCGACCACTTTTGTGCGGGCGCCGATCTGCAGGCGATCGCGCACGGCAACGTCCACGTCGTCGATCCGGACCTGCGCCAAGACGGGCCCCTCGGGCCAACCCGCCTGCATCTTTCGAAACCGGTCATCGCGGCGGTCTCGGGCTACGCCGTGGCGGGCGGCCTGGAGCTGGCCTGCTGGTGCGATCTGCGCGTTGTGGAAGAGGATGCGGTGTTCGGCGTCTTCTGCCGACGCTTCGGGGTGCCGCTCGTGGACGGGGGCACCCAGCGCCTGCCGCAGATTGTGGGGCTCGGACGCGCTCTGGATCTGATTCTCACGGGCCGCCCGGTCGATGCCGAGGAGGCCCACGCGATCGGACTTGCTACGCGCGTCGTGGCGTCGGGGACGGCACGAGAAGAAGCCGAGACCCTGGCGTCGGAACTGGCGGCCTTTCCGCAGGCGTGCCTGCGCAGCGATCGGCAGGCCGTCTACCGTGGGCTTGACCGCGATCTGGAGCCGGGCCTCGCCCTGGAGGCACGCCTCGGGCAGCAGGTGCTGGCCAGCGGCGAGACAACAGCGGGCGCCCAGCGGTTCGCCGAGGGCGAAGGGCGGCACGGTTCGTTCGACCACGAATGACCGTGACGCCCCCCAGCACGCGCGACCCCTTGACTCACGCATCAGCCATCCCGAATGAGCACTTCTGACCGAGACGGCCGTCCGGAACGCATCGGCACCGACGTGGGCGGCACGTTCACCGACTTTGTGTGGTGGGACGGAAAGCGCCTCCGCGTCCATAAAGAGCCGACGACGCGGCCTCAGCACGAGGCCATCGGGAGCGGACTGGACGTACTCGGCGTGTCCGACGATGCCCCGATGGCGCACGGCACCACGACGGCGACGAATGCACTGCTCGAGCACCGGGGCGCGCGCACGGCGCTGCTTACGACAGAAGGGTTCGGCGACGTGCTCGTCATCGGGCGGCAGAACCGCCCCGACCTGTACGCTCTGCATCCCACCCGCCCGGCATCTCTGGTTCCGGCCGACCGGCGCCACGAAGTGCCTGAGCGCCTCGCTGCGGATGGCTCCGTCGTCACGCCGCTCGATGAGGCCGCCGTCCGTGCCTGCGCCGAGACGATGGCCGCCCAGGACGTGGAAAGCATTGCCGTGGTCTTTCTTTTCTCGTACCGGAACGCCGCGCACGAGAAGCGCGCCGTCGAGATCGTGCGCGACGTACTGCCCGACGTTCCGATCACGCGCAGCAGCGCACTGCTGCCGGAGTATCGCGAGTACGAACGGACCGCCACGACCGTCGTCAATGCGTACGTGCGGCCGCAGGTGGAGCGCTATCTGTCGCGCCTGCGCGAAGCCCTCGGCGCGCGCCCGGTGCGGGTCATGCAGTCGAACGGCGGCACCATCGGGCTTTCCACCGCCGCGCCGCAGGCTGCGCGGCTCGCCCTGAGCGGTCCGGCCGGCGGTGTCGTCGGCGCTCTCGGACTCGCCCGGCGCGCCATGGAAACCAACGCTCCACAGGTTCTGACCCTCGACATGGGCGGAACCAGCACCGATGTCGCGCTGTGCGACGGCGGCGTGCCGCGCACCACCGAGCACACCATCGCCGGCCTTCCGCTGCGCCTCCCTGCGACCGACATCCACACCGTGGGCGCCGGGGGCGGAAGCATCGCGCACGTGGACGAGGGCGGACGGCTGCGCGTCGGGCCGGAAAGTGCAGGGGCCGAGCCAGGGCCGGCCTGCTACGGCCGCGGCGGTACGGCGCCAACGGTCACCGATGCGCACCTCGTTTTGGGTCGCATCCACCCGGCGCACATGCTCGGCGGCGAGGACACCCTCGACGTGGATCCGCAGGCGGCGCACCGTGTCGTCGGCGAGCTCGGGGCAACCCTGGGCCTGACGCCGGAGGCCGCCGCCCTCGGCATCCTCCGGGTGGCCAACGCCACCATGGAGCGCGCGCTCCGGCACATCTCCGTCGAGCGCGGCCATGATCCGCGTGACTACGTGCTCGTTCCGTTCGGCGGCGCCGGGCCGCTGCACGCCGCCGCCCTTGCCGATACGCTGGACGTGCGTCGCGTCCTCGTCCCGCCGACGCCGGGCGTCCTGAGCGCTCTCGGCCTCCTCATGGCCGATGTTGTGTACGACACATCGCGTGCTGTCCTAGACGCTGCCGGCGATCTCATCGACGATCCCGGACCGCTGCGTGCGGCGGCCCAGTCCGGCGTCGACGAGGCGCGCGACGCCCTACAGTCCCACGGCCCGCCGCAGATCGACCTGGAGCTGGACCTGCGCTACGCCGGGCAGAGCTACGAGCTTAGCAGTGTGCTCGATACGCCCATCACCGCCGAGCACGTCGAGCAGACCGTGAACAGCTTCCACGCCCGGCACGAGCAGCGCTACGGCCATGCCGACCCGAACGAACCCGTCGAGATCGTGGCCCTGCGCGTCCGGGGGACCGTCCCGGCTGAGCCTCTTGACCTTGAGGCCGGAGCGGGGAGGGATACGGAGGTCGACGCCGCCGTTCTGGGCACGCGCCCGGTCTGGTTCGACGCCGATGCACCGGTGGAAGCCGTCACCTATGCCCGCGAGCGGCTCGCGCCCGGACACACCCTCGACGGTCCGGCAATCGTGCATCAGTATGACTCGACCGTTGTCATTCCGCCCCGGTGGCAGGCCCGCGTGGATGCCTGGCAAAACGTGTGGCTGGAGCGGTAGGTCTGAGGGACCCTGGACGCGTGGGCGTTGCGGAGAGTAGCGCCCGCGCGATCCTGACCGGTTTACCGGATGGATGGACGGGCAGGCGAGAGGAGAACCTCTCCCATTACATGGATCTGCCAAGATGTGGACTCCGGGGCCTACGGACTCTTTCTCGCGACACTTCCACGCTCCATTGCTTTCTTACGTTCAGAGCATCCAGAGCCGCCGCTTACTGAGCCAGTCACGGTGCCGACGTGGGGTCGAGGTCCGGCGACGGAGTGCGAATCGTGACCGGAGGTTGCACCGGCATGCGCGTGCGTCCGGTCGCCACCATGGTGGCGTCCGATAGCTTGTTCCAGACGTCCGACGTCCAGATGCGCCGGTGGGTGCGAATGATGCCGAGCTGCATCTGCCGATAGTGCGAGTTGGGGTGCTCCTCGGCCAGGGTCACGAACTTCTCGTACAGGCGCAGCAGGCGCTCGCGATTGTCCGGCGTGAACCCGAAGTCGCGGATGTCATCCACGAGGGCGTCGTAGCGGCGGTCCCAGACGGTAGTCTCTGCAGGCGGAGGATCGGTGTAGGTCGACCGGTCGAAGCGGAAGGTACGGTCTGGGTCCAGAACGTCGAGCCCGGCGGCTCGGAGGAGAGCCGGAGCGCCGAGCGGGAGGAAAAACCGAACAGCGTCGCCATCTACGGAGGCAACGAGGCGCACGTTGCCGCGCGGCGGCAGTTCGCCGTCGGGGGAAGCCGGAAGGTCGAAATGGGGGTTCAGTGCGCGGAAGCGCTCATACAGACTGCGGGACTGCACGCCCGGTCCCCAGTCGAGGGGCTGCGCCGTGCTGTCGATGGCCGTCAGCAGGGTGCGGAGCGAGACCTGCGCGCCAGGGCGAAGCTGAACCCGCACGGCGCGCAGCGTCTGGCTGGGGTCCAGCGGATGGTCGTCGGTGGCCGTGAGGGCGCCGAAGGCGGCCGGCACGTAGCCGCGGGAGTAGGGCCCGAACGAGGACTGGGCACGGACCGTCTCGAAGCCTTCGGTCAGGCCCCACAGGTAGGCGTCCACGACGGTCGCGGACGGCGAGAAGTGCCGCGACTTGGTGTAGTAGAGACGGAAAATCTTGTAGATATTGCCCGGTCCGGTATGGTAGGCCGACAGGCCGGGAATCTCATGCCCCACGGCGTTCACGTATCCGCGGAGCAGCGTGAAGGCCGGCTCCAGGGTGAGCAGCGGATGCCACTCCTCCCGCACGCGCTGCCAGGCGCCGGTTTCCGTCCGCAGGCTGTAGGTGTTCACGCCGAGACGCCGCAGGATCCACGGCATCATCTGGTAGCGGCTTCGCGCGCCGACCGGCGACACGAGGTCGTCTTGGTTAAACGTCTCGACGGTGCCGATCTCCGTCGGAAGGAGGCTCAGGTCGAGATACTGCGCCAGACGCACTTCGTACTCTTTGTAGGGAGCGTCGCGCTCGTGGGCGTTCTGCACCTGATTGGCCCGGCCCCAGCGCACCGTGATGGCTTCCTTCGGAATCCCGCGCGCCACGTACTTATCGACGAGGCGACGCGTGGCACGGCGGCGATCGTCGTCAATCCGCCGCCAGTCGACCGAAGCGCTGGTGCCGTAGCGCGCTTCCAGGTCGTCGAGGCGGTGCACCTCCAGCACCTCGCCCGTGCGCTTGTCTTTGACGCGCAGGGTGTAGTTGTCGTCGACGCTCTGCCGGTTGATGTATAGGGTGAGCAGGTCATGAAACTGACCGCGCACCGTCGAGTCGGGGCGGGCAGTCCCGAACACCGACGGCGAAAAGTACGAGCGATAGCGTTCCGCCGGATGCGCGGGGAGGCCGCGGAGACGAATCGTGCGGGATCGCGTCAGCGTTGTGTCTGGGTCTGTGTCGGGCCCCGCGGGCGCAACGGCGAAGGTGTGCAGCCGGGACACCAGTTCGCGAGCGAGCGTGTCGGGCCGGTCCATGCCCACCAGGGCAACGGCAAGCATGCCGATCACGCTCAGGACCAGCACGGAGCGATCCCAGGAGGACGAGCCGGCGTCGGTCGAGGACGGATCGGACGACGAGGGAAAAAACTGCCGGAGACGGTTCATGATTGACACGAGCCAAGAAAACCAAGCGAGTCCGTCGGAGGAGCGACGCAGGAATTACGCGGTGGGCACAGAGCGTGAGGCCTTTGCCTGACGCACAAGGTGGCGGAAGAGCGGATGCATGGTTTCTCCCATCCGCTCGGGGTGAAACTGTACGCCCAAGATCTGTGCCGACGTATGTTCGATCGCCTCGATGACACCGTCCGGCGCCGTGGCCGCAACGGCGAAGCCCGTCCCCACGGCGTCGATGGCCTGCAGATGCCGGGTGTTCACCTCCAGCGTGTCAACCCTTAGTAGCCTGCGAAGGCGAGACGTTTCACGCAGGTGAACTTTATGTGAGGTCGCTCCTCGCTTCTGACTGTGCACCTGGGCGCCGTCGTGCTGACGTTCCACATCCGCGTAAATCGTACCGCCGGCCAGGGCATTCATGCGTTGCATGCCGTAGCAGATGCCGAGCATGGGCCGGTCGGCGTCCCAGCAGGCCTCCATGTAGCGCCGGTCGGAAGCGGCCCGCAGCGGGTCCAGGGCACCGAGGGCGTCGGGCAGCGAGCCCACGAGCCCTTCCGTGACGGCGGGCCCGCCGGGGACGACGAGGCCGTCGATGGTTTCCACCACGGCGTCGACCGTCGCAGAGGTCTCGGTCATAGGAAGCAGCAGCGGCACGCCGCCAGCCCGCTCGACCGCCTCGGCATAGGCGTGGGGAAGCGATTGCGTGTCGTCGTTGAACGAGGTCGTGATGCCAATGTGCGGACGCATGGAGCGGCAGGCAGAGGCAAAGCGGGCAGCGAGCAGTTACGCAGCGGGCAGTTATATCGTAGCAGTTCTTCCGGCCAGAAGCAATCTCCAAACAGAGCGGACCGAGGCGCTCCGAAGCGTCCGGAAAAGGGGAGGAAAGCGCATGGTTTCCGGTGCGGACCCCGTCTCGCTTCGAGCACGCAGGGGCAAACATGCGGAGGCCCTGCACCGAGGCCTTACCTCGGAATGCGCCATCGCCCATTGAAATACGCAGGCGGAGGGGGCACCTAGTAAACCAGATGCACGCAGTATGGCCGCGTGCCAGAACTGGCATGCATCGAATCATCCATCCAGCGACGACGAGGACGGCTCATGACTCTGCTTGTCCGACAGCGTGGATTCCAGCTTCGAGACCTGTTCTTCCTGCTACAGCGGTGCGCCGGGGTTTGTCTCGTCGCCGGGCTCGGGGTCGCCTGCTCGCCGGATGCGCCCGACCCCACCACGCTCCCGTACCGGCTGGAAAAAGTCCAAGATCTTGGTCCCGAGGCCTATCCGGCCGACCTGGATGGAGACGGGCGCGATGAACTCGCGTTCACCTACACCCCGAGCCATGGCCCGGACGGCGTCCATGCCGTCTGGATCCGCACCCAGGAGGGGCAGACCATCGATCAGGTAAACTACGACGGCCAGATTCTTCCCCTTCACTTTCTCGACGTGACCGGGGATGCCCGCCCCGAGATTCTCGTGCCCTACGTTCGCAACGACTCGCTCTTCCTGAGTGTCTTGAACGGAGAGGGAGAACAGCAATTCGGATTTTTCCTCATCGATGGCAGGCCGCGGCAGGAATCCAACAGCACGCTCCCCTGGGATCCGAGCGTGCGAGATTTCCACGTGACAGACGTTGACGCGGACGGGGACGACGAACTGATCACTGTGTTATTCACCGGGTTCGCTCGGTTGCCGAGGGGGATTTTGGTTCATCACCTTCCCGACGGTCGACCGGGCGGGCGGAACATTATCGGAGCGGCCCCCGCCGACAGTTATCTCGGCGACTTCGACGAGGATGGGGCCCCGGAGATCGTCGTCAGTACATTTGCCCCGAACAACGGAGCGGAAGCAGGCGGGTTTGACGACCAGCACACGTATCTCATTGCCTTCGAGCTGGGACCCACTCCTGAAGTCACGTGGTCCAAAACAGTGGCCGAGAAATGGTCCGGGTTGAACCTCGCGTATGATGATTTCGACGGGGATGGGCGTCGGGAATTCCTTTCGATGACCACCTCTGCTTCCGCAAGGCCGCAGCAGGCGCAGTTCGAGCGGATCGAGCCGGGCACGTGGCGCACCCTGCGGAAACGAACGATCTCCGAGCCGCTGGAGTGGGCGACCCCCGTAGACCTCAATCGAGACACGCGCCCTGAGATCATCGCGGTGCGGGGACAACACGAGTTGTGGGCCCTGGACCATGAGTTTCAGCGAACCCATCGCCGCACGTTTGACGAGACGCTGGCCCACATTGAAGTCTGGCCCGACGTGGACGGCGACGACATCGACGAGATCGTGGCCTATACTTCTTGGAGTGAGGCCATCTTCCTGCTTGGACCGGACTTCCAGACGAAAGCCGCGTTCATCACGGATGCGGAATCAAGGGTTTCGGTGCAGGGGATCATGCGCAGAGGTTTAGGGACCCCGTCGTACCTCGTCATCGATTACCTCGATGACGATCACCGGACGGCTGCTCTCCGGCTGGTCGAAAACCGGTTCTACTGGTTCTACCGGTACGGACCCCCTGCTCTGTGGGGGATGGGAGGTCTTGCCGTCCTCGGGCTCGTCATTGGGGGACGGTGGCTCTATCGGCGCCACCGGCTGCTCGATCGCCTGCACACGGTCGGGTTCGATGCGGTGGAGGAGGGGATGGTGGTACTGGACGCGAACGGCACCATCGTGTGGGTCAATTCGGTTCTTCAAGATGGGCTCGGCAGCGAGTCGGAGACCCCGATCGAGGGCCAGAACATCGAGGCCGGTCTGGACGCGCCCCCGGCCCTGACGTCGTTGCTCCACCGTGCCTTAACGAGCTCTCCACCACGGCACCATGAAGATACGCTGATGCTGGCGATCGACGACGTGCCTCGTGCATGGCACGTCGTCGTCGAGCCCATCCCGGAAGAAAGGCATTGGCTCGTGGTCTGTCGCCGCGACCCATCTCCCGATGCTCCGGTCAACGCCAAGACGTGGGCCATGATGGCGCGCAAGGTGACGCACGACATCAAGAATCCGCTCACCAACATTCTGCTGACGACCCAACGGCTGCAGTCCGAGTACCGGGAGCGGGTGCCGGGCGACGCCGACGTGCTTGACGCCTACGCCGAGCGCATCGTCGACCGCGTCTCGCACCTGCGTCAGTTGACGAAGCACTTCCTGAAGATCCTGGACATCGACGCGCTGGACGTCGTTAAGACGGACCCTGGACGGCTTCTTCGCGACGTGGCCGACGACGTCGAGTGCGATCTCCCGCCGGACGTCGACCTGGGGCTTGATGTCGGGGCAGATCTTCCGGCCGTGTGGATGGACCGCGAGCAAATCCGCAATGCCCTGGAGAACCTGATCGCGAACGCCATTCGTGCCCTCCCGCAGGGCGGGACCATCACCCTTGCGGCCTACGCAGCGCCGGGCCTCCGCACCACCCACACGGACTTTGCGCCCGTCGACTTTGTGGTCCTCGAAGTGCAGGACAACGGGGTCGGCATTGCGCCCGAGAATCGGGCCCACCTGTTCGAGCCGGGATTCACCACGTCCGAGTTTGGCACGGGATTGGGACTGGCCCTCGTGAAGCACGTCGTGGAGCACCACCGGGGCTTCATCGAGGTCGAGAGCGAACCGGGGGTCGGATCCATTTTTACGATCCATCTTCCCGTCGCGGACCCAACAGGGACATAGCGAGTGCGCATTATGAGCGGTCAGAATCACCAATCCACGGAGCCGCTGGCGGAGGTCCTCGTCGTTGAGGACGACCCGTATCTGCGCGAGAATCTTCAGGGCATCCTGGACACCGCCGGATACCGATCCCACGAGGCCCGCACCGGACACCAGGCCCTCGACCTTCTGCAGACGCACCCGATCGACCTTGTTCTGCTGGATCTCAAGCTGGAGCGGTCGCGACTTTCGGGAATGGACGTCCTCCGGCAGATGGCCGACGACGAGACGGACGTTCCCGTCGTGATCGTCAGTGGCGAGGGAACGATCCAGGCGGCGGTGGAGGCGACGCAGCTGGGGGCCTACGACTTCCTTGAGAAGCCGGTCGGGCAGGAGCGCATCTTGCTGACGGTGCGCAACGCGCTCGAAACGCTCCACCTGCAGCGCGAGCGCGACCGGTTGCTGGCGGAGGCCGGGGAGGCGTATCGCATGGTGGGATCCAGCCGCGCCCTGCGAACGGTGTACGACCGTGTCGATCGGGCCGCCCGGACCAACGCGAAGGTGCTGATCACGGGAGAAAGCGGCTCGGGCAAGGAGCTGGTGGCGCACGCCATCCACCAGAAAAGTGACCGGTCCGAGGATCCCTTCGTCGTCATCAATGCGGCGGCCTTTCCGGACGAGCTCATCGAAAGCGAACTCTTTGGCTACGAAAAAGGGGCGTTTACCGGGGCTCAGCGGGCTCACAGAGGCAAGTTCGAGCAGGCCGACGGAGGCACCCTGTTCATCGATGAGGTCGGCGACATGGCGCTCAAGACGCAGGCGAAAATGTTGCGCGCCCTGCAGAGTGGTGAGATTCTGCCGCTGGGAAGCGAATCCGCTCGCACGGTCGACGTCCGGCTCATCGCGGCCACGAACAAGGACCTGGCGGCCGAGGTGCAGGCCGGTCGGTTTCGGCATGACCTCTATTTCCGGCTGAACGTGATCCCCATCCGGGTTCCGCCCCTTCGCGAACGACAGGAGGACATCCCGGCCCTGATTGACCACTTTCTGCTCGACTTCTGGAAGGAAGACGGCCTGCCGCTCAAGCGCCTCACGGCGTCGGCCCAGGCGCTGCTGGCCAAGCAGGACTGGCCGGGCAACATCCGCGAGCTGCGGAACGCAATCGAGCGCCTCGTGGTGCTGAGCGATGGAGATTGCATTGGCGAGGAACAGGTCGCGGCGACGCTCGAGACCATGGAAACGGTGCCGATGCAGAAGACGCCGACGCTCGACCCTCCGTCGCCCGTCGTTCCCCTGCAAGAGGCGGTGGCCCAGTACGAGCGCGCGTGCATCATTCAGGCGCTCATCGCCCACGACTGGAACCGCCAGGACACCGCCGACGCCCTGGGCATTAACCGCACCTATCTCTGGCGCAAGATGCAACGCCATCAGATCGACGCGCCGTGAAACTGCGCGTGGGTGACCACTCACCGCTCTAACGCCCACAGAATGCGCAATGCATCGCGTTACCATCCCGCAACGCGAGCGGCCAAGATCGTGTTGCGGATCTGTAACACGACCTTCGTCGGCGTACGACGCCAGTAGGGAATGGATGCCGATTCACGGAGGCAGAGGCTGCGAACGGGGAATTCGGAGTCCTGAGCCCGCCGGATGAGTTCGGTGGCACTCGTTTTGAGTTGGGGAGAAGAAAGGGTTCCACTCACCTCTCTCTGATGGGACGATGAATACGCTTCTCGCAAAGGGTGCAACGCTCATTCTCGTAATCATCGCCCTGGCGGTTTCCCCGATCGGCGCTTTTGGACAGTGGGATGCTCGTGAGTGGGAGGATCGGAGCGACGAAACGTTCGACCAATTCGACAGCGGAAATCACACGACGTGGATTCTGGTGGGAGCGGGCGTTGCTGTGAC
>Ga0207797_1001182_pt1 | contig 19246 bp, 20 predicted proteins | sample PRCRCaboRojoPR_6_FD_187275 | JGI IMG/M metagenome (GOLD analysis project Ga0207797, IMG submission 187275) | Marine sediment microbial community from Cabo Rojo, Puerto Rico - PR CR 10% Liquid 1 (SPAdes) | ecosystem: Environmental > Aquatic > Marine > Coastal > Sediment | place: Cabo Rojo, Puerto...
AGAGAATCCCCGAAGGTGAAACTTGCTTTCACCCGGAAGCTGGCTGTTATGCGAGTATCAAGGTTTAGCGAGGATCGTCTTTGTACGAGTTTCCTCTCTGAAGCGCGATTTTAATGTTGTCCGACAGTCAGACGCTGACGAAGGGCGAAGTTCTTCGCCTTGGGATTCTCGAAGAAGTTCAAGTGGCAAATTTAGCGTAAATAAAAAACTTAGCAACCTGAGTAAATGTAAAAAGGTGGAGATAGAGAAATGACCGATCAAAACGAGACGCTGTCTTCCAACTGTGATCAGTTGTTGCAGAAGATTAAAAAGGTCACCGAAGAGGACGGAATTCCCCGGACCCTTTTGGGAATTTGTCCCAATTCGGCCGCCGTTTTGAGGGCGGCGGTTCGCTCGGCCAAACGCTGCGACGCTCCGCTTTACTTCGTCGCCACGCTCAATCAGGTGGATCGGGACGAAGGTTATACCGGTTGGACCCAGGCGGAGTTGTGCGAGCTGATCGAAAAGGAAGGGCGGAAGTTGAATTTCGACGGGCCGACCGTAGTGGGGCTGGATCATGGCGGTCCCTGGATGAAGGATCGTCACAGCACTGAGGGGCTGCCTTTTGCGGAGACGATGGAGGAGGTCAAAAAATCCTTTGCCGCCGCCATTAGGGCCGGTTACGGTCTGATACACGTCGACCCCACGGTGGACGAGGAGCTCTCCGACGGCGAGAGGCTGGCGCTAGGTGAAGTCGTGGCAAGGACGGTCGAACTGATAGATTTCTGCGAGACCTTTCGAAAAAGGGAAGGTCTTCGCCCGCTTTGCTACGAAGTAGGTACGGAGGAAGTCCACGGAGGAATGACTGCCGAAGAAGATCTGGTCCGTTTTCTAAATCTGTTGGAGGAAGATCTGACGGAAAAGGGGCTAGGGGAGATCTGGCCCACCTTTGTCGTCGGTCAGGTGGGCACCGATCTACATACTGACGAGTTCGACCCCGGACGGGCTTCCTTGTTGACTGAAAGGCTCGGCGGACGCGGTTCCTATTTGAAGGTCCATTATACGGACGGAGTTAAGGCCCCGGAGAGGTTGCCTGAAAGCGGGGTGGGGGGAGCCAATGTCGGCCCGGAGTTTACGACGGCTGAGTACGAGGGGTTGGCGGAACTGTCTTCTCTGGAAGAGAGCCTTTTGGAGGAAGGAAAGATAGAAAATCGTTCTAACTTTCTCCAGGCTTTGACCGAGGCCGTGGTGGGAAGCGGTCGCTGGCGGAAATGGCTCCGACCGGAGGAAGCAGGTAAGGAATTCGATCAACTCTCTTCTCGGCGACAGGAGTGGATGGTCGAAACCGGCGCGCGCTACGTCTGGACCAAGCCCCCGGTGGTGGAAGCTAGAGAAGTTCTTTACAACAACTTGAGAGAATTCGGCTACAGACCGGAAAGAATAGTATCCGCCTATATCGAGAGAAGAATGGATAAGTACTATCATAGTTTCAATCTTGTGGGGTTGAACGCTCGGTTACAGGAGGGGTCCGACTGAGCCTTAGCTTGGTTTGGGCAATCCTTTTTTACATCGAGCTGAGCCGCCATGGCAAAAAAGCCTATCCCATTGTCGATAATAACTTTTATTACGATCGCCGTACTTCCCCTGTCTCTTTTTGTCATCGGACTTACTGATGCCTCCCGTGGTACCCACAAGGGTTTTGAAAGCGGGGATTTCAGGGGATGGTCAAAGGAGTTTTCTCAGTCCTATTCCGGTCAAGTCGTCACTTCTCCCGTCCGTGCCGGTAAATATGCCGCCCGTTTTGAAATCAGGGGAGGAGATCGGGCCGGCCTTCTGGGGGGATATCGAGCCGAGATACACGAGTTTCCTCGTCACATCGCCCCCCTCGGTAGCGAAAAATGGTACGGCTTCAGCATCTACGTCCCGCGGGACTGGCCGGAACTAAACAACCGCACAGTCATTGGTCAGTGGCACGCCACGCCGGACTTACTTCGCGGGGAAGTATGGCGCAGTCCACCGCTGGCCATTCGCTATCGGGAGGGGCGGCTCAGGGTAACGGCCCGCTATAGCAAGGAGAGGGTTCAGAAAGAAAATGACGGGACTAGACTGGAGCTTTACAGTCATCCGGGGGAATTTGCAAAGGGAAGATGGCACGATTGGGTCTTCCACGTCAAATGGGCTCCGAACGAGGATGGTTTCGTCGAAGCTTGGCTCGACGATAGGCGGATTATCGATTATCGAGGTCCAATCGGTTACAACGATCTGTTGGGCCTCTGGTTCAAGTTTGGGATCTATCGGGACGATCATCCGACGACGCAGGTGCTCTATTTCGACGACTATCGAAGGGGAAAGAGTTACGATGAGGTAAAGCCGGGAGATGGAGGAAGAACTGGGGGCTAATATTCCATTGAACTTTCCGTATTTTAATGGAGCAGTATCCTGGTACAAGATTATTGAGCAAGGACTATCACCCAATCTGTATGTATTAGATATATATCCTTCAAGATAGTATAATTATATAAATTTAGGACATAAATTGCCATAAGAACAGGGATTAAGATTGGGAGGTTTCGATGCGCACGACGATAGACTTGGACGAGGATTTGGTGCAGGAGGTTATGAAACTCTTAGAAGTGGATACAAAGAAAGAAGCGGTTCATCGCTCGCTACGGGACATCGTTAAACGAAAGCGGCGGGCGAGGCTGCGGAGTAGGCTGGGAACTATGGACTTGGATTTGTCTTTGAAGGAGTTAGAAGAGATGAGGAAAAGGAAAAATGTCAAACGATAGCCCGGAAGAAGGCTCCGATAATCCAATTAAATGTGAGTTGATCGACACTTCGGCCTGGATCTTAGGTCTAAGGGAAGGGCACCCTAAAATAAGCGACCTGATAGATTCCCTGATCGCCAATAACAAAGCCAGGATCTGTCGACCTGTGATCCTGGAACTTCTGACCGGGACTAAGACAGAGGATCAATTTCGAGCCCTGCAAGAGGATCTGGATTCCATCGAGACCTTGACTCTTACTGAGGGCGATTGGAAGAAGGTTTACGAACTTGGCTTCAAACTGAAAAGAGAGGGACTTACCGTTCCCTCGATGGATTTAATTATTGTGGGTCTGGCCTTGCAATCGGATTGCGGGCTTATTCATGCCGACAGGCATTTCGATCTGATCGCCGAGTTGTCAGTCGGTCCCGACGCCGATCGCGTCCAGAACGTGCTCATTGAGAACGGCGATTAGATCAACTCACAAGCCGGGGAAATCCCGGTAGGATGAGTCCTCTATAGTTTGGCCGGTATATCCTCGTTCGCTTGGCACCTCCTTCCTTCGTTTGCCTTCCATAGTCTTTCCTAAGCGTGACCAATAATGTTGTCCGACAGTCAGACGCTGACGAGGGGCGAAATTCTTCGCCTTGGGATTCTCGAAGAAGTTCAAGTCGTAAATTTAGCGTAAATAAAAAACTTAGCAACATGAGCATTAATAGTTTCTCATAGGGGGAAATAGATGGACGAAAGACTTGGCGTAGCCGTAATCGGAGCGGGAGATCGGGGCAGGGCCTATTCCCGTGTTTGGTCGGAACTGGATGGGATCAAATTGATCGCAATTTGTGACCTGATAGAAGAACGCTATCGCAATCTGAAAGAGAAATTTAACTACGATTATGGCGGGACCGATTATGTCAGGGCTGTAACCAGAAAGGGGGTGGATATCGTCACCGTTTGCGTGCCGGCCGCTTTTCACGCGGAGATGACGGTTTTTTCTCTAAAGCAAGGCAGACACGTACTTTTGGAGAAGCCGATGGCCCTCTCCTATAAGGGGGCTGAGCGGATGAAGGTTGCGGCGGAAGAAGAGGGATTGGCTTTGGGACTGGGAATGCAATATCGTTACCGTCCTCTCTTCCGTAAGTTCAAACGGGCTTTTAGCGAAGGGCTGATTGGACGTCCGGCCTTGGTCCGTTTTTCGGACGTCCGCCAGATCAGGGATTTCAAACCGGCGATGCATGATCCCCTGGAGGGAAACGCCGGTCCCACCGTCGATATGAGTCCTCATCTGACCGATTTGACCTCTTGGTATACGGGTTCCGAGCCGCTCAGAGTGATGGCCCAAGGCTTGACCTTTGCTCAAGGGAGCCCTGAACTGGAGCAGTTGGAAACCAAGGCGATCGATACAACGGAGATTACGGTAGAGTACGAGAGCGGAGATATCTGTTCTCTCACCATTTGTTGGGGGCTGCCGCCGGGGATAGGAGACCGCTTTGGACATGAGATTCTTGGACCGAAGGGGATGGTCACCATGGAGGACGAAGACGTTTATCTCTCTCATAAAATGAAGGAGAATGGCGTAGAAAAGGTGGAACTGAAAGATCCCCATCCTGAACTGCCCTACCCCGAATTGGCCCTGACAGAGGACTTTTTGCGGGCGGTGCGAGGGGAGAAAGATAAACCGGAGACCGCTGCAGGGGAAGGTTTGCGGGCTCTGGCCATCTCGCTGGCTGCGTTGCAGTCTTCCAAGACGGGACGGGCCGTTGGAATAGAGGAAGTTTTGAGAAGCAAACCTCAGGTGAGCGATTTTCTGGAAAGGGGATAAGAATATTTTCACCTAAAATAAGGATGAAGTTCGCTACGGACTAGCGGACAGCAAATTCAGAAACTCCTTCCAGGAATCGACCGCAGGGCAATTTGGCTCCCGCTCTATTTGGCGCTGAAAGCGGCTAAACCAGACCGGATGAATTCCGGCTCTTCGAGCTCCTTCGACGTCCCACTCGATACTGTCACCGACGTACCAGATTTGGTCCGGGGGCAGGTTTAGTTTCTTTATCGTCACTTGAAATAAGGCGGGCTCGGGCTTGCGAATTCCGTAATCGGCCGAGGAGGCGACAAACTTAAATCGCTTTGCCAGACCGTATCTGCCCAGATCCCATTTAAGGGTCGAAGAAGGGAAAGAGGAGTTGCTCAAGATCGCTTTTTTCACCCCTTGCCCCTGCAGAAAGTCCAATAGTTTCTCAATTCCGTCCACCGGCTCGTAGTCGGCCACTGCATCGAGGAATAGCCGATCCATCTCCTCCCTGGTAAACGGAAAGTCTCCTAGATCGATCCCCAGCTGAGCGTACAGGAGACGTTGAAAGGTGCTGTTCGTAAGCTGAAGATCGTTCTCTCTGTAGCGGGAGACGAATTTATCCACGAACCGCTCCGCCTTCCGATTGACTTCTTCCGGATCTAAATCTTCCCGATTGAGGCGGGCAAGCAGCGCCCGATGGCCGGCGACGTAGTCCAATTCTTCCGTATGCAAGACGGTGTCGCCGAGATCGAAAAGTATCGCTCGAGGTAGAGACCCTTTCATTCGAACCGCTCCTTTTTCTAGAACCAAGTTTGATCGATTTTGCCATTTTTCTTGAAAGAATAACGTTATTGTAAAGATTCTTCTACAAGTAGAAATTGGTCCAGTCCAGCACTTAGATGAGCCCGCTTGTCTGGTAGAATAATCCCCATGACGTCATCTCCCGGAAGAAGTCAGAAGATCCGAGCTAAGTAAGATCGCTCATCTAAGTGCTGGGTTTTGCCCGGAGGAGCAACTGGATTTAACTTCTCAACACCACCCGATGGATGAAATAACCGGATTTCTCAAATAGCAGTAATTTTCTATCCTATTCCGTATTTGACGCATTTCGTACGCAGGATAATCGCTCATCTTAGACAGAACTAGGATATTTTAGCAGGAGAGGGTTGAAAAAGAAACCATGAACCGATTTTCAACTCGTTTCGATGGCCTAACGGAATGAAAGAAGACGAAGGGAGCTGCCATTTTACGTACGAATTGAAGTTATTTTGTCGATATGATAAAAAGATATAAATAGATTAAAAACGAGGAGGTTTTCATGTTTAAAAGACTGTTTTGCAAGCTTATTCCCGCATTTCTCCTGGTGATTTTGCTTGCGTCCTCTCTGACTGTCGGGGCAAGCAGTGAAGCGTTGAGGGTGGCGCTGCCGGCCAATCCGGACGTTTTAGATCCCGCCTTGACAGCTGACGGAAATTCCGCAGTAGTCATGTCCAACGTGATGGAGGGCCTGTTGGGCATTGACCAAAATAGTGGCGAATTGCTGCCGGTGCTGGCCAAGAATTGGGAAGTGGCGGAGGAAGGGAAGGTATTCACCTTTCATTTGAGGGAAGGGGTGCAATTTCACGACGGGACCAAGTTCGACGCGGAAGCGGTCAAATTCAATATGGAAAGACAGATGGTTCCAAATGAGACTGAGGGAATGCCCTACGCGGACCAAATCTACGGCAAAGTCGAAAAAATAGAGGTGTTAGACGAATATACGCTCAAAGTGACTCTCAAATCTCCCGACATAACTTTTCTGACCGGTCTTGCCCAGATGCCCGGTGCTCCCATAGTCTCCCCGAAGGCCTTGAAGGAGGACCCGGACGAGTTCAAAAAGGACCCGGTCGGGACCGGTCCTTTCCAGTTTGTGGAATGGGTGCCGGATCAGTACGTAAAGGTGGAGGCCTTCGAGGAATACTGGGGGGGAAGACCGAAGGTCGATCAAGTGATCTATAAAGTGATTAAGGACGCCGCGGCCAGAACGAGCGCTTTGCTGGCCGGGGAAATCGATATCCTGCCTTGGGTCGACATCAGCCACGTGGAACGACTGGAGAAAAGCGAGATGAACGTCATCAGCAAGCCCGGTTGGACGTTAAGCTACATCGCCTTCTACACCGACCAGAAACCCTTCAGCGACAAAAGAGTTAGAAAGGCGGTCTTCATGGGCGTAAATAGGAAGGAACTAGTCCAAGGCTTATACGGGGACGACGCCGTCGTGGCCCAAGGAATCATCCCCCCGACGATGGTCGGCGGTAGGGAGGAACTGTCTCCTCCCCCTTACGATCCGCAAAGGGCCAAGCAGTTGTTGAAGGAAGCGGGCTATGAGGACGGTCTTTCCTTCAAATTGCTGGCCTACAATGTCTCCAAAAACTATAATCCCGCCGCGGAGAAATTGGCTCTGGTGATAAAGGACCAGTTGAAGGATATCGGCGTGGAGGTAGACGTAATCGTCAAACCTTGGAACGAGTTTCTATCCGCCCTCTTTAGCGAAGGACATAAAGTGGCCGATGCGGTGCAGATCGGTTGGGGTAGCACTACCGGAGATCCTTCCAGTTTCACCTTACTACTCCGTTCCAAAAACGTTGGCACCGGGCTCAACTTCGCCGAATACCAAAATGAGGAGCTGGACCAATTGGCGGAAAAGGCCAAGAGAGTTGCGGATCAAGATAAAAGGGCGGAGATCTACAAGGAGATTCAGCAGATCGTTATCGAAGATCTTCCCTGGCTCTTCGTCAGTCACGGAACGGATTATCACGCGACGCGGCCCGACGTCGTAGGATACGGGGAAGGCATAGGCAATAAGCTGGTCGACGTCTATATCGAAGATTAGGTGAGTGTAGGTTTTGTCAATGGGGTGGCCTTTCTCTCCTCGAGGAAGGTCACCTCTCCTGTTTTGGCCAAGGACAAGTTCGCTATGACCGAATACATCGTCCGCCGTATCTTGATGTTGATTCCAGTCTTGATCGGCGTTTTGACCATAGTCTTTATCGTAATGAGAATATTCTCTCCCAACCCGGCGGCGATGATGCTGGGTAAATACGCCACTGGAGAAAGGATAAAGGCCTTGGAACGCAAGCTGGGTTTTGATCGTCCTCTGCACGTGCAGTATTTTAAGTTTATGTCCCAGATGCTGAGAGGGGATTTCGGCCAGTCGCTTTTTTCCGAACGGCCCGTCTTTCAGGAATTGCTGGTTAGGCTACCCGCTACCGCTGAGTTGGCCTTGATCAGTATCTTTCTTTCTTCCCTGGCGGGTATATCGATAGGGACGATCGCCGCGGTCAATCAGAATACCTGGATCGATTATCTAAGCAGCGTGGCGGCCTTGGCCGGCATATCGATCCCGATTTTTTGGTTGGCACTGATGCTGATCAATCTCTTTTCGGTAAATCTGGGTTGGCTGCCGGTCTCCGGTAGACTGACGACGACCACCGAATTGCAGAAGATAACGGGCTTTTACGTCTTGGACAGTATCCTGACCGGCAATCCCAAGGCCTTGATCGATAGCGTGAGGCACATCGTCCTGCCCTCCTTCTCCGTGGCCATAATCAGCATGGCCATAATCGCTAGAATGACCCGTTCCAGCATGTTGGAGGTTATTCGGGAAGATTATATCACTTCCGCACGTTCCAAGGGGCTGGGCGAGATCAAGGTTATCTTGAAACATGCCCTAAAGAACGGTCTCATACCGGTGATAACCGTAATAGGTCTCCAACTGGGCACTCTACTGGGCGGCACTGTCATTACTGAGATCATTTTTTCCTGGCCCGGCGTAGGTAGCTATATAGTAAACGCGATCAAGGCCTCCGATTACCCTGTAGTACAGGGCGGAGTGGTGCTGATCGCCACCGTGTTCGTGCTGGTCAATTTGTTGGTCGATATTGCCTATGCATATTTGGATCCCAGGATACGCTACGGGGAGAACGTGGAGGAGTAGGATGGAGAAGGGAGATGATCGTGGTGCAATTAGAAACTCTAATTGATTTCTGGATTCGGCTCAAAAGAAGTAGCTTGGCCCTCCTTAGCCTGATAGTATTGCTGGGCCTTTTCCTCATTGCGGGATTGGCTCCACTTATCTCCCCTTACCCTCCCAACGATACGGACATGTTGCATACTCTGGAAGGACCAAATCCCGAGCATCCGCTAGGGACCGATGGATTGGGCAGGGATATTCTGAGCCGAATATTCTTTGGCGCTCGTGTATCTTTGGTGGTCGGTTTCTCCGCCGTTTCCCTGGCCACTTTCCTGGGCACGCTCTTAGGCTCTATTTCCGGCTTTTACGGCGGCGGCCTCGATACCGCGATAATGAGGATAATGGATATGATGTTTGCCTTTCCCGCAATTCTTTTGGCCATGTTGCTGATGAGCGTCTTCGGTCAGGGGTTGGGGACGACGATTTTGGCGATAGGCATCGTCTCCGTCCCCGGGTTTTCCCGCATAGTTAGAGGTTCCGTCCTGTCCGCCAAAGAAGAGGATTACGTTAAGGCGGCCCGAGCTCTCGGTTGTGGCGACCTGAGAATTATGTTCAAACATATCTTGCCCAATATTCTGGCTCCGATCACCGTCAATGCCACGATGTCCGTTTCCACCGCAATACTTTATACTTCGGCCCTCGGCTTTCTCGGTTTGGGAGTCAAACCGCCCCAGGCGGAGTGGGGTTCGATGCTGGCTAAGGGTAGGACCTACATCTTCAACGGTCCCCACGTAATTTATTTTCCGGGCCTGGCCATTTTTATTACCGTTCTTGCCTTCAATCTTTTCGGGGACGGGTTGCGAGACGCCCTTGATCCCAGAATGAAGCCGCGATCGATGGGAGGAAGGTAGCAAATGGCCTGTTTCCGTCTTTCATCGGGCATTACCTAATATCTTTCCCCAAATTTTATCGCCTTTTCCTGCAAAGCTAAGATATTTCACGACATTGGTATCGATCGCTTTTGCCCGCGATGGGATTTTTGGTCTATGAGAACTAGGACTTTCGTCCAATTTAGCGGAGGGGGGGATGGAGTTATAATTATATCGCTTTCAATGAAGGGAGAGAAATAAGGAATCCCACTTACTGTAAATTTTTATTTTCCGGCGAAAGGAGGGTCCAATGTTTTCCGAGATCGTCGAGATTTTGCCTTTGATATTTCCTTTGTTGGCAATCCAAATCGGATTGCAGCTATATTGTCTGCTGGATCTGTGGAAATTCAGTGCCGACAAACGTGACAGGCAGGATAAATTGGTGTGGACGTTAGTCGTGGTTATCTTCAGTCTTTTCGGCCCCCTGGCCTACATAGTTTTCGAGAGGAGATAAAGGTGACTTTCTTAGAGACGAAGAATTTGTCAAAGACTTATTCCAACGGTGTTAAGGCGGTAGATGCCTTGAACATGGAGTTAGATAGGGGCGAAGTTTACGGCTTGATCGGACCAAACGGCGCTGGAAAATCCACCACTATTCGCATGTTGATGGGGATTTTGACTCCGGATTCGGGAAAGATCCTATTTGAAGGAAGTGAGGGGGTCGATCTCTCCCGGGTGGGTTATCTGCCCGAAGGGGTCAATTTCTACAGTTTCATGCGAGTAAAGGAGTATTTGCGTTGGGCCTGCGATTTTTATCAGGTGGGGGAGCCCCAGATGCGGGTGGAGGAAGCTTTGCGGACGGTCGGACTGGAAGGGCTTGAGGAAAGGAAGTTGGATGAGGTATCCAAAGGACAGAAACAGAGGGTGGGAATAGCTCAGGCCTTAGTCCACCAGCCGGACTTGATCGTTCTCGACGAGCCCACCTCCGGCCTGGACCCAATCGGCAAGAAGAAGATACTGGAGATAATAAGTTCCTTGGCCCGGAGGGGGAAGACGATCTTGACTTCGTCTCATATATTGCCTGAACTGTCTCAGGTGTGCACCGCGGTGGGGATAATCAGAGGGGGAAATCTCCTTTTGCAAGGGGGCATGGACGAACTGCGGGAAAAATTCTCCACGTCGAACGTCGAACTCCGCTTTGAAAGTGTGGAGGAGGGACTCATCGATAAGATCAGCTCCTCTGAGTTCATCAAATCAGTCGAAGAAACGGACGGAGAGGGGTTGAGTTTTAGACTGACGGTGCGAGACGAGGCGGAGGCGAAAAGGAAACTTCCCCGACTCCTTTCTAGTTCCGACTCCATCCTCACTTACTACGACTTCGCTCATATCACTTTGGAAGATATATTTATGGAAACGCTGGAGGGAGAGAAGAGATGAGATTTAGGGGATTGTTGCTCAAAGAGTTCAAGGAGACGAGACTGCAAGGTCTAATATTTGCGGTAGTGTTACTTTTCTTCGGTTCAAGTTCCGTACTGATGCAAAAATACATCGCCAAATTCGTGCCGGAAAATCTCGCAGAAGCTTTTCAACCTTCCCTGGCCGCCGGCCTGGCCGATTTCGTGGGCAACTCCATTCAGATGGGTTCGATCGTCGCCATTTTGATCACTATCAGTGCAGTGGCGGGAGAACGAGAGAGGGGCACGCTCGAACTTTTGTTGGTCCGGCCGGTGGGCAGGATTCAGATAATTTTGTCCAAGTTCTTGATTAGGGTCATCTACGTAATGGGGGGATCGTTTGTTGCCGGACTGCTGGCTTGGTACTATGCCATCTATCTTTTCCAACCCTTTCCTTTGGGCAAAATAGTTCTTTCTTCCCTCGCTATCGGGGCCAACGTCTCCTTCGTAGTGGGATTGACCATGATCTTTAGTTCCTGGGTGAGTTCCAAGATAACGGCCGCTTTTTGGAGCGGAGGGGTGGCGCTGGCGCTGGCGATATTGCCCACGCTAAAATCGCCCTACGATCTGATTTCCCCTTTCAAATATGGAGGGATCGCTCGGGAGTCTTTGCTCGGAGATCTAGGATTGGCCGGTTACGTTGGTGACTTTAGTCTCGTAATGGCTTTTACTATTTTCTGCGTGGCGTTGGCCTGTTTTATCTTTAAAAAAACTGAGAAGATCGACTAAAAAATAGGAGATTGAAATGAACAGGACAAGCATCATCTTGGCCGTTCTGGGCGTAGCCTTGATCGGCGGATATCTGACGGTGACGGTCGGTTCGGGAAATTTGGTTACCGAAAGTAGAGAGGTGGCCGGTTTCGATTCTATCGAGCTTCAGGGACAGGGTCAGCTAATGGTAACTCAGCGACAAGGCAGCACGGAGAAGCTCCTTGTAGAGGCGGAGGACAATATAATCCCCCTTTTGGATACTTACGTAAGGGGAGATACGTTAAAGCTCCAAGTGGAAAAGGGCCTTTTAAGGACCGTAATCCCCAGAAAGGGGATAAGGTACTACGTTACGGTGGACGATCTAAAGAGGGTTGATATCTCCGGCTCCGGCTCCCTGGATGCGGAAGTTTTGAAAACTGAAAAGCTAAAGGTAAGTGTCAATGGTAGCGGCAGGGTGGAATTGAAGTATTTGGAGGCGGAAGAATTCACCGCCGAGATCAATGGATCGGGAAAATTTCGCCTCAGCGGCGTGGTCGATCGGCAAAGAGTCGATATCTCCGGCTCGGGAAAATATCTGGCGACGGAGCTGCAAAGTGACTTCGCCTCCGTCGATATAAGCGGTTCGGGAAAGACGGAATTGTCGGTAGCCCGCCAGCTGGACGTGGAGATCAGTGGCAGCGGAAAGGTGAGCTATTATGGACGTCCTCGAGTGAGTCAAAAGATAAGTGGGTCGGGAGAAGTGGTCAATCTGGAGGACTGAAAGTATGAACGGGGGGAGAAAGGTTTTTCTCCCCCCATATGGGTCAACTTTTAGGAGTTCTCCATCCTGGTTACCGTAGCATATACGCCCAAAAATGCCAATGCTATCAGGAATAGTCCCCCGATCAAGAGTCCGAGGCCAAGTCCAGGAATTACGGGAATTTTCACTCCCACGGAACCGCTAAATTTGAGCCCCCGGGAGCCGTCCGCGTTCATCAAAACCATGGAGTAGGTTCCCTCTTCCAACCTCCATTCCAAAACCTGTTGCCCGTCCCCGTGAGCTGAAGCGGTCCAAGATTTTAACGAAGTGGGAGGAGTCTCCGGAGCGGAATTCCCGGAATGACGTTTATAGGAGATCTGTGGCTCGCTGGAAAGGTTTTTCGTTCGGAATTCCTCTATCTCGTCGTAGTCGCTATCTCCGAGATAGTCGGATAAAGTTTCTTCCTTGGCTATTCCAATGAAAGTTTCTTTGCCCTCAGTCTTATTGGTAGCCGTAAACTTTACTTTTACCTTTTCAACCCAATTCAAGACCCAGTGAGGATCAAGTTCTATATCTGCCGGCGAAGTTGTTATGGCAAAGGAGTCACGGTTGATATCCGCTGCCTTGGAAGAGTAAAAACCGTCATCGTCCTTGAGAAAATAGTTGGACCAAGTCAAAGCTCCGCCCCCGATCATCGAGGCCAGTCCTGCCAAGAGAATCAACACTGAGATTACTATTAAAAAAATCTTGCCCAGATTCATTTCCACCACTCCCGATATTCGAAATCAGCTCTTTGACCGCTTGCTCTCCCAGCCGACGAAATTAAGAGGGGGATATTTGTCTGTCACCAGCAAGGCAACGTAGGCGATCACACGCAGATTCCACCGAAATACCTCTACCAGAAAATCGAAAAGTTTCCGCGGATACCGACCCGTAAAAAGGATGGCAAACCAGGCCATTATCACTACCATCAGAGCCGCCCAATTGATGAAGAATAGTAGTACGTAATGGGGTATGGCCAAGAACCATTTGATCAGCGGCATCCACCGGGTCAAATCTTTTTCTACGTCGGGGTAATTGATCTTCAAGTGCACCCCCTGCTCGTCGTCGGTCGAGGGGTAGACGTCCGTCATTAGGGCCAAATAGGAAAACACCCGTGCGGCGAAACGGGTCATCTGCAGGTTCCAGTCGAACCACCAGCGCGGATACTTTTGTTTGAAAATTATCAGGAGGGCCGTAGGTGCCACGACGAGCGCAGGAACTACGGACAACTCCCAGCGCCAGGGGCCATGCTCCCAGAAGAAGGGCGCACCGGACAGCGAGCCCAGAACTATCAAGATCGGGATTGCCGCAGGTAGTCTAAGAAAGGTCGTAAGTCTATCCAATTCCCGATCCGGATAGTCTATCTGAAGGGTGGTCGGTTTGGCTACGTCGGACTCTTCCATTGGATTACCTCCTTTTATATAAAACTTCGGAAAGAATTTCGGGGTTCAATTAACGGTCTTTTACGGAAACTATCCTTGAATTGACCTTTCAACGGAAAATTAAGGCCAACACCCTCCAAAGTATTTTAAAAACAAATGGAAGGTGCTTTACGAGGTTTTATATAAGTATTTTTTGATAGGAGCTTAATAGAATACTAGATTATCCATCTCCGCCGGTTTGACTACTACCTCCTTGATTCGAGATTCAAAGAAATTTTTGCTGTTGCTAGAGTGGATAGATAGAACGGTGTCCGCCCCGCTTCCCGTGCCGGCGACGGAGAGAACGCTTTTACCGACGTCCACTAGTCCGGCATCGGCGGCCATTAGGACACATTCCAGAGCCACCTTCGTTCCTTGCCCCAACAACCGAAGTGTATCGGCGACCAGGTCGCCGCTGGAGAAGCCTTGCTTCGCTCCGATCGCGGAATTGAGGTTGTGGAAGATCATCGGGCCGACAAAGAGACGACCGCCCGCCTCTTTTATCTTTCGGATCGCTTCCTTTTCCAGTTCTTGATCGTTGGGCTGGTCGAATCCGGTGGAGTGGCCCACGACGACCAAATTGACCTCTTCCGGATCGAAGATGTCGACGGCAGCCAGTCCCGTTTTTCCGCTGGTGGACGCGACTATCACGTCATCGATCTCGTTTTCAACGGAAAACTCCTGGGCTATTTGCAACACTTCTTCGGTTTCGAGTTCGTCGCTTCTTTGCATTTAATACCTCCTGATTTTTCTTTGGAGAGTTTTCACTCGATGGTGGAATGTCGATAGCCTCGCCTCTAAACTCGGAATGTATCCAAGACGTCGCTTGGCTTGATAGAATAGCCCAAAAGATAAGTTGCTGTCAAGCTATTGCAGATGAGGGTCGAAGACGTCCCTTAACCCATCGCCGAGGAGGTTAAAGGCCAAGACGGTCAAAAAGATGGCCAAACCGGGAAATATCGTAATGTAGGGGGAAGAGTATATGTAGGTCCGCCCTTCACCCAGCATGGTGCCCCATTCCGGGGTCGGGGGCTGGACGCCCAAGCCCAAAAAACCCAGTCCGGCGGCATAAAGCAAGGTCATGCCCATGTAAATGCTGGATTGGATCAAGACCAGGGGGAAGACGTTGCGCAAAATATGGTAGGTCATCACGGTCGGCCCCCTCCGACCTATGGCGCGAGCAGCTAGTACGTAGTCCTCTTCTCGCAAGGAAAAGACTTCTCCCCTGACTAGACGAATATAGATGGGAACTGTGCTTACCCCGACGGCCACGATGACGTTTTTTAACCCCACTCCCAAAACCGCCACCAGGCTCAGGGCTAAAAGGAAGGAGGGAAAAGAGAGCATCAGATCGGCCAGGCTACGGATGACCATATCCGCTTTCCCTCCGTAGTAACCGGCCGTCAAACCTAGGGGGACGCCGACGATGGCCCCTAAAGCGACCGAAGTTAGCCCGACCAGCAAGGAGAGGCGAGAGCCATAGACGATCCTGCTAAAAATATCTCGGCCTAAACCGTCCGTACCGAAAGGATGAGCCGAAGAGGGAGGCTCCCTGCTACCTATTATATCCCCCTTTTCCGGATTGTAGGGCGCGATCAAGGGAGCAAAGACCGCCATAATTACGACCAAGCCCAGCAGGAAAGAGGCGATGAGGCTTGTTTTGGAACGGAAGATTTTCTTTAAGGTTTTTTTCATGGTTAATCGTATTTGATTCGGGGATCGATCAAGGCATAAGAAAGGTCGGTAATCAAATTGACGAAGACGATGATCAGAGCAAAGATAAGCACAAGGCTCTGAATGACGATATAGTCTCGAGCGAAGATGGATTTGACGATCAGACGGCCCACTCCGGGCCAGGCAAATACGGTCTCCGTAAGTACGGTACCTCCAAGCAACGTGCCAAACTGCAATCCAATGATAGTGACTACGGGTTTAATCGCATTTCTCAGTGCGTGAACGTAGATCACCTTTCGCTCTTTCGCCCCTTTGGATCGGGCGGTTCTGATGTAGTCTTGGTTTAGGATTTCCAACATGCTCGATCGGGTCAATCGCACGATATTGGCTAGCAGGGCGAAGGCCAACGTAACCGAGGGAAGGATGAAGTGAAGTGGGGTTTCCGCACCTCCCGCCGGAAGCCAGCCCAGAATCGCGGAAAAGAGCAACATCAACATCAGCCCCGACCAGTAGATGGGCATGGAAATGCCGAAGAGGGCCAGCGACGTCGTGCCGTAATCGAGCCAGGTCTTGTGGTGCGTGGCCGAGACGATGCCCAGCGGTATGCCGATCAAGGAAGCCAGGCCTAAGCTGATAGAGATCAGCAGTAACGTGTAGGGGAAACGCGCTCCTATTTCTGTTGAGACGGGTTGGCCCGATTTGATCGACCGACCCAGGTCTCCGGTCAAGAGATCCCTCAAGTAGATCCCGTACTGCACGTAAAGGGGCTCGTCTAGACCGTATTCCTTCCTTATCTTTTCTACTTCCTCTTCGCTGGCCATCATTCCGCCGACCATGCGGGCCGGATCGCCGGGCAAGACGCGGACCATGAGAAAGACGACTAGAGTGACGCCAATTATGAGGGGAACGCTGAAGAGAAGTCTTCTGATTAGATATCCTATCATTGCGATTCTGCTCCCGTAAAACCTTTCCAGTCAACCTCCATGCGCCGACTCGGCACATGGAGGTTGACTGGGTCGTGGTAAATAATTTGCGACTTCAGCCATTTAGCCTTCCACGAAATGGGCGTCGACTACGTCAAACTTCTCGGTGGGGAACATCGTTATTCCTTCCAAATCGGAATCATAGGCTAGGACGAAGTTCTGGGTATAAAGGAAGATGATCGGAGCCTCTTCCCAAATTATTTCACAGGCTTGCTTGTATAATTCCTTCCTTTTTGCCGTATCCGTCTCCGAGAGAGCTTCGTCCAGTAGTTGATCCACCTTCTCGTTTCCGTAAAAGCCAGTGTTGGCGATGCTGGGCGGCTGCTGGCTGGAATGAAAGAGGGAGTAAAGGGTAAAGTGGGCATCGAGTACTGCCGGTCCCCAGCCCAAAAATTCCATGTCCTGAGGAGGATCTTCCTCCAGGGGGATCATGATGTGTTTGATAACGCTGGGCCAGTCCATCGTCATTAGCTCTACCTTTATCCCTACGTCGTTCAGATAAGATTGGATCGCCTGGGCCACCTTCTTGTCCAGCATGTAACGCCCCGAAGGATGTAAAAATTTGAGCTTTATCTCGGCATCGGCATAACCCGCTTCAGCGAGGAGTTCCTCCGCCTTCTCCGGGTCGTATTCGTAGGAACCGATCCGATGATAGCCGAAGAAACTGGACGGGATAGGGGCCGTCACTGGCTCCCCTTGATCCATCAAAATCTTTTCCACGATGGCCTCTTTGTCGATGGCGTAGTTGATCGCCTGTCGTACTTTCTTGTTTGAAGTCGGTTTCTCCTTGGTATGGAGGAAGACGTACATCATCCTAGTGCTAGGAATGGACTTCACTTCTATGTCGGGATCCCTTCTGAGGGAGGGTATGTCGGGAGCAGGTGGCATATAGGCGATATCGACGTCGCCTGAGCGAAGCATCATCTCTCTCGTGGCCACTTCGGTCACTATGTTAAATTTAAGCGATTGGAAGTTGGGTCCTTCACCCCAATAGTCGTCGTTTTTCTCAAGAACTATGGCCTTTCCCTTGGCCCAGTTTTTAAATTCGTAAGGTCCTGTCCCCACCGGATGATTGGCAAACTTCTGGTCGGATTCCTCCACCGCTTTGGGCGAGACGATAGCGGCCAAGGTCGTCGCTAGAGATCTGAGGAAAGGTCCATACGGTTTCCCCAGCACCAGTTTTATTTCGTATTTGCTGACCACTTCCGCTTTCTCCAGCGGGCCTAAGTCCGATCTCTGGGGAACGGCAATCTCGGGATTCATCAGCCGGTCGAAGGTGAACTTGACCACTTCGGCGTCCAGGGGTGTTCCGTCGTGGAAGGTAACTCCCTCCCTTAGTTTGAAAGTCCATTCCAGACCGTCGGCCGACTTGGACCACTCCTCGGCCAGTAGCGGGACGACTTCTCCCTCTTTGTTTACCCGAACCAGCCTCTCGCAGACGAAGTCGGTTATGTTGCCGGGCAGGGTCGTAGTAATTTTAATCGGGTCCAGCGTATCCGGATCTATGCCGATGGCAAGTCGCAATTCATCGGCGCTTCGGCCGAAAAGGGCGGAGACTGAGAAAAGGCTCAGGAAAAGAACTGAAATTACAAAGACAGAAAATAACGAAAATAACCTATCTTTTTTCAACTTTAATGCACCTCCGGTAGATCAGTTCAAAGATTACGACTCGAGAGAAAAAAATATCACCTCCGGTAAAAGACTCTACTGTAAAGTTGCAGAGAAAAGAGGTTTCAAACTTTTATTTATACTTGATCTCCTAGCGTAATTTTTAGGAAGAATTATTTGCGAGCTGTGCTTGCTTGACGTAAAAAAGATGAATATCGGTAACCTCAAAGTAGAGGAAACTGTAGACCATTAACCTTTCAATCAAAAAGAATGGAGCAATTACACTTTTATAAATTATTTCCCCTTGATTGTCAATAATTTAGACGTAGATCGTAAAGGGGCGGTTATTAAAAAGAAATGTAAGAACTATTTTTATTTATGGCCTTTCCCGGGTATCATTCTAACGGAGACCGAGGATGGATTAACCGTTGAAATCAGAGGAGGTTAAGATGAATTCCTTGACAGAAGAGACAGCTCGAGAAAAAATACGTAATTTTGGACGGAAAATGCTCCAGAATGGCCTTACCAGAGGGACTGGTGGTAATATCAGCTATCGCCTATCCGAAGAAAAAGTACTGATAACGCCCACGGGAGTTCCCTATCCAGAAATGCGGCCCAGCGATATATGTAAAGTCAATTACGAAGGGGAACTCATTGCCCCTAGAGAGAGATCACCTTCTTCGGAGACCCCGATGCATTTGCACGTCTATAAAAACAAGGGGGAGGTAAATGCCATAATGCACACTCATTCTCCCTACGCTTCCACTCTGGCTACGGCCGGAAAGAGCATCCCGCCGATATATTATCAGATTGCCCTTGTGGGGGAAGAAGTGCCGCTGGCGGATTATGAAACTTACGGTACTTTGGAGTTGGGGGAATCGGCAGTTGAAGCTTTGGGAAATAACAAGGGGGTTTTGTTGGAGCGACACGGAGTCCTGGCGGTGGAACGGGATTTGGAAAAAGTCTTTGAGGTGGCTTCAGTAATAGAAGAGTTGGCTCGGATATACTATCAGAACCTTGCGGCGGACACCGTGCCGCCTCGGTTGGATCGGGAAGAGATCCGGCGACTGCAAGAGAAGTTCAGGGGATACGGGCAAGGGGAGATCGATGAGGAGTACTTGGTGAGGAGTTAGAAGGATTTGTTTCAATCATGGCTGCATTTAACTTTTCCGGGCGAGAAGTCCGCTTGCTTTAGCTGGCGGATGAATCGCCCTATTTGATATATGCCGTTTTTCTCACATAATTATATTGGTGATA
>Ga0207797_1001183_pt1 | contig 19241 bp, 16 predicted proteins | sample PRCRCaboRojoPR_6_FD_187275 | JGI IMG/M metagenome (GOLD analysis project Ga0207797, IMG submission 187275) | Marine sediment microbial community from Cabo Rojo, Puerto Rico - PR CR 10% Liquid 1 (SPAdes) | ecosystem: Environmental > Aquatic > Marine > Coastal > Sediment | place: Cabo Rojo, Puerto...
CGTCCTGGAGGGGGCTCTGATACTGGAGCTGGGACTGGCTTCCCTTCTGGACCGTCTGGTTGTCATAGAGGACACCATGCAGCGGTGCATGCGACGGGCGGCTGCGCGTGATGGAACGTCGCCGGATACCGTGAGGGCCCGCTGGAGGGCCCAGTGGAGCATGGACAGAAAGTCGGCCGCTGCCGACTTCGTGGTGAGAAACAGCGGGGGGGAGGAGGCCCTTCGCCGGGAGGCCAGGGCCCTGTACAGCAGACTGCAGCGTATGTAGATTGCGCCTCTCGGGATACGTCGCCGCCACCGGCGGTTTCAACGATACGGGGGACAGATGGCCAACAAGACCAGAAAGAGACTGACCAAGACCCAGCTGAAGAAGGACCCAGTAGCGGACAACCTCATGAAGGGCTGGGCATTCTTCAACCAGCACATCAAAGAGATTATTATAGGTTTTATTGTAATTATTGTTGCTATATTCATTATACAAAGCGCCGTAAGCGGATCAAAGCGGTCCCGGCAGCAGTCCCTTGCAGTGCACTTCCTGGCCGACACTTACCTCTCGCAGGCGCTTTCCGCGACCGCCTCCGGCCAGCAGCAGCAGATCCAGATGGCCATGCAGGCCCTGCAGCAGGCGCGTCAGGTCGCTATGATGAACTACCGCAACAACCCCGGAAGCCGTTGGGGCAAGCGGTCGGGGCTGCTTTTCGCCAAGTGCGAGATAATGCTGGGATCCACCGAGGAGGCCATAGACGTGCTGAACGAGCTTCTGGCCTCCGGACCGGAGGGCCATCTCAGGGCCGAGATGCTCATGCATCTGGCAACCGCCCAGGAGAACCGCGGCGGCGAGCAGGACCTCGAAGGGGCCGTGGCCAACTGCCGAGAGATCATGGAGATCGTACCGGACAGCTCGGCGCTGGCGCTTCAGGCGCGGGCAATGCTGGGCAGGATATCGGCGCTAAGGGGAGACTACGAGGCCGCAAGGGAGCAGATAACGACCACGGCGGAGATACGAGGCGACACCACCGACTTCGAGATGTACCAGCTTCGACGCATGGAGCTGCGGGAGAGAAACCTGATATGATGGAGGGATGAGAGCGTGGCGCAGGAGGGCGTTGGAGTGCATTATGGCATGCATGGAGAATGTCCGATAAGATATATTATGTAAAGTCATTCTCTGCTCTTTCCCGTCTCTTTCCTCAAGCCGCACGCGGTACTTTTCACTGGCGCTGCTGCTCCTCCCCGTTCTCCCGGGCCTTCTTCAGTGCATCGGCCAGCTTCGACAGCGAGTAGGGCTTGTGCAGAAACCCGCTGACACCGACCTCCATGAACCGGGGCATGATCTCCTCCTTGGCGTATCCGCTGCTTACAAGCACCTCTATGTCGGGCCGGAACTCCCGCATTGCCTGGAGAGTCTCCAGGCCGTCCATGCCGGGCATGGTTACGTCGAGCAGCACCAGGCCTATGGACTCGGACTCGTCCGCCCGGAGGAGCTCAAGCGCGGTCTCGCCGGATGACGCGGTCTCCACCAGGTACCCCATGTGAGACAGAAGCTCGGAGGCTGTCTCCAGGATTATCCGCTCGTCGTCCACGACGAGTATCCTGTCGGCGGATCCGTCAGCGTGGCCGGAGGATGAGGCGAAGGTCGCGGATACGGAAAGGGCATCGGAGGAGAGCCCTGCGCCCTCATACTGGCTCAGGTCGTCCTCGGAGGCCTCCGGGAGGATTATGGCCGCGGCCGACCCCTCCCCCGGCCGGCTGTCGAGGGATACGGCTCCGCCGTGGCCTCTGACGATGCCCAGAACGGATGCCAGCCCCAGTCCCCTGCCGGTGAACTTGGTGGTGAAGAAGGGATCGAACGCTTTGGATACGGTTTCCTCGTCCATTCCGCATCCATTATCGGAGACGGTCATCTTCACGTATCTGCCGGTGCCGAGATCGTCGTTGACGTAGGTCGCCGCCAGATCGGAGCTGTCCATCTCCATCCTCTCGAGGCTGATGGTGATCCTTCCACCGGCGGCTTCCATGGCTTCCGAGGCGTTCATCACCAGGTTCAGCACCACCTGCTGGAGCTGCGAAGCGTCGCCCACCACCCAGGCCGGTTCCCCGCAGAGGTCCATGGCCAGCTCGGCGTCTGAGGATATGGCGCTGTTCAGGAAGCGCTCCATGGACTGCAGCAGCCCCCTGACGTCCACGCTCTCCAGGATCTTCTTTCCGCCCTCTCCGGAGTAGGCCAGCATCTTGTCGCTGAGCTCGGAGGCCCTGGAGGCCGCGTTCCTTATCCTGGCCAGCCTCCTGCGCAGGCTCGAGGCATCGGCCTCCTCGGCCATGGCCAGGTCCACCTGCCCGATTATGCCCTCCAGGAGGTTGTTGAAGTCGTGGGCCACGCCGCCGGCCATAACCCCCATGCTCTCCAGCTTCTGCGCCCTCTGAAGCTCCTCCTGGATCTTCATTCTCTGACGCTCGGCCTCAACGATGGAGGTGATCTCGCGACTGACGGAGATCACCCCCGCAAACTCGCCGTTCTCCACGAGGGGAGAGAGCCTGGCCATGTAGTGGCGCGTCCCCTCCCCCAGGTCAAGGGAGTATTCGAAGTCGGAGACCTGTCCCCCCCGGGCAATTCGAAAAGCAGCCTCCATCTTCTCGGCGAGGTCAGCGGGAAGGACCTCGGAGTAGAGTCTCCCGAGGAACTCGCTGGGGGACATGAGCAGCTGGCTGTCCTGGGGAGCGTAGTAATGGATGAAGCGCCCACGCCGGTCGAAGACGAACAGGATGTCGTGCATGGACTTGATGATGGCCTCCAGGCGGCTCTGGGAGGCGGCATAGCGCTCGGTGGTCCGCCGAATCTCGGTGACGTCGCTGATTATGCCCTCGATGGAGTATTCGTCTTCGAAGCCGTCGGGTATGACGGACCCATGCTCCCAGACGTGCTTCACCGAACCGTTTCGATGCCGGATGCGGTAGCTGAGGCTGTAGCTCTTCTCCGCCGAGTCAACCGCCGCCTGCACGGTTTCCCATACCCTCTGGCGGTCCTCGGGAAGAATCAGGTCGCCGAAGGCCACCGCCCGGTTCTCCACCAGCTCCTCGGGGAGGTAGCCGGTGAGGTCCCTGGCGCCGGGGCTCACGAAGTCCATCTTCCAGTCACGGGAGTTGTGGCACCTGAAGACCATCCCCGGCACGTTGGACAGTATGCTCTCCAGAAAACGCCTGCTCTCCCGAAGCTCCCGACGGGCCCGCTCTCGCTCCGTGACGTCCCGCATGATCCCCAGAACCCGCACCTCTCCCTGAGACTCGGCAAGGCTTACGGTGCTGACGTCCACCAGAGCGCGCTCTCCGGAGCGCTTGAGTATCTCCACTGTGTAGCCCCCGGGAACCTCCCGGCCGCTGCTGCGGGCCCTGTATCGGTTCTCTATCAGATCGGAGGTCTCTGGGGGCAGAAGGACCTCGTAGTCGAACTCCGGGTCGGTGAGCTCGTCGAAGGTGTATCCGGTGATCTCGCAGAACCTGGGGTTCACGTACACGTAGTGCTTGTCCTCCAGCATGTATATGGCGTCGAAGGCGTTCTCCACCAGCGACCGGTAGAGCGCCTCCTCCCTGTTTCCGCTGCTGCGCTCCTCCCAGCTCCTACCCTGGTCCAGCAGGCCTATGGCCAGTGCGGCCTCGCCCCTGTACCGGCATCCCAGGGTCACGGCCAGCAGGTCCCTGGTGGAGCCGTCGGGAAGCATGGCGGAGAAGCTTACGCTGCTGGCTCTTCCGGGCTCCCGGAGAGACTCCTCGTAGACCCTGATCAGTCTCGCCCGCTCGTCGGGATGGGTCAGCCTGTGGGCCACGCGACCCTCTATGCCCTCCCCCCCGGCTCTGCCGAACAGCCGGGAGGCGCCGCCGTCGGCCACGGCCACCTTGGGAGGGGAGCCGGTGAGAATGGCGAAGCCCATGATGGAATCTCCCGCCAGGCGGGACCTTATTCGCTGGGCTTCACGGGGAAGTGACTGCTGGTTCACTCTGCCATCCGTTCGTTCGACAAGCGGGATGACGCAGCTCCGCGGACTGCGCGGAGGACACCCTGCGCCTAATCTGCAGACATTCTATCTGCGCCGGGGTGCCGGGACAAGCCCCGGCGGTCTAGTCCCTGTGGGCGAGCCCCAGTATGAGGCCAAGAACCACCGACCAGAACGCAGCCAGCGTGATCTGGAGGTCTTCGCTGTGCAGGACGAAGGTGACTGTATGGGCGGGTATCCAGAACCAGAAGAGCGTGCCTATGGCGGCGCGCATGCCCCGGTAGTTGCCCCGTTGGCCCATCACCAGGTTGTCCTCCCAGCGGTGAAAGAGCATCATCTGCGGCCCGAAGAAAGTATTGGTGAAAGCGCTCTTGGCCAGGGCGAAGGGAACGGCCAGGCCGGCAACGCCGGCTGTGGTCGAGAGCCCCAGCTTCCCGAACACCGACCTGGTGAACCCGTCAAAGCCGGTGAAGGCCATCTTGATCACCAGCCCCAATACTCCCCAGGCAGCCATCTTGCCCAGCAGCCGCCAAGGGCCCGCCCCCAGCCTTCGCCTCCGGACTATGCAGGAGACGTACTCGCCGAGCGTACCCAGTACGGCGAACTGAAGAAACGCCGCCTCGAACGGATGGTCTTTCAGCAGGTCCACATAGGCTTCGAACATCAACCCTCTCCCCCGTCGTCGGCGTTTCCCGCCTGCCCGGCGAGAAGTCCCTCCAGACGTCCGATTACCGCCTCAGCCTCTTTGCGCACATCCTCTAGCATATACCTTTCTGACCCTGAGACCAGCGCTTCGGCGTGCCTCCAGCAGGCCACCACCGACCGCACCGTTATGCGGTCCACGCCCCGAAGCGCCAGCATGCGGGCCAGCGCACGTCCCTCCACGTAGCCCTCCTCTCCGGTGAGCAGCCGGCTGAGGGACGCTTCCAGCGCGGAGAGGAGCTCGTCGGGGTCCGAAGCCTCACCCACCGAAAGCCCACCCTCCCTCCTGCGCCACCGCAGGACCAGCAGCAGGGCCGCCAGCGCGGCAAGCGCTACCAGCCCCGCCGCCACCGCGGTGGCGGAAGTACCGCCGGACTCTGCGGTTTCCGGCATGACTGCCCCCGCGGTCTCCGGTGGCGGAAGGACGTCCACCCGCTCGGGGCCGAAGGTGGCCTGGTGGAAGGTTCCGTCGACGGGGTCCAGCCAGGCCACGCTGTCCGGGCCCAGCACCACCCTTCCGCTGTCGACGGGAGTCAGCAGGCAGGTCCAGGTCCTTCGCTTCCGGCCGCTGCTGCTGGCCACCAAGTCCAGGTTCGCCGGACCCCGCACGCTGATACCCGGAAAGTCCTCCAGGAAACGGGCTCCATCCCCCTCAGCCGTCAGTTCGACCGGCCGCTCGGAGGAGCCCTCGGGGCATTCCCCCACCTCCAGGAGGAGACGAACCGGGCCCGCAGCGCCGCCGAAGTTGCCCGGCCTGCCCCGCCGGGGTATGGGGTGCACGGGAATCCTGACGCTGTCGCTTTTCAGGCTCACCCCGCTTCCCAGGGGCGATCCGCGGGCGAAGGCCACGGCGTTCACCTCCACGAAGGGCACCAGCACGCTTCCCGGGCAGGCCGGGACCATCTCCAGCGCCAGGATCTCGGCCCGGGAGAAGAGCCCGTCCTCGGCCTGCCAGCGGGGATCCCCCGGGTCCTCGGCCAGGCTGACCACAGCATGCTCGGGGGAATCCCAGCTCCTGGTGATCCGGCGCAGGGGATAGCGGGTATGGAGAATGTAGCGTACCCTGAGGGGCATTCCAACGTAGAGCCTGGGGGGCATCTCGGGAACGGCTTCCAGCCAAATGGACCTCGATGAGCCGGGAAGCCGCGGCGACCCCGTGTCCTCTGCCTCCCCTCCCCCGCCTGCGGTGTCGGGAACGACTACGATCACCAGCGATCCCAGGTCGTGCGCTTCGCCGCCGCCGGTGCGCACCACGATGGGACCCAGGGTCAGCGTGCCTGTCCGAAAGGCCGCATATCGCAGGGCCACCTCCGCCCTCCGGACGGTGCTGCGGCGGCCGTTGACGATGGAGGTCCTGATGGAGGTGGAGCTGCTGCGGCCCTGAAAGGAGAGCCCCCGGGCCGAGGGGGGCTCCAGGTCCAGCCCGGAGAGGCTCTCTCCCTCGGCCGTGATGGTCACCTGGAAGCTCTCGGCCGTACGGACCGTGTCCGGGGCGTCTACGGACAGTCCGTGGGACGCGGCCAGACAGCAGCAGACCAGCAGCCCTACCATGACAGCCTCCCCCCGGCCGCTCCCGCCTTGAGGGTGTCTCCAGGGGAGGCCTCGTCCACCATTTCCAGTATCCTGCGGGCCATCTCCGGCGTCATCTCCTGCGGCACCTCGGGCACCTCGCTGTCCCCTGACCCCGCCTCCTGCTGCCGTGGCTGCTGCCCGTCCTCTTCCCGGTCTCCACCATCCTGCTGCCGGTCCCGGCCCTCATCCTCCCGCTGCTCTTCATTCTGCGGCTCCTCTCCTCCTCCGCCATCCTGAGGAGGTGGTGGCACATGGCTGCGCAGCCACAGAAGGGCGGCCTCGAGGTTGGCGGCATCCACTCCCGCGGGGTCGCCCCTTCGGGCAAGAAGAGACCTCAGGGTATCGGCTGCGGCTCTGACGCCGCCGTAATCCCCTTCCTTCATGGAGGCCGCCAGAGAGGCGGCGACCGCCGCGGAGGAGATCGTGTCGGAGGGGACTTCCAGGAGGCCCTCTCCCGGAGCCAGTCCATCGACTGTAGAATCCGCCATGGAGAAGGCGGAGTCGGCGAAAAGCGCAACGGCCAGGTCCAGAGCCAGCCTGTGATTGTGTGGCATTCGCCGGCTCAGTGAGTCCAGAACGGCGACGGCCTCTTCCGGACGGCCCTCCGAGAGCATGCGCAACGCCCCTTCCGCCGCGGCGGCGGGGGGCGTGCCCCGGGAGAGGATGGTGGCCGCAATCAGCAGTGCGGTCACAGAAGCCTCCTCTCCGCTGCCCATGCGGCCGCACCGAGTAGGATCGCAGCGAGGAGGAAGAGATGGAACCTTCGTGCCGGGGCCAGGGCGGCCCCGGAGACGTTTCTCAGACCTCCGGAGTCCATTATCCCCTCCAGTCCCTCCGCCAGCCGGTGCGCCTCGGAGGCCTCCAGGTATACGCCGCCTGTGCTCCGGGCCAGCTCCCTCAGCGGCTCCGCGTCCAGGGCCGTGAGCACCGTGTCGCCCCGGGCGTCGGTGATAATGCCCCCCCTGCCGTCGGGGACGGGAACGGAGTCGGTGCCTCCCAGGCCTACCGTGGATATCGTGAGGGCCCTCCGGGTGGCGCTGTGGGCGGCGCTGACGGTCGAGTAGTCGTGGAAGCCGCCATCGGATAGGATCAATCCCGCCGATGACTCCAGGTCCATGTCCGGCACCACCGCCGCCATTACGTCCACCAGGTTCCTAAGGCGGGTACCCGGGGGAAGGTCCCCGACCTCGTAGGGAGATGCTGGCAGCCGGCTGAAGAGGAACTCCCTGTCCATTGTCAGGGGCACCGCCAGCCTGGCCCGGTCGGCGAAGAGCACCAGCGCCATGCGGGTGTCGGGCATGCTGGCGGCCAGCCTGCGGACCACCGCGGCGGCCCTGCCCAGCCTGCTGGGCACCTCGTCGGCGGAGGCCATGGATGCCGATACGTCAACGGCCACCACCAGGTTCCTTCCACCCGTCGGGCTCACCGTCTCCCCCAGCCCCCACATAGGGCCCGCCAGTGCCAGAACCGCCGAGGCGACCGATGCCAGCCACAGCGCCGTTGACAGGGGCCGGCGGAAGGCCGGCCGCACGCCCACCTTGCGCCACAGGGCGGGCCTCACGAAGCGCCTCAGTCTCTTCCGTTCCGCCCGGGCGGCGAAGATCCTCACCACCAGCAGCATGGGTACCGCCAGCAGGCCCAGCAGAAGCCAGGGATGCTCGAAGGACGCCATCACTCGCCCACCACCTTCATGGGGCCCCATCTGAGGAGCAGGGACATGATGAGCAGGAGTACACCAAGGACCACCAGCGGCATGTGGTGGTCCCGGTATACGAACAGGCCCTCCTCGGGAAGCGTGGAGACCTCCAGGGAGTCTATGGCAGTGTAGACCCCGTCCAGGTCGGCCCGGGAGTAGACGTCGAACAGCCTTCCGCCGCAGATGCCGGCGATGGAGGAGAGAGTCTCCCTGTCCACCTCGTAGCCCAGCACCGGGGAGGTTGTGCCTATGGCCACCGTGTAGGCGCGGAGGCTGTCGCCGTGGAGTGTGCTGACCGCCCGGGCCACAGTTGCGGGATCCACCGCCCCCACGGTCTCCACGCCGTCGGAGAGAAGGACGATAACCCGGCGCTCCGCCTGCGAGTAGGCAAGACCCGAGGCGGCCACCGCCAGGCCCTGGCCGATGGAAGTGCCGTCGGGCAGCAGGCCCGGCTCAGCGGCATCCAGCAGCCTTCTCAGTGTCTCGTGGTCCAGGGTAGGCGGGCAGACGGTCATGGCCTCGGCGGCGTAGACCACCAGGCCTATCCTGTCGCCCGGCCGACCCTCGATGAACTCCAGGGCCGCCTCTTTGGCCGCCTGCAGTCGGTTGGGCCTGTAGTCCTCGGACAGCATGCTGGTGGAAATGTCCAGGGAGAGGACTATGTCCACTCCCTCGCCGGGCCTGGGAAGCCTCTCGTAGCCGCTCTGGGGTCTGGTCAGCGCCAGAAGCAGCGCCAGGGCCGAGAGAGCCAGCAGGAGGTCGGGAAGGCGGCGGGCCAGGCCCGCCTCATGGAACCCGAAGGGACCGGTGTAGGGCAGGGCGGAGCCTCGTCGTCTGCGTGCGAGTATCACAGCCGTCACGACCGCAGCCAGGGCCGCCAGCGCGCCGGGCCAGAAGGCTAACCTCATCGGCCGCACCACCGTTTCGCCAGCGTGGCCAGCTTTCTCACCTGGGACGCCGCCCGCTCACGGCTGGTCCCCCATCCGGCATACAGCTGAAGGACCACCTCCCGGGCCAGCGGCTCTGCCTCGCTCCACAGCTTTCTTCCATCCGGACGGCCCGACAGCGCCGATCCTATCTGGGTGTAGGTCAGGGGGCGGGAGTCCATGTCGGCTGCGCAATCGATCAGCTCCCTCAGCAGGCCGTCGTAGCGGGAGTAGAGCTCCTCCCAGTTTCCCGAGGCGAACGGGGGGGACTCCAGAAGGGCCTCCGCCCGCTCCGCCAGGGACTCCGGCGTGGTCTCCGCGGGGGGGCGATGCCTGCGCTGCCTCCTCCTGCGGAGGAGCCAGAAGCCCGCCGCGGCCGTCACGGCCGCCGCGGCAAGAGCGTAGGGCAGCCATGCGGACGGGGCCGCCCCCATGGATGTCCAGAACCTGTGGGGCTCCAGGTAGTCGCCGGGCAGGCCGGGGGGTATCCGGGGGTCCACGGGGGCCGGGAAGGAAACAGCGAGGGTGCTGTCGGACATGGTGGACCGCAGCGGAATGGCCGGCAGCTGCACGCTGGTCGTGTCCTCTCCCCGCACCAGGGCGAGGGGGGGCATTCTCAGGGTATCCAGCACCAGGGGGACCACCGCTGCGGAATCGCCCCTCTGCCAGAGGAGGGCGAAGGTGCTGTCCTGCCTCAGCGGCAGGGCCCGCCAGCCCTCACGGACCGGCAGCTGCATCCTGACCGTGTCTCCCAGGGCCGGTGGTGCAGGCGACGCCGAACCGGTCAGCAGACAGAGCAGGAGGCCGGCGAGCACTTCAGTGCCTCCGCCTTCTCCTGCGCAGGGCGAAGAAGCGCCTCAGGGGCACCACCAGGTCCTCGGCGGTGCTCACGCTCACCAGATCCACTCCGGAGGAGGAGCAGAGCTCCTTCATCCTCTCCCTTCTCTCCGCCACCCTGCGGGCGAACTCCCTTCTCCACCTGCGCGAGGAGGTGTTCACCACGGACTCGCGTCCGGTCTCGGGGTCGGCCAGACGCATGCGGCCCAGGGGCGGAAAGTGGACCTCTCTGGGGTCGTAGACGTTTATCCCCACCACGTCGTGCCTGGCCGCGGTGGCCCGCAGCAGCGTGGAGGTCTTCGGGGCGAACCTGAAGTCGCTGATCAGGAACAGAAGGGAGCGTCTGTGCAGCATCCTGCCGGTGTAGGAAAGCGCCCTGTCCAGGTGGGCCGCCCTCCCCGTGCCCTCCGCCTCCAGTATTCGACCCACTATGCCCAGGGCGTGGCGGCGACCCTTGCCCGGAGGTATGTACCCGGTAACTTCCGACCCGAAGGTTAGAAGGCCAATGCGATCACCGCTGCGTACCGCCGAAAGGGCCAGAACGGCCGATATCTCCGCCACCCGCTCGGCCTTGGTCATCACCACCGAGCCGAAGCCCAGGCTGGCGGAGGTGTCCACCATGAGCAGGGCGGAAAGCTCCCGCTCCTCGGTCATGATCTTCACGTGGGGATAGCCGGTCCTGGCGGTGACATTCCAGTCTATGGTCCGGGGATCGTCGCCCTCCATGTACTCGCGGAAGTCGGAGAACTCGACGCCTCTGCCCCGGAAGACGGACTTGTAGTCGCCCCCCACCAGCTGCTCCACCAGCCTGCGGGTGTATATCTCGATCCGCCTGACCTGGGCCAGAGCCGCTCGCCTGCTCCCCATGGGACTACTTGACCGGTACCCGGTCCAGCACCGTGTCTACTATCTCCTCGACGCCCACCTCTTCGGCCTCGGCCTCGAAGGAGCGGATTATCCTGTGGCGCAGGACCTCGTGGGCCACCGCCTTCACGTGCTCGGGGGTCACGTACGCCTGCCCCGCCATCAGGGCGCTGGCCCTGGAGGCGGCCTGGAGGGCCAGCGTGGCCCTGGGGCTCGCGCCGTAGCTGATGAGCTCCTCCAGCTCGCCGAGGCCGGCGCCTGCGGGATATCTCGTGGCCTCCACCAGCCTGACCATGTAGTCCACAAGGCTCTCCTCAACCACCACCCGGTCGGTGAGCAGCTGCAGCTCCAGTATCCTCTCGGGGCGAAGGACCCTCTGGGCACCGGGCCGGGTGTGTCCCCCCATCCTGGAGAGGATCACCTTCTCCTGCTGCGCCGTGGGGTAGTCCACCAGGAGCTTCAGCAGGAAGCGGTCTACCTGGGCCTCGGGAAGCGGATAGGTGCCCTCCTGCTCGATGGGGTTCTGGGTTGCCATGACGAAGAAGGGCCGGGGAAGCGGGTGGGTCTCCCCCCCGATGGTCACCTGACGCTCCTGCATGGCCTCCAGCAGCGCGCTCTGCACCTTGGCAGGAGCCCGGTTGATCTCGTCGGCCAGTATCATCTGGCTGAACACCGGCCCCCGCCTGGTGGTGAAGGTGCCGCTGTCCGGCTGGAAGACCATGGTTCCGGTAAGGTCTGCCGGAAGGAGGTCGGGGGTGAACTGTATCCTGGTGAAGCTGGCGTCCAGGCAGTCCGACAGCGTACGGGCCGCCAGTGTCTTGGCCAGCCCCGGGACACCCTCTATCAGCACATGTCCGTCGCAGAGCAGCGCCCTCAGCAATCCGTCGCGCAGGTCCTCCTGGCCCACCAGGACCCGGGACATCTGCTCACGCAGCTGCCTCAGGTCCCCGCTGCTCTGCCGAATCTCGCTCTCCAGCCTCTCAACGGTCTCCCTGCTCATCCAGCTCCCTCCCGGCCGCTCTCAGGTGTCGCCTGATCATCCTCTCGTAGCGCTCCAGCGCTTCCGGACTCTCCGCCTCGAAGCGCATGACCAGAACCGGCTGGGTATTGGAGGCCCGAAGCAGGCCCCATCCGTCGGGGAACTCGACCCGAACTCCGTCGATGTCGATTACGTCCATTCCCTCGTCCGCCAGCCGGCGTCTGACTATATCCACCAGGGCGAACTTTTGTTCCTCTGTGCACTCCTCCCGTATCTCCGGCGTGCTCCATACCCGGGGCAGGTCGGCGGTGAGAGCGGACATGGGCCGCCCCGCCTCGGCCAGCACCTCCAGCAGCCGCAGGCTGGCGTAGAGGGCGTCGTCGAAGCCGTAGTACCTGTCGCGGTAGAAGATGTGGCCGCTCATCTCCCCGGCCAGCATGGCATCCTCCCTGGCCATGCGCTCCTTTATTATGGAATGCCCCGTGGGCGACATCACCGGTCTTCCGCCGGCCCTCTCCACCTCGCTGAAGAAGAGCCTGGAGGCCTTCACCTCGGAGATGACCGTGGCCCCTGGCCTCTCCGCCAGAAGCGCTCTGGCCAGCACTATGAGAACCCTGTCCCCCCAGACGATCTCGCCCTTCTCGTCCACCACGCCCAGGCGGTCGGCGTCCCCGTCGAAGGCGATGCCCAGATCCGCCCCCTCGGAGACCACCTTCCTGCGCAGGTCCGCCAGGTTCTCCGCTACCGTAGGGTCCGGATGGTGGTTGGGGAAGTCGCCGTCGGGGCGGCAGTACAGCTCGCTGACCCTGCAGCCGAGCCTCCGCAGCACGGAGCAGGCGATCTCGCCTCCCGCACCGTTTCCCCCGTCCACCACAACGCTCAGGGAGCGCGGATAGCTGAACTCGGACACCAGCCTGTCCATGTAGTCATCGAAGAGCTCCCTGGATTCCATGGGGGGCTCTCCCGTGTCCGGGGGCACCTCCACCCTCTCCATGCGGCGGGCGATCTCCTGAATGTCCTCTCCGTAGAGGGTCCGCAGCCCGTGCATCATCTTGAACCCGTTGTACTGGGGCGGGTTGTGGCTGCCGGTGATCATCACCGTGGCTGCCGGCTGCAGCTGATGGGCCGCATAGTAGGTCATGGGCGTGCTCTGGGCTCCCAGATCAACCACCCGGGCCCCGGAGAGGGTCAACCCCTCCGACAGCCATCGCAGCAGCCGGGATCCCGACTTTCTCACGTCCCGGCCAACGCAGACCGTACCCCCGGCCATCTCCCCCAGAACCGCTCCCAGCCTCACCACGGTGTCCCGGTCCAGTTCTTCGGGGTACCTTCCCCGAATATCGTACTTCCTGAAGATGGAGCTTCTCATACTGCATCTCCCATGCCTGTTCGGATTGGAATCAGTCCAGCGGCAGGCCCGCCTGGTACTCGCCCTGCTTCTTGCCCTGACGCAGCCAGCCCCCGTGGCTGAGCATCACCTGCCGGGCCAGCTCGTCGGAGAGCTGCATCCTGTCGGAGGCTCCCCGGGGCTGGCCTCTGAAGGATATCCGCAGCTCGGCCGAGGGGGCGGAGACCTCAAGGGTGACGCTGAGTATGGAGTCCACGGGCGCCAGCGCAACGGTCCGGGAGAGCATTCCCCGCAGGGCCTTGGTCAGGTACTCCCTGCTGCCCCGGACCATCACCTCCTCGTCCATGGCCACCGTCAGGTTCATCCTCTTCTCCCGCAGCTCCTCGGCACAGGTCTGTATGGCCTCCGACAGCAGCTCGTCCAGCGCCAGCCTCCGGTCCCAGCCCTCTGGAAGGGACATGCCCGCCCCTCCACCCTCGGCCTCCCCCAGGGCGATGGCCCGCAGCTGGTCGATCTCGGCCAGGGTCTGTCGCTGCGTGGACAGTGCAGCGGCCGCCGAGCGCAGCCTGGTCAGCCCCCGCTTCACTCCAGCCGGATCCCTCTCCCCCGGACGGGACATGGCCTCCACCTCGTCCAGTATCTCCTCCAGTGGGCCCTCGAAGGTCCCCGAGACGGAGGAGAGCAGCTCCAGGCGGTCCCGTTGCAGGTCGGCCAGCTCCTCGCTCATCTTGTCCAGCTGATGATGCAGCGAGGACAGCCTGCGGGATAGCTTCCGGCCCCTGCGGCGCTGGTGCTCCAGCACCACCAGGGCGGCCAGGACGGCGGCCAGGAGAAGCGCCTCCTCCCAGGAGCTGATCATCCATCCCCCTCTCGGACCGTCATCCCCTGTGCGGTCGGGGACTCATGGAAGCTCTTCAAGGGACTCCCTCGCCAGAACCTCGGCGCCGGCGGCGCGGGTGATGTCCGTCAACGTCAGGTCGTCCAATGTCCGCGAATCGCAGTTGAACATAACAGAGGGCAGAAAGAAGGGTCCAGCCTCGCCGGCGTCCACCAGGCGACGGATGGCCGAGACCGCGTCCGCCCCCGAGAGCAGTCCCGCAACCCCCACCATGGGGCCGAAGAAACCGTTGGGAGCGGCGGCCACCCGGTAGCCGGACCCGGCCAGCAGCCGTCTCAGAAACGGGGCGGCCAGAACGCCGGTTACGACGGTGCCCCTGCCCTGCGGCGCTGGCGGCCGGGCCGCCCGGGACGCCAGCATTCCGATGCCGTTCTCCCGCAGATGGCAGCCTTCGTAGAAGCCGGGGCCCGGCACCTCCACCCCCGCCATCAGCAGCAGCTCGTCCGCCGGCCAGACCCATCTCCCCAGCCCGGCCTCGATGGCCCTGCGGCCAGCCTCCATGCATATCTGCACCATTTCGCAGGACTCTCCCCCAGTGGGTCTTCGCAGCCGGGGCAGGCCGGTCCTGTGATCCGTGAGGCCCACCGGCACGACTCCCACCTCCGAGACCAGCCGGTCCCGGCGCAGCTCCGCAAGAGTACTCCGCAGCGCCCTCCCGTCGTTGAGGCCGGGAACCACCACCACCTGCCCCCTCACCTCGATGCCCCCCTCCCGCAGTCTCTCCAGAGCGGGGACCACCGGGGCCGGAGCCCTCCTGCCCAGCAGGCGTCCGCGGAGGACGGCGTCGGTGGCGTGAACGGATACGTAGACAGGGCTCAGCCCCCGGTCCAGGGCCATCTGCACCTGGTCATCGTCCAGGGTGACGTAGGTGCCGTGCAGGAAGGAGTGCCTTACGTCGTCGTCCCTGACCCGAAGGCCCGGCCTGACGCCGGGGGGGTTCTGGTCGACGAAGCAGAACACGCACCTGTTGCGGCAGCGCCGGGGACTCTCTCCCTCCACGTGCAGCCCCCAGCCGGTGTCGGTGGGGTTGCGGCGAAGGACCACGGACCTTCTTGCACCGCCCCTGACGTACTCGGCCCTGCACAGCAGAGACCCGTCGGAGGCCAGGTCAAGCATGTCCGTTACGGGGTTGCCGTCGAGGCTTGCCAGCCGGTCACCGGCGCGAATCCCGGCCCGGGAAGCGGCTCCGCCGGTTTCCACGGCCGTGACCGTGAGCAACTGCGGCTTCTCTACTCCAGCGTGTCCTGCATGCGGGCCAGCACGGGGTCGATGTTGCGGGCGGCCTCCAGCTCCTGCTCGGCCTGGTGCTTGCGGCCGGTGACGGTGTACACCTTGGCCAGCTGTATGTGGAAGCCCACCATTGCGCCGTGGTCGTCCGCCGCCAGGGTTATGCCCTTGCGGAATTGCTCCTCCGCCTCGTCGTAGCGGTCCATCCGGAAGTAGCACCGGCCCAGCATCTCCCTGGCCTTCAGCCGATGCTCGGGGCTGTCCAGCACCTTCTCCAGCTCGCTCACCGCCTCCCGCAGAAGCCCCATCTCGTGGTAGGCGATGCCCAGGTCGTAGTGGGTGTTGTAATCGTCCTGGGAGACGTGCTGGTCTATGCCGTCCTGGAACTCCCTGATCAGGTCGGCCAGGGCCTTGGCGCTGCCGGAGTCGAACATGTTGTCTATGTCGGCCAGTATGGTGGCTATGTCGGCGTAGTTCTCGGCGTCGGCCAGACCGGGCCTGATGCCGTCGAACAGCTGCCGGGCCATCTCGAAGTCCGGCTTGGCGTCCAGGGAGGCCTCCAGGGCGGCCAGCGCCTCGTGCGGGCTGTCGTTGAGCAGGTAGGCCACGGCAAGCCTGTAGAGGGCCCTGGCCTGGCCCTCCTGGCCCAGCGACTTCCGGATCCTGGCCAGCTCCCTGGCCGCCGCCAGGGACTCCGGGCAGATGTCCAGTACGCCCTCCAGCAGCTCGAACACCATCCTCTCCCGACCGGAGGAGCGGTATATGGTGGCCGCTTTCAGGTAGGCCTCGACGGAGCCGTAGAAATCGCCCACGTCCAGCAGCAGGTTCCCCAGCTCGACGAAGCCCAGGGGGTCCTCGGGGCTGGAGATCAGCCTCTTCTTCATGTCCGAGATCTGTTTGGAGAGCGCCTCCCGTACCTGCTTCTTGGAGACCAGGCCCATGTCCACGAGGACGTCTCCCAGGCGGGAGTCGCTCTGCCCGCTCCTCTGGATCTGCAGTGCCTTGAGGACATCTGAGGCGTTGAGGAGGCCGTCGGTGACCAGGTACTCTCCTATCCTCTTTCTGCGCCTTGCACTGGCCTCTTCGCCTCCCTCGGGGATCAGGACCTCTCCCTCCAGGTCCTCCTCGTCCAGGTCCTGCATGTACTCCCTGGGGTTGTCGCTGCCGGTCTCCCGCTCCGCCGTCTGGGTAAGAGGCTCGGCCTCATCCTGCAGCTCCGCGGCCTCTTCGACGGCCTCGCCGGCCTCTTCCGGTGCCGGTTTCGGCTCCGGGGCTCTGGACTCCGAGCGCAGCTTGTCCAGCATCTTCACCATCTTCGGATGCTGCCTGAGGTTCTTCTCCGCCGCCTTCATAACGCACTGGTCCAGTGCAATCTCGTCTTTGCAGAGGTAAGCCAGCTTGGCCAGCTTGATGACCCACTTGTCCTCGTCCGGGTCGATCCTCATGAGCATCTGCAGGGCCTCCAGCACCCGGGGGTCGGTCTTCTCCGGGCCGCTCTTGAGGAACTTCATCAGCGAATGCTTCGCCTGCTCGGGCTTGCCCTGCTCGTCGTAGCACCTGGCCATCGCCAGATGGGCGTCGGAGTAGTCCTCGTCTATTCGAAGAGCCTTCCGGCTCACCGACAGGGCAACAGTGTGCAGGCCGTCCTTGAGGTACAGCTCGGCGGCCTCCACGAACTGCCTGAGGGCCTCCTCCTGCCTGTCCATCTTCAGCAGGACATCGCCGGTGCTGTTGTGTATGGAAGCCTCCTCGGGGTCTTCCTTCAGCAACAGCTTGAATGCTCTCAGGGCGCTGTCCAGCTTGCCCTTCTGGAGCATCTCATGGGCTTTCTTCTTCAGAGAGACGTCGGCCATCGGTTCCCTTCGCTCAGCTCATACCGCCTGTGCGGCCGGCGCGCGCGGCCACTCGTGCCCCGACAAAGACCGTATCTATATCGTCAACAGCCAGGTGATATGCAATACTGCGGTAGTCGTCCACGTTCCAGAGGATCATGTCCGCGTCCCTTCCTGGCTGCAGCGAGCCCTTCCTGTCGATCATGCCGACGGCTGCGGCCCCGTTGACGGTGGCGGCCACCAGGGCCTCCTCCACGGTCATGCCGCACTGACAGACCCCGAGGTTGATCATGAAGGGCATGGACTCGCAGTAGCAGCTCCCCGGGTTGAAGTCGGTGGCCAGGGCAACCGCCGCTCCGGCGTCGATCAGCCTTCGGGCATCCGCGAACGGCTTGTTCAGAAAGAGCGCGGTACCGGGCAGAAGAGTTGCTACCGTGTCCGAGTCCGCAAGGGCCTTCACCCCGTCATCGCTCACCGAGAGGAGGTGGTCGGCGCTCACGGCGCCCAGCTCGGCCGCCAGCTCCGCGCCGCCGGTGTCGTGGAACTCGTCGGCGTGCATCTTCAGGCCGAAGCCCATGGCGGATGCGGCCTCCAGCAGCTTCCTGCTCTGGGCGGGGGTGAAGACGCCCTTCTCGCAGAACACGTCCACGAACGCCGCCAAGCCGGAACCGCGGACCACCGGAAGCACGTCGGAGATGATGAAGTCGATGTACTCCATGGGATCGTCTCGGTACCCCTCCGGAACCTCGTGGGCCCCCAGAAAAGTGGGAACCACCGTCTGGGGCACCTGCCCGGATGAGCTGCGTATGACCTCCAGCAGCCTTACCTCGGTGTTCAGGTCGAGACCATAACCGCTCTTCGCTTCGAGCGTTGTGGTTCCGTGCCGAAGCATCGACGAGAGGTGGCGCAGCATCATCGACTGCATGGTCTCCGACGAGGTCTCGCGGGTCCGTCGGACGCTGTTCAGTATGCCGCCGCCATTGCGGGCGATCTCCTCGTAATCCGCCCCCGCCGCCCGCATCGCGAACTCATCCTGTCTGGTTGCGCCGAAGACGGGATGGGTGTGGGAGTCCACCAGTCCGGGGGTCACCACCCGGCCGGAGGCGTCATGGACCTCCATTCCGCCCACGGGCTCAACCTGCGACTCCACATCCTCGGCGGGGCCTGCCCAGACCACCCTGCCCTGCATGGCGGCAACCGCCGCATCCTCGACCAGGGAGATCCTCGAGGCGTCATGTCCGCGGCGCGGACCCTGCGGCCCCGCCAGGGTCAGGAGCTGGCCTATGTTGCGAAGCAGGAAGTCGGCTCTCTCCATACGTTCGGGACTACTCTTCCCCTGCGATGACGGAGGCCACCTTGCGACCGCCCATGCTGTGGAACCTGACCCTGCCGTCGCACTTGGCGAAGAGGGTGTCGTCGCTGCCCCTGCCCACGTTTAGGCCCGGGTGTATCCGGGTACCGCGCTGGCGCATGATGATGCTGCCCGCGGTTACCGTGCTTCCCGCCGGGGACTTGACGCCAAGGCGGCGTCCTTCGGAGTCCCTCCCGTTTCTGGAGCTGCTGGATGATTTCTTGTGCGCCATCTGACCTGTCCTTCCGAGATCGGCAGGCGACCTGCGCCGCCGGGCCGGCTAATCCGCTTTGACTATTCTGGTGGTGTATACCTTCCCACCCGCTCGCAGGGAGGCCAGGTAGACTCCACGGGGTACTTCCCTGCCGGTGCTGGAGCGAAGATCCCAGGTCACGGCGCCGGAGCCGGCGCTCACGGGAATGCTCTCCACCCGGCGTCCGGAAATATCGTAGATTTCAAGGGAGCCTTCAACCCCTTCGCCGCTAAGGCGGAAGCTGCATGTAGAGAACGCCGGGTTGGGGAAGGCACTCAGCCGTCGGTTCCCCGCGATGCCGCTGGCGCTTCCTCCCAGGCCACTCGATCCGAAGATGAAGCTCACCTCAACCCGCTGCTGCGGACCCAGCGCGACGTCTTCCTCGGTCTGGGGCTCGTACCCTTGCACCGTGGCGGTTACGTCGTAGGAGCCCGGAAGCAGCGTCTTGTGGTAGTCGCCCATGGTCACGTCGGTGCGGCAGAAACGCAGCGGAGTGGAGTCCCCTCCGTCGGGAATGGATATCTGGATGTTGGCGTCCAGGGGATTTCCGTCCCCGTCCTCCACGGTCCCCCATATGCCGTAGGTGCTCTCGGTGAAGAAATCCAGTGCGGCCATGTAGTGGGCGCTGGATACTCCCGGCCAGTCGGAAGCCTGTTTGTCGGAGTGGACCTCGATGGTGTGGTCGACGGTTCCGCACTCCCCGTAGCTCCAGTCGTTGACGTCTCCGTGGGTCTCGTACCAGCTGTACCCCGGGAAGGCAATCAAGA
>Ga0207797_1001184_pt1 | contig 19235 bp, 15 predicted proteins | sample PRCRCaboRojoPR_6_FD_187275 | JGI IMG/M metagenome (GOLD analysis project Ga0207797, IMG submission 187275) | Marine sediment microbial community from Cabo Rojo, Puerto Rico - PR CR 10% Liquid 1 (SPAdes) | ecosystem: Environmental > Aquatic > Marine > Coastal > Sediment | place: Cabo Rojo, Puerto...
TCATCCCATCGCTCTATCGTTCTTTCGTGCCGTCGTGCCATCGTTCTTTCGTGCCTTCGTGCAGTCGTGCCATCGTGCCGTCGTGCCATCGTTCCTTCGTGCCGTCGTTCTTTCGTATAAAAATCTCCGAGACGCTGCTTACTGTTCCTCCGGTATAGTCCTCAATACTTCAATCAACAGCATCCAGAACTCACGGGTTGTTTCAATGCTGGCTCTTTCCTCGGGAGTGTGGGCTCCTTTAATGGTCGGGCCAATGGATATCATGTCCAGGTAAGGATATTTCTGGAGAAAAAGTCCGCATTCCAAACCTGCATGAATGGCTTTTACTTCAGGGTTTTTATTAAATAGCTTTTTGTAGGCATTTTCTGTGACCTTTAGGACCTCGGATTCTGTATTAGGCTGCCAGCCCGGATAGCCTGCCGAGTGTTCTACTTTGGCATTTCCAAGTCGGAAAACACTTTCCACCATGCTGGCAATATCCTGCTTGGCGCTGTCAACCGAACTTCGCTGGCTGGTAGTGATGAAGTAAGAACCGTTTTCCCGGGTTTTGATAGCAGCCAGGTTGGTGGATGTTTCCACCAGGTCTTCAATCTCCTGGCTCCATGCATGAACTCCATGTGGGCAGGCATACAATGAATTGAGCACATCGTGCTGTGTGTCCTCGTCGATTACATACCCGGGGAGATCGGCTTCATCAAGGGAAATTTGCAAACCTGGTTCGGTAACTATCAGCTCATTCTTTATATTCTTTTCAAAGGCTTCAAAATAATGCTTAACATTTTCCACATCATCTTCATTGATGGATATATGGGCTTCGGCTTCCCTGGGAATGGCATTTCTTGCCCTTCCGCCGTCAAAGGAAGATACGCGCACATCATAATCTTCAGAGATGTTCCACAGAAAACGGTTCAGGATCTTCAGGGCATTACCCAGTCCTTTGTCGATTTCATCCCCGGAATGGCCGCCGTTTAATCCGGTTACCTGAATTGTAAATCCCTGGTGATCTTCCGGAACCTTTTCCCTGTCAAAGTCGAATGTTGCTGTTGTATCAATACCCCCTGCGCATCCGATGAATAGTTCTCCCCAGTCTTCTGAATCGAGGTTGATCAGTACCTTCCCTTCAAAAAAGCCCGATTCCAGGGCAAAGGCACCGGTGAGCCCTGTTTCTTCATCAACCGTGAACAGACACTCCAGCGGACCGTGGGAGATCTCCCCTGATGCCAGCACGGCCAGTTGAGCCGCAATACCGAGACCGTTGTCGGCACCTAGTGTTGTGCCTTCGGCTTTCACCCAGTCGCCCTCAATATAGGGTTTTATGGGATCCTTCTCAAAATTATGCTCGGTATCCTTGTTTTTCTCACCGACCATATCTACATGGCTCTGGAGAACTACCGTTTTTAGCCTTTCTTTACCGCTTACCGCCGGTTTCTTGATAAGCAGGTTGCCCGACCGGTCTTTTTTGTATTCAAGTTTGTAATCCTTTGCAAAGTCCACCAGGTATTGTATGATTTGATCTTCTTTTTTTGATGGACGCGGCACACTGCATATTTCTTCAAAATATCCCCAAACTTCCCTGGGTTCTAAATTGCTGAGTTTTCCCATAGTTCGACCGTAATTGTTTTGCTGTAATTTTTAACCACCAACCCGAATGATTCAAAAATTGCAAAGATATAAATAAATCATTTTTTTATGGCAAGTATCAAAAATCCTTATTATTTTTACTGGAGGAAATTTCAATGATCTAACTTCAACTGCCATGACCTCAAAAACCATTGTTGCCCTTCCCGGTGACGGAGTGGGAAAAATTGTTCTGAAAGAGGCCATCCGTGTCCTGGAAGCTGCCGGTTTTGATGCGCAATACATTTACGGTGACATTGGATGGGAATTCTGGAAGAAGGAAGGCAATCCCCTGCCTCAGCGAACCATTGACCTGATTGAAAAACACAAGATTGCCCTGTTTGGTTCCATTACCTCCAAACCCAAGGATGAAGCCGCCGAAGAGCTGTTACCCGGGCTACAGGACCAGGGGTTGGTTTATTCCAGTCCCATTGTGGGATTGCGCCAGCATTTTGATATGGATATTTGTATGCGGCCCTGCAAGACATATAAAGGCAACCCGTTGAATTTTATCCGAAGAGGCCCTGATGGTGTAATTGAGGAACCGGGGATCGATGCGGTCATCTTTCGTCAGAATACGGAGGGTCTTTACAGTGGGGTTGAATGGAGCAATCCCCCTGAAAATGTTTACGCGGCCCTTCAATCGCACCCCAAATTCATGAAGAAATTTGGAGACATCCCCAAAGAGGAGCTATCCATTTCCACCCGGATATTCACCAAAAAAGCCACCGAAAGAATTCTCCGTGCTGCATTTGAATACGCCAGGGCATATGGTTACCCCGATGTTACGGTCTGCGAAAAGCCCAATGTTATCAGGGAAACTTCCGGGATGATGTATAAAATGGCACTGGAAATGCAGAAAAAGGATTATCCGGATACAAAGGTTCGAAATACCAACATTGATGCGCAGATGATGTGGCTTACCAAGAATCCTGAAAACTATGGTGTGCTGGTTTCAGGCAATATGTTCGGGGATATTGTTTCGGACGGTTTTGCAGGATTGATCGGTGGACTGGGTTTTGCATGCAGCGCCCAGTACAACCCTGATACGGGTATTGGTGTTTTTGAGCCAACCCACGGTTCTGCACCAAAATATGCAGATTATCCGGTTTCCATAGTGAATCCCATTGCCATGATCATCTCCTCCTGTATGATGCTGGACTTCGTCGGAGAGAATGATCTTGCCCGGAAGATCAGAACTGCAGTAGCCGAAGTGATTGCAGAAGGCAAGGTAAGAACCTACGACATGATGAAGCTTCCAGGGAGCCCGGATGTACTTGATAAGGGAGCCGCTTCAACAGGCCGCATGACCGATGCCATCATTGAGAAACTGAAATAAACCTTAACCAACAATGGATGATCAAGTTAAACAACTGTGGCCCGAACTCGATTGGATCAGGGACGTGGACCTGAGAGAAAAGGTGGCTAAAACATGGGGTCTTGCCCTGGAAAGAAGTGAACTGGAAGCCGAAGACCTGGAAAAAATCCCGTTTACTTTGTTGGTACCTGATCTGAAAGTTAGCTTCATGGCTCATAAAAGAGCTGTAGTACATATAGCCAGGGAAGCGGGAGAAAAGGTCAGGGAATTTTTTAAGCAAGAGTTACCTGTTAACATGGATGTTTTGATTGCCGGAGCCATTCTGGCTGATGTGGGCAAATTACTGGAATATGTTAAAAAGGATGGAAAGGCCGTTCAGGGTGTTTATGGAAAATATTTGAGGCATCCTTTTTCCGGTGTCTCTCTTGCTGAAGAATGCGGCGTACCGCCTGAAATATGCCATATTATTGCTGCCCATGCCAGAGAGGGGGATCACATCAAGCGCACCACGGAAGCTTATATCGTGCATCATGCCGATTATATGACCTTTTTACCGTTCAGGGACAGGTTGAAACTGCCTTAAGTTACATCACAGAATGAACTTCTATTGACACCTGGATCAATCTACATTGAATCAGATTAAAATGCCATTTTCTTGCCAAACAGATCTGGTTTGCCCGGAGATTGCTAAGCGATTTGTTTGCCTTTATTCGGTAATTTTTCTATCTTGCCTACAAAAATCAATCATTTTATGAAACGACGTGACTTTCTCAAAATCAGCAGTACAGTTGGTGCTTTTATGCTTTCCGGGTTTGGATTGAATGCCTTCAAACCCTTCAGTGTCCGACAGGCTCAGCCTTTGGACTTTTCAGATTATAAGGGATTTAATTTACTGGCCAAATTCAGTGGAAGAGAGCCCCATAGAAAATTCAATGAAGAAGACTTTGAAATCATGGCCGAATGGGGTTTCAATTTTGCCAGGATTCCCATGTCGTACTGGAACTGGGCTTCTACCGATAACTGGTATGATATCGATGAAAGTGTACTGAAAGATATTGACGAAGTCGTGGAATTCGGCAAACAGTATAACGTGCATATCAACCTCAATATGCACCGGGTTCCCGGTTACTGCATCAATAACCGGGAAAGGGAACCCGTGGATCTTTTCGAAGATACTCCTGAAAATATGCAGAAAGCGCTGGATGCAACCATTTATCACTGGAGAATGTTTGCCAAACGGTATAAGGGCATTTCCAGCAAGCAACTCAGTTTCGACCTGATCAACGAGCCCCCGACGATGGACACGGAGAACAGGTATGTGGAAGTAGTTCGCGCATTGGTTGAAGGAATCAGGGAAGATGATCCCGATCGTTTGATCGTGGCAGATGGTTTGGACGTGGGGCGAACGCCCGTATTTGGTATAAAAGATCTGGGTCTGCCCCAGAGTACCCGGGGTTATGATCCGATGGATGTGAGCCATCACCAGGCCGGATGGGTGCCTGAGGGAGCATTTAAGGCTTCAGGTGTGCCTGCATGGCCGCTGGAAATGGATAACGGCGTGGTATGGGATAAGCAAAAACTCAGGGAAGAATTGATCAAACCATGGAAACCACTCGTAAACCAGGGAGTCCAGGTACATGTGGGCGAATGGGGATGTTATAACAAAACTCCCCATGACGTGGCCCTGAGATGGATGGAAGATTTGCTTTCTCTTTGGGAAGAAGTAAACTGGGGGAATGCCCTCTGGAACCTGAAAGGTTCGTTTGGCGTGCTCAACAGCGGAAGGAGTGATGTGAAATATGAGAATTACAAAGGGCATAAGCTTGACAGGAAAATGCTGGAGCTGCTCAAAAAGTACCAGTGATGAGTACTTTCCGGAAATTAAGTTCTGTTGCAATTTTAATGAAGATACATAACCCTAAACTTTTTGTCGATGAAATATACATTTTACCTTATTCTTTTTGTATCCATTTTCCATTTTTCTGCTTTATCGCAAAGCAATGGCGGATCAATAGGCACAGAATGGGAAGTGGGGTATTCCCAGCAAAAAGAGGAGCAGCCCGGGGAATTTTATCCGGCTGAAATTCCCGGTGCGGTTCAGCTGGATTATATGAAGGCCAAAGAAAAAGCTCCCTGGTACTTTAATGATAATTTCCGGGATTACAAATTCCTGGAAGATAAATATTGGCACTACCGGACGCAATTTTCCCGACCTGATATACCCCTGGATCACCATTTGTATTTCGTTTCCAGGGGAATTGATTATGAATTTGAAATCCACATCAATGGAGAAAAAATTCATTATCAGGAAGGGATGTTCACACCTGTTGAGCTTGTGCTGGATCAATATCTCCAGCAGGAGAATACACTGGAAGTGATCATATATCCCATTCCAAAGGCAGAAGGAGCACCGGTTAGCCGGCGGCAGGCAAAGAACAGTGTAAAACCGGCCGTTCCATATGGCTGGGACTGGCATCCCCGTTTGGTTCCCGTGGGTATCTGGAATAATACCTACCTGGAAGTAGCACCTGCAACCCGAATCAAGAAGGAAAAACTGGATTATCAACTATCCGGTGATTTTGACGAAGTTTCATTAAAATATTCCTTTCGGGTTAGTGACCCTGAAGACATTGGCTATAACTGGGTGTTGAAGGATAAAAACGGGAAAACCATTTATCAGAAGCAGGGATCTATCGGAGAAAAGGGAGAAGAAGAAATAGAGTCCACACTACAGGATATTCATTTGTGGTGGCCTCATGATCAAGGGGAACCTTACCTGTATACTTCTGTTCTGGAAGCCAGGAGTCCCGAGGGTACCATCCTCGACAGCGTTGTTAGAAAGGTAGGTTTTCGAAAGGTTGAATTGGTAATGAATGAGGGAGCCTGGGCAGAACCTGCCATCTTCCCCAAAACACGAAGTGTACCCCCCTTTACTCTTAAGATCAACGGACGGCGTATTTTTGGTAAAGGCAGCAACTGGGTGCATCCTGAAGTTTTTTATGGCAAACTGGATTACCAGAGATACCTTGAGCAGCTTAAACTGGCTAAAAAGGCGAATTTCAACATATTGCGTGTATGGGGCGGAGGCATTGTCAACAAGGAATCATTCTTCAATATCTGCGACTCACTGGGTATACTTGTATGGCAGGATTTTCCCCTTTCCTGCAATCCCTATCCCGATGATCCCCATTACCTGGAGATCCTGGAACAGGAAGCAACTTCCATAATCCACCGGGTGAGCAAGCATCCTTCCCTTGCTTTTTGGTGTGGAGGGAATGAGCTTTTCAACAACTGGTCGGGCATGACCGATCAGTCCCTGCCAATCAGGTCGCTCAACAGCCTTTGTTACCAGCTTGATCCGAAGACTCCTTTCATTCCTACAGCACCCATTATGGGCGTAGGTCACGGGCACTATCTTTTTTATGATGATCAAACCGGGGAAGAGGTGTTTCAGCTGATGGAACGGGCTAACAAAACAGCCTATACCGAATTTGGAATGCCGGGTATTGCTCCTGTGAGTACATTGAAAAAGATCATACCTCACGACGAGCTGTTTCCACCCAAACGGAATACTGCCTGGGAAACACACCATGCCTTCGGAGCCTGGAGAAATTCATCCTGGCTGGAAATAGAAACATTACAAAGATATTTCGGGGAAGCCGGCTCATTAAAGGAGATGGTGGATAACAGCCAGCTATTGCAGGCCGTGGGATTTAAATGCATTTATGAAGAAGCCAGGAGACAAAAACCTTATTGTTCCATGGCTCTGAACTGGTGTTTTAACGAACCCTGGCCTACGGCAGTCAATAACAGCCTGGTCGGGTATCCCAACAAGATCAAACCCGCGTTTAATGCTGTTTCGGATGCCTGCCGGCCGGTGCTTGCCAGTGGATCTTTCTCCAAATTTACCTGGAGCCCGGGAGAAGAACTGGCGATAGACTGCTGGATACTGAACGATTCGCCGGAAAAGGTGGATGGGGGTAAGGTAACTGTATTTGCTGAAACAGGGGGAGAAAGAAAGAAGCTGCATACCTGGAGCTTTCCCGGGCTGGAGGCAAACAGCAATTATCATGGTCCGGTGGTTCACCATACAATGCCTGAGAACATGAAGAAACAGGTTTTCCGAATAATCCTGGAAGTATCGGGTAAAAGGGATATGGATTCGGAGTATCGGCTTTTGTACACACCATGAGAAATTTGAAAATTGAATTGATATCATGGCTAAAAGGAACAAGCAAAGTGCAGGTCTGTTGGTTTACCGGTTTAAGAGTGCCCGCCTGGAGGTGTTCCTGATACATCCGGGCGGTCCGCTTTGGAAGAATAAAGATATTGGAGCATGGTCCATCCCCAAGGGGGAATTTCCGGATGAAGAAGATCCGTTGGATGCTGCGAAAAGAGAGGTGAAGGAGGAGACAGATCACGAAGTTGATGGCGAATTCATTCCACTGACACCTGTAAAACAGAAGAGCGGAAAGGTTGTCTATGCCTGGGCCGTGAAGGATGACATCGACCCGGAAGTTTTATCCAGCAATACCTTTAAGATGGAATGGCCACCGAAATCCGGTAAATATAAGGAGTTTCCCGAGGCAGACAAGGGTGGCTGGTTCGGTTATCATACGGCCCTGGAGAAAGTGCATTCCTATCTGCAACCCATGCTGGAGGAGCTTGTTGAAAAACTGGATGTTCAGGAGTCAGAATTATAGTTGTATAAATATTGGCAGACAGTTATCTATGTGGCTGTGGCAAATAAAGTGAATTTGGGTCCCAAAATACGTTCTATATGAAAATCAAACGAAGGGAATTTATCAAAAAATCTGCTATTGCCGGAGGATTGGCAGGTTTGGGTGTGCGGGAGCTGTTAGCCTCACCCCGGGGAGATGTGGAATTGTACCAGGGCGAACACATCCAGGTTTTGAAACCAGGGGAAAGGAGATATTATGAACCCCTGGAAGAAGTGTATGTGAACGTCGAATTGTTTTCCAGGGAGGGGACCATCCAGGTGATGGACGGGCAGGGGAACCGTTACCTTAACATGCCTTATAAAGCCTCCTTTTCATTCCAGGCGGGTGGCGCCCTGGGGTATCACATCATATCTGTTTATGATGAGCAGGAACATTTGGTGGACTGGGCAGCTTTTCCGGTTGATTGTGAAACCTGTATAAACGATGATAAAGGATTATTTTCCGATTTCACAGACATCCTCTATAACACTTTAACTACCTCCACCTATCATTACGGAACAACCGTGCGTTACAACCAAAAGTATTATACCTATTACTCCAGCTGGCTGCAGGATCATGTGTTTGTGGCAGAGGGAATGAAATATTTTGCTCCCGATCTAAAAACCGGGATCGATCTTTACGCAGATGGTCAGCGAAGTGATGGATTGATATGGGATAATTACAAACATCCCTATCCAGATATCCAGAGCTACTGGGAATACAGGTTTAATTACGGGGGCTTTACATATAGACCGGAAGATCCCCGGTCCTCGGCCATATTCGTTAGGATACCTGTGGAAAACATTGGAGAGCATACTTTCATTGAAGGATTGTATTATGCCTGGAAGGCCACCGGCGATACCGAATGGATGAAAACCAGGCTGGATCATGCCCTGAAAGCGGTGGATTTCGCCACTTCCTCGCCCTATTACTGGTCGGAGGAGAAACAGCTGCTTAAACGTCCTTTTACAATCGATCGCTGGGATTTTCAGTCGGATTATGATGCCGAAATCACCGGCAGGGATTTTATGGGCGTTGATCTGGAAAAGACCCGGTTTGGGATTATGTTCGGGGATAACATCTGTATGGCCAGTGCCTGTGAATTGCTTTCAGAGATGCTCAATACCGCGGGTCGTAAGGAAGATGCTGAAAGGATGAAAAATCTTGGGAGATCCCTGTGGCAGCGGATCAACGAATTATCCTGGAAGGGTGATTTTTACCGGCACTGGTATCCCCTTAATCCTGAACGTAAGGTAGATTTCGGAGTGGATACTTCGGAGCAGGTTACCCTTTCCAATGCCATGGCGCTCATCAGAGGCCTTGATCATGAAAAGTGTGTAAAGATTATTCAAACTTACCGGCGGATCAGGAAAGAAATGCCGGAATCTTCCCCGGGCGAGTGGTACATGTGTTATCCGCCCTTTGAGAAAGGCTGGCATATCAACAAGTGGGAATACATGAACGGGGGTGTAAGCTCCATTCTGGCCGGTGACCTTGCGCTGGGAGCTTTTAACCATGGTTACGAATCCTATGGTGCCGACATACTGAAGCGATTATATGAATTGGCCCAAAGGTCGGATTATGAAATGAAGGGATGCTACAAGGGCAGGATGCCGGAGGAACCCGAAAGGAATTTTACCCTGATGGATCTAAGGAACCTGGCCAACACCGACCTGGTTGGTGGAAACGAAGATAGCCCGAATGGCTGGATTGGAGGCGAAATAGCAGATTTCAGAAATCTCCCGGTTGGACGGCAGGATTTTGCCGGAATACCGTTTGAAGTGATTGATCCTGCACTTAATAATCGTAAAGCCTGCCTTGCCATAGGCAAAGACCAGGATAATCAGGGTGAAGTCATCCTGCCGGTGAATCAAAAGGCCCGTTCATTGTATTTACTCCATACCATGGATGGTTCAGGCGTTGCAGGTACTTTATATATTCACTATGCTGATGAAACATATCATGTACGACATATCGCTAAATCCGTGGAGATTGGCCATTTCTGGTACCCTGAAATTGAGGAAAGTCGTAAGGGTATACCAACGACGAAGGTTGCATGGAAAGGTCCTTCCAGGGAAGTGAAAGAAGTGGGCAATTATGCTTTCGGTATGGACAATCCCCATCCCGAAAAAACGATCAGCCACCTGGAGTTCAGTAATCCAAAACCTTCCAGCTGGGTAGTTTTTGCTGTGACGTTAAGCGATGGTCCTCATTATTTTAAGCCTACCATTGTCTCAACCATTCCCAATCACTGGGGTTCTGCTCATGTGTTCAAGGCGTTGATTGAAGGGCTGGCTGGAATAAAAAATACCGGCCTGGCATTTGATAAGGCGGTTTTGTCACCCCGTTGGGAAGCTGCCGGAATTAAAAAAGTAAAGGCTACAGCAAAATATGAAGCATCAGGCGGTTATTTGGCCTACAATTACCGGAAGCAATCCCCGGATGAATATGAAGTGGAGTTTACCGGCAGCAGCAAGGAAACCGAACTTCAGTTTCTCATTCCTGCTGGAAGAAAAATGAAGGAGCTGCTAGTGAATGGTAAGGCAAAGGATTATTCAATCAGAGAAATAGAAAACAGCCGCTATGCCTGTGTTTTAATCAGGGGGGCCGGCGTTAAAAAGCTGCAGTTCCGGCTAATGTGAATGGTATATATTTTAATGGATTATCCCATAAATCTTTACAGACCATGAAATTACATTTATTCAGGAAACGGACCAAATCAGGTTCTTCAAAGCACCTTAACAACATCCTGTCAGGCGAAACAATCTATATCGACGGAAAACCTTATGTCAAGGTTAAGGTTCGTTTCGTGGATAGTTTGAACTTTAAAACTGAAAAGCACCTTGATAACCTGGAAACAGAGATAGAAAGCCTCAGAAAGGAGGTGGACCGGCTTACTTCTTTAAATACCGCCTATGAAAAGAAAATTGAAGACCTGCAAATGCTGAACATCAATCTTTATCGGCAAAATGAAATTAAGACGACCAAACTAAGCCATACCGTCGATAAGCTGTTTCAACGTAAAAATCAGCTTGAACTGGAAAAGGAAAATTTAAAAACGCAGACGGAAACGGATAGTCTGAAAATTAGTGATCAAATGGAAATCATAATCAGGTTGAGAGAAAAAATATTCAACCAGAAATCGGAAATCTACCGTTTGCTTAAGAAAGAAAAAGAGGCAAAAAACAAAATATCTGATTTGGATCTTTTGAACAGGAATCTGATGAATGAGGCCCAGGCTAAAATTGCCCGACTCCAGAAAAAGAATCACAAATTGCTCCGTGAGAAATCTTTTATAGAAAGTCAGATAAAAGATAATGGGAACGGTGACGAATTGCAGGAGTGAGAAGAATAGGATTTAATTTTCATAAGATGATTACTGGTGTTCCCGCAACTTTAATTAACGATTCTTGTCAGAGAAATCAAATTCTTAAATAATTTTGCCCGTTCATAAGTTATGGGAATCTGGAGAAAGGTTATATCGAAAACGTCCGGTTTCCTGGAAAAATTCAAGAACAGGATATTTTCCAGGATAAAAAGGGATTTGAATGTTTTGAGGGTTGGGCTTACTGATCCTGACTTGCCCTGGTATACCAAAGCCATCATTATGTTTACGGTGGCTTATGCATTGAGCCCCATCGACCTGGTTCCGGATTTTATCCCGATTTTCGGTATCTTGGATGACCTGATCCTGGTGCCTGTATTCATATCCATTGCCATCAGTCTGATACCCAAAAGCAAAAGAGAATCATACAAAAGACAGGCAAAGCACCGCCAATTTGAAAACAAGAAGAAACGTTCCGGAAACGGACCGGGCTTTTTCTTCTGGCTGCTCGTGGTTGTGGCGATCATATTGGCGGTGACATGATGGTTTAAATCCTGCTACAAACCATCCACTTCCACCTTCACTAAAGTTTCGGTGGACGAGCCCACCTTCACTAAAGTTTCGGTAGCTTACGGTAAAGCTTTAGCGACAGCGTGCGGGCAGGCCCGCCTGCATCGTGTTTCAGCGGGCAGGCATTCACCCATTCTATCATTTAATCATTCAATCATTTCTTCCTTTCTATATCCCCAGCAACAACCTATCCGGATCTTCCCCTTCAAACAACATAGCCTGCGGGTTTTCAATCAGCTCCTTGACCTTTACCAGGAAGCTTACCGATTCTTTCCCGTCAATGAGGCGATGATCGTAGGATAGGGCCAGGTACATCATCGGCCGGATTTGTACCTGACCTTCTATGGCAACGGGTCGCTCCTGGATGGTATGCATCCCCAGTATCGCGGATTGGGGAGGATTCAGTATGGGGGTCGATAACAGGGAGCCAAACACACCCCCGTTGGTAATGCTGAAGGTGCCCCCATCCATTTCTTCGATGGAGATGCGGTTGTTTTGTCCTTTATCCGCAAATTCCTTCACCTTTTGTTCTATCTCTGCCAGGCTAAGGCTTTCAGCATTGCGTATCACCGGCACCATCAAGCCCTTGGGTGTTTGAACGGCTATGCCAATATCCGCATACCGGGGATACACAATCTCATCCCCATTGATCATGGCGTTCACGTTTGGGTAAGCCTGCAGTGCTTTGGTGACCGCCTTGGTGAAAAATGACATGAACCCCAGCTTGATGCCATATTTTTCCTGGAACTGCTTCTGATATTTCTTTCTCAGGTTAATCACCTGCGACATGTCTGCCTCATTGAATGTGGTAAGCATGGCGGTTTCATTCTTCACCGATACCAACCGCTCACTGAGCTTCTTCCTGAGCCGGGTCATGCGTTTGCGATCCGTTTCTCTTGAAAACTGCCTGGGACCGGAAGTTTTATCTTTGTCTGGTTCTCCGGGCTGAAGCGCTTCCCCGGCCAGTTCCACATCCTGTTTGGTGATCCTTCTCAATCCTTTCAAAACATCATTGAGGGAGAGGTTGTATTCCTCCATCATTTTCCGGGCAACAGGGGTTGCTTTTACCTTCCCGGGAGATTCTTTCTTTTCTGTTTCCGAAGCCCGGGTTTGCTCCTTCTCAGGTTCTTTTTTCCCGGTTTCATCTTTTGGAACAGAGGATACAGGTTCAGAGGTCCCTGTGGATGTTTTTTCTTTTTGGTCAGCTTCCCCTGGGGGTTCTTCCACCGGGGGTGTATCTTCCTCCGTCTTTTCTTTCTGTTCAGATTTCTCCGGAGCTTCAGCCGTTTCGTCTATTCGGCAGGCTTTCTCTCCAACTTTAATGGTCTCACCTTCAGCTGTCAATATTTCTATTTTTCCACTTGCTTCGGCTACAAGGGGTAGCGTGGCCTTGTCGGATTCGATCTCGGCTATCTCCTGGTCTTTTTTTACATAATCCCCATCGCTTACCAGCCAGCTGGCAATTTCCACTTCGGTTATAGATTCCCCGGGGCTTGGTATTTTTACTTCAATCATAAATTATTTAATGTAGTTTTGTTGTTTGATTGGTTTCCTGTAACTCCCCACCTCACAATCCAGGTTGCAGTACTTATAATTCAGTTTGCACGTGCACTTTCTGAATACCTTCCCCAGGATTTCGTTCTGTCCGATCTGGTGTAGTTTGTAGAGCCCTACTGCCGGGCTGGCGCTGGGTGGACGGGTGATGGTACGAAGTTCAATATCTTTAAACTGATCCCGGATATATTTCCATGCCCCCATGTTTTCTGGTTCTTCCTGAACCCACAGCCACTGTTCGGTATTCTTATATCTCTTGATAATCTCCTGGATCTCCCTGTCAGGAAAGGGATACAATTGTTCAATGCGGATAAGGGCAATGTCTTTGATATCGAAATGTTCTCTTCGTTCCAGGAGTTCATAATAAATTTTACCGCTGCAGAAAACCACTCTTTTTACTTCATTTCCATCTACTTCTGAATCATCAATCACCTTTTGAAACTTTTTGTAAGCAAGATCCTCAAGGGAAGATACGGCCCTGTTGTGTCTCAGAAGGCTCTTGGGTGTAAACAGGATGAGTGGCACACGAAAGTTCCTGTGTATTTGGCGCCGCAGCACATGGTAAAAGTTGGCCGGAGTGGTACAATTGACAATCTGCATGTTGTTATTGACAGAAAGGTTTAAGAATCGTTCCATCCTGCCGCTTGAATGTTCAGGTCCCTGTCCTTCATAACCATGGGGGAGCAGGAATGTAATCCCGTTCATCAGGCCCCATTTTTCTTCGGCTGAACTGATGTATTGATCGATGATTACCTGACCCATGTTGTTGAAATCTCCAAACTGAGCTTCCCATATGGTTAGTCCTTCCGGTGAGGTAAGGGCATAACCGTATTCGAATCCCATCACGCCGAATTCGGAAAGCGGCGAGTTATAAATATGAAATTCCGCCTGGTTATCACTGATGTGTTTTAGCGGAAAATATTTTTTATCCGAGTCTTCCAGGGTAAAAGTGGAATGTCGGTGTGAGAACGTTCCTCTTTCCGAATCCTGGCCGGTTAGCCTGACCGGGTATCCTTCATCAACCAGCGTACCATAGGCAAGTAGTTCTGCCATGCCCCAATCAAGCCGGTTTTCCCGTATCATTTTTTGACGCTGCTCTATTAGCTTGTAGGCTTTCTTGAAAAATTTCATATCGGAAGGCAGATGAGTGATCTTATCCGCTATTGTTTTCAGCCTTTCGAAGGAAACATTGGAATCAGGTGATTGATCAAAATCCCTGTGCTCGGGATAAATATAATTTTCCCATTCTTCTTTAAGGAATTGCCTGATATGTACTTTTTTTGATTTTTTGGCCTCATCCAGCTTGGCTTCAAGCCAATCATTGTATTCATTTTCCTCCTTCCGCAGTGCTTCTTCCGTAAATAAACCCTGATCGACCAGAAATTTGCTGTATATGTCCCGTGGATTCGGATGCCTGCCGATGGCTTTGTAAAGCAGGGGCTGAGTGAAACGGGGCTCGTCCCCCTCATTGTGTCCGTGCCTTCTGTAGCAGAGAAGATCGATGAAGATATCGGTATGGAATTTCTGCCTGTATTCCATGGCTAACTGAATGGTATATACCACGGCCTCCACGTCATCACCGTTAACATGAAAAATGGGAGATTTGGTCACTTTGCCTATGTCGGTGCAATAGGTGCTGCTTCTACCTTCCAGGTAATTGGTGGTGAAACCGACCTGGTTGTTGATTACCAGGTGAATGGTACCACCCGTGTGATAGGCGGGTAGTTGTGACATTTGTAATGTTTCATACACCACGCCCTGGCCGGCTATGGCTGCATCTCCATGAATGAGGATGGGTGCGAGTTTGTTATAGTCGTGTTGGTATTTATGGGTAATCTTGGCTTTGGAAATACCCTCTACAACGGGATCTACAGCCTCAAGATGGGAAGGATTCGGCGCCATGTTCAGCCAAATTTTCTTTCCTTTATCTGATGTGATCTGGTTGCTGTATCCCAGGTGGTATTTAACATCCCCCAGTATCTTGCTTTCATCAAACGATTCCCCCACAAATTCATCAAATATATCTTTAACTGGTTTCTTTAGGATGTTGGCCAACACGTTGAGTCTGCCCCGGTGTGACATTCCAATACTAAATTCACGAATACCCAGGTCAGCACCCTTATCAATTACTGAAGCCAGTGTTGGAATTAATGCCTCCGCACCTTCCAGTGAGAATCTTTTCTGCCCAACAAACTTTTTGTGGATGAATCTTTCGAAACCAACCGCATGCTTCAGGTGATTGTAAATGTGTTTTCTTTCTTTTTCGCTGAATGACGGAATGTTTTTTGTTGATTCCATCTTTTCCTGGAGCCAGGCAGTAATCTCCGGATTTCTGATGTACATATATTCAGCTCCAATGGAACCACAATAGGTTTGCTCAAGGTGATCCACAATGTCTTTCAGTCTGGCAGGACCCATACCGATCCGGTTTCCTGCCTGAAAAACGGTGTCTAGATCCTCTTCGGAAAGCCCGTAGTTCTCAAGATCCAGGGTAGGCGTATAGTTTCGCCTGCTTCTTACCGGATTGGTTTTGGTAAACAAATGGCCCCTTTTCCTGTATCCATCAATCAGGTTAACCACTTTGAATTCCTTGTCAAACAATTCGGCGTCTTTTCCGGGACTGGTAAAATTTTTCCGGGCAAATTCAAATCCTTTAAAAAAGTTCTGCCAGCTTGCGTCCACCTGATCAGGATCTTCAAGGTATTGACTATATAGTTCTTCGATGGCATTTATGTTTGAGTTGCCTAAAAATGTAAATGTATCCATGCCCATTTTGTATATTTGCCTGTCGGCATTGTTAAACAATAACTACAATTTACAGCATGTCAATGTTTAAACCAAAAACATAACATGTTGTTTAATTTGTTTCAGTTGCCCCAGAAAGTTGAACAAAAAGGGGTAATTGAATGTTTGACCATTAATCTTTATAGTGTTAAGTTCTTAACAAATGCATTGGTAATATACTAAAAAATCATATTATTTATGAAAGTCGGTTTGTTAAAAGAAACGGAAAATGATGCCCGGGTAGCTTTGTTACCCGGCAATATTCAGCATCTGGCAGATATGAATGTTGCTTTTATGGTGGAACATGAAGCAGGAAAGAGAGCTTTTGTAGATGATGCGGATTATGAAGAAGCGGGTGCGGAAATGGCCAGCCATGAAGAGGTCATCAAGGGTTCGGATATTTTAATCAGGATCAATCCATTAAAGGAAGAAGAAATGTCTGGCGTTGCAAAGGGGAAAGTGTTGGTTTCTGAGTTTGATCCCTTTAGAAATAAAAAACTTTTGGATTTCTCAGCAAGCCAGGGATTAACTACATTTAGCATTGACACAATACCCAGGACGACCAAAGCCCAGGCGATGGATGTTCTGTCTTCTATGGCTACCATAGCGGGATATAAAGCCGTAATCCATGCTGCCATGCAATTGCCCGAATTCTTTCCCATGTTCATGTCAGCTGCAGGTACCATCAAACCTGCGAAAGTGCTGATTCTTGGAGCAGGGGTAGCAGGTCTCCAGGCCATTGCAACAGCCAGGAGACTTGGAGGAGTGACAGAAGCATTTGATGTGCGCAGTGCAGTTAAGGAAGAAGTGGAAAGCCTGGGAGCCAAATTTATTGAGGTGGAAGGTGCCAAAGAAGAAGCTGAGGCAAAGGGTTATGCAGTTGAACAGACAGAAGAGTTCCAACAAAAACAGAGGCAGTTGATACATGATCATGCTTTGAAATCAGATGTAGTCATTACCACTGCTCAGATACCGGGCAAAGAAGCCCCTTTGCTCGTCAGAAAGGAAACGGTGGAGCAAATGAAACCCGGATCGGTAATCGTTGACCTGGCTGCTTCATCAGGAGGTAACTGTGAACTGACAGAGAATGGTAAGATCATAACCAAAAACGGGGTGTCCATCATTGGTAAATCGGATTATCCCAGTGATATGCCCATAGATGCCAGCCGGATGTACGGGAATAACCTTACCAATTTCCTGGAATTGTTTTTCAATGAGGAAGGGGCATTCAGTCCTGATTGGGATGATGAGATCATAAAAGGAACCTGCCTCACCCACCAGGGTGAAATAGTGAATGAACGATTAAAACCTGTCGCAAAATAGATGATTTATGGAAGAAATACTTGCATTTTTTTATACCTATAAAGAATCCATATTTGTCATTGCATTGGCAATATTTCTTGGATTTGAAGTGATATCCAATGTGCCTTCGGTGTTGCATACCCCGCTGATGTCAGGCGCCAATGCCATTAGTGGTGTGATTATCATTGGCGGTATCATTTTGCTGGGGCATGCCGAGATCTCTTTTTCTGTCAATTTTATACTGGGTATCCTGGCGGTTTTCTTCGGTACCCTGAATGTTGTAGGCGGATTTGCTGTTACCGACAGAATGCTGGACATGTTTAAAAAGAAAAATAAAAAATAAAATAAGGAGCAATGCTATATCAAACATTAAATGGAGAAACATTTACACTGAGTGCTGCAATCCTGGAGCTGACCTATCTGATTGCAGCAATATTTTTTGTGATCGGATTGAAATTACTGAGTCATCCTGAGACAGCAAAGAAAGGCAATATTTGGGCTGCCTCGGGAATGATACTGGCCATGATTTCCACCCTCTTCCTTCATGAAGGAGATGACGGGGAGAGCATTGCTCTCACCAACGGCATTGTAGTGGTCCTTACCATTCTTGTTGCTGCTGTTCTGGGATGGATCATTGCCAGGAGGGTGAAGATGACAGCCATGCCTCAGCTTGTATCGTTTTTTAATGCCACCGGGGGTATTGCTTCGGGGCTTGTTGCACTGATGGAATATCCCGGTACTACTAACACGGGAATACTTATAGTAACCCTGCTTGGACTGACCATTGGCAGTATTTCATTCAGCGGCAGCCTGATCGCTTATGGCAAACTCGATGGTAAGGTTGGTGACATTCGTGCTTCTGCAATGAAATATGTAAACATCTTTTTATTGATCATCGTTGTGGGAATGATTGTTTACCTATCTTCCGTTCCGACAGATACTGCAGGGGCATTGATTTATGGGTTGTTTGTTATTTCGCTCTTGTACGGGGTGTTGTTCGTCATGCCCATTGGAGGGGCGGATATGCCAGTGGTTATCTCCCTTTTGAATTCCTTTACCGGTATTGCAGCTGCCATGGCAGGTTTCATTTACGGCAACCAGGCCATGATCCTGGGGGGTATTTTTGTAGGAGCCGCAGGATCCATACTGACCATTTTGATGTGTAAAGCCATGAACCGTTCACTTGCCAATGTCATTGTAGGGGCATTTGGAGGGGGCGCTGCGGCAGCCCAGTCGGAAGGCGGTACCATCAAAGAGATTTCAGTTAGTGATGCTGCCATATTGATGAATTATTCGCAGCGGGTGGTCATCACTCCAGGTTACGGCCTGGCTGTGGCCAAGGCACAGCATGTTGTCCGTGAAATGGACCAGATGCTGGAAGAAAACGGAGTGGAAGTAAAATATGCCATCCATCCGGTGGCGGGAAGAATGCCGGGACACATGAATGTGCTGCTCGCTGAAGCTGAAGTACCTTATGACAAGCTGGTGAAAATGGAAGACATCAACTCGCAACTACCGAACACGGATGTGGTATTGGTTATTGGGGCCAATGATACGGTAAACCCTGCCGCGAAAGAGGATCCGGGAAGTCCCATATATGGCATGCCTATTGTTGAGGCCAATGAGGCAAAGAATGTGATTGTCATGAAAAGAGGCATGGGTAAAGGCTACTCGGGAATTGAAAACAAGCTGTTTCTCCAGGACCAGACCAGGATGCTGTTTGGAAACGCCAAGGATTCCGTACAGAAGATCATAGAGGAGATAAAGAACATGTAGCACAGAGCGGAGAGCGAAGAGCCCAGTGCAAAAAGTCCCGGGTCCCGGATCGCCGAAGGCTACGGATAGGTAGATTGAACAAGGGGAATAGAGAAAATGAGGAGAAGTCATTTGATAGTCATTTATTGTCATTAAGTTGTTTGATAAGTTTGAGGTTTGAGGTTTGATGGTTTGAGGTTAAGAAGGCTGAAGGTGGCAGATATAGTTAATAGTCATTGATGGTCATTAATGGCCATTGATTGTCATTTGGTTGTTTGACAGGAGATTG